>ENA-OQOA01000369-OQOA01000369.1-human-gut-metagenome-genome-assembly--contig:-NODE-369-length-21018-cov-3.902302_pt1 | contig 21018 bp, 19 predicted proteins | sample MGYA00242633_ERZ504888 | MGnify/ENA primary metagenome ERZ504888 (study PRJEB26092, sample SAMD00036372) | human gut metagenome | host: Homo sapiens | study: EMG produced TPA metagenomics assembly of...
ACGCGAAGTCCAAGGAAGAAAAAGATATCCAATTGCTACCTACATTCTAACAGCTTAAGCAACAAGATGGATAATTCCTTACTGGATGTAAGGGATATTAACCATAAATATATTGTAGTAGGAAGAAGAAAAAAGAAATAGTGTGATAGGCGTTTTGCACGGAATAAAAATACATTGACAGGGATTATAGATGTTGCAATGGTTGGTTCAATGTACAGCAGAGGAAAATTTAATGAACGGATTAATTATTACGGAATGGTAATTATGGATGAATGTCATCACGCAGCTTCTAACACATCTATGGAATTATTGCAGAAAATAAATGCAAAATACGTGTATGGTGTTTCTGCTACACCTAAACGTGGTGACAGTCTTGATCGGATCATCTATATGCTGTTAGGACCTTTGAGACATAGATTTACTGCATTGGAGAGGGCTAAGGAACAGGGGATTGGACATTATTTTGTCCCAAGATACACAAGAGTAGTTGATACGGTAGAAAGCAAGGATAATATTAATAAAGCATATAATTTGATTAGTACCAGTAAGGTGCGTAATGAAATGATTGTAGATGATGTTATAACCTGTATTACGAGAAAACAGACTCCTGTAATTTTAACGAGATTTAAGGAACATGCAAAATTTTTATATGATGCCCTGAAGGGAAAAGCTGATCATGTATTCCTTTTATATGGTGATAATTCTGATAAGGAAAATACAGAAATAAGAGGAAGATTAAAACAGGTACCTGGAAGTGAATCACTTGTATTAGTGGCAACCGGTCAGAAGATAGGAGAAGGATTTGATTTTCCAAGACTGGATGTATTAATGCTTGCAGCACCTGTATCTTTTGAAGGACGCTTGGAACAGTATGTAGGTAGATTAAACAGAGATTATGTCGGAAAAGAAGCCGTTTATGTGTATGATTATATTGATTCGCATGTGCGTTATTTTGATAAAATGTATGCAAAAAGATTGAGAACGTACAGGAAGACAGGATTTTCAATCTGGACACAAGAGTTGCAACCTAAACAAATAATAAATGCAATATTTGATTCTGTAAATTATACCGAAAAATTCGAGCAAGATATTGTAGAGTCAGAAAAAATGGTAGTAATTTCCAGTCCGGATATCAGACAGGATAAAATTGACAGATTTTTATTACTAATCACGAAGAGACAGGAAGTAGGGGTAAAGGTCACTGTTATTACAACAGATCCGGAAGATATTACTTACGGAAAGTCAGATGTATGTTATGAATTAATCAGAGCAATGCAATTGGTAGGAATAAATGTGATAACAAGAACAGAAGTAGAAGAATGTTTTGCTATTATTGATGATGAAATAGTATGGCATGGTGGGATGAATCTACTTGGAAAAGCTGATGTCTGGGATAACTTAATGCGTATCAGAAATTCACAAGTTGCGACTGAATTGTTGGAAATTGCTTTGGGATGTTCTGAGGAGAGGAGGAAAAGTGAGTAAAAAGATTAAATGCGATATATATACCAGAGTATCCACAACCATGCAGGTAGATGGCTATAGTCTGGATGCTCAGAAAGAAAAACTCAAGAGATATGCGGAATTTCAGAATATGGAAATCGTAAATGAGTATTCCGATGAAGGTAAGTCTGGAAAGAGCGTAGAGGGCAGACCGGAATTTCAGAGAATGTTGGATAATATTGAGAATGGAACAGATGAGGTTCAGTTTGTACTGGTGTTCAAGCTTTCCAGATTCGGGCATAATGCGGCAGATGTTTTAAATTCTTTGCAGAGGATGCAGGATTTTGGAGTGAATCTGATCTGTGTAGAAGATGGGATTGACAGCTCAAAAGATAGTGGAAAGTTGATGATTTCTGTCTTGTCTGCGGTGGCAGAGATTGAAAGAGAGAATATCCTTGTTCAGACAATGGAAGGACGCAAGCAGAAAGCCAGGGAAGGAAAATGGAACGGCGGGTTTGCTCCATATGGTTATGAATTGGTAAATGGAGAATTGCAAATCGCAGAGGACGAAGCGGAGATTATTCGCCTGATCTATGATAAATTTATTCATACTAATATGGGAATCTCAGCGATTGCTGCATGGCTGAACCAGCATGGATATAAAAAGAAAAACGACAGAATAATACACTGGATGCATTTGCTTCTTCGTTTATAAAAGGCGTTCTGGATAATCCGGTATACTGTGGAAAGCTGGCTTATGGACGAAGGAAAAACGAGAAAGTTTCTGGTACAAGAAATGAATATCGCATTGTAAAGCAGGAAAATTATATGCTGCACGATGGTATTCATGAAGGGATATTTCGGAAACAGACTGGGAGCTGGCTCATCAAAACGGGAAAAAACAGGTGTGAAATATGAAAAGACACATAGCCTCGATCATGAGCATATTTTATCCGGAATATTGAGATGTCCGTTATGTGGAAGCGGTATGTATGGAAACGTGAACCGAAAGAAAAGAAAGACGGAACCTTATATAAGGATTATTTCTATTATGCCTGCAAACATCGTCGCCTGGTAGATGGTCATAAATGTGGATATCGTAAACAATGGAGCGAGGAGAAGATTAACAATGCAGTGGAAGAAGTTATTCGGAAGCTGGTGAAGAATCCGAAATTTGAAGAAGCAATTCTGAATAAAATCGGTTCAAGAATAGATACAGAAGAAATAGAAAAAGAGATTGAAAGACTGGAAAAACAGCACAGGCAGCTGACCGGAGCAAAAGGAAGACTTGGACAGCAGATGGACAGTCTGGACATCATGGATAAATTTTATGAGAAGAAATATCAGGATATGGAGACAAGGTTATACCGGCTGTATGATGAAATTGAAGGCGTGGAGAACAGTATAGAAGAAGTTAAGAATCGCCTGCTGAATATCCGGCAGCAGAAAATATCAGAAGAAAACGTCTATCAATTTCTTTTATATTTTGATAAACTATATGATAAGTTCACCGACCTGGAGAAGAAAGAATTTCTTAACAGCTTTGTAGAACAGGTGGACATTTACGAGCAGGAGCAGCCAGATGGCAGATTCCTGAAGCACATAAAGTTCCGTTTTCCGGTGTATTTTGGAGATAGAGAGACACAGGAACTTTGTTGGGACAACGAAAGTACCGTTGAAAGTTGCGCTTTATTGTCTAAACTAGAATAAAAACTGGATGAGAAGGTGACTAGTACATCGTTTTCGAAATAACTATACCACTCACTTGTCTGCGAATCCGATTGCACAGGTCTAAAAGCCTCAGCGTAGCCCGCTACGCCTGCGTTTTTATACCAGCACACTCGAATCCGCATCCTACGCGATTGGTATAGTTATTTACGAAACGATGTACTAGAATTCGAAGAATCGCCATATAAGTCAACAAATGCCGGGTAAACTGATGACTAGAATTCGAAGAATTGCCATATAAGTCAACGAATGCCGGGAAAGCAGATGACTGGAATTCGAAGAATCGCCATATAAGTCAACGAATATCGGGAAAGCATATGACTGGAATTTGAAGAATTGTCATATAAGTCAACGTATGTCAGGGAAACTGATGACTGGAATTTAAAGAATCATCATTTGAGTCAATACATGATTGATATTTGTTGACAAGGAGGTGCATATTTTTGGAATCGTGAAGCGTGTTGCTGTGAACAGTAACGAGGTGGTGCTTATGAGCTCCAGACTGACAAAAAATCTACTTGATAAATATAGATCAATATGATAAAATAAGGCCATTCTCCGCGAGGGAGTAATCGGCATATTCCGGAACATTTTTCAGATATGTTTTGAAGAATGTGTAGTACTATCGACATAATGGTGCCATATGCACCCGGTATTACAGTAAACGATGAGACTCATGGACAGTTAAAACAGCTGTCTGTGTGTCTCTTTTTTTTATGCTGCAGGAATACTACAGCAGTTCAGATAACATAAAAAAGTCTTCAGGAAGGGTTCTATGTTACTGAAAAATTATTTTATATAGGAAAAGGAGCAAAAAACACATGAATATTTTTTGAACTTTTTATACTGGCGATAGGCCTGTCTATGGATGCATTTGCAGTATCTGTCTGTAAGGGCCTTTCCCTGGGCAGAATCAATGCAAAGCATATGTGTATCGCAGGCGCATGGTTCGGGGGATTTCAGGCATTAATGCCCCTTGTGGGATATTTTGGCGGACGATTCTTTGCAGATAAGGTTACCCGATACAGTCACTGGGTAGCTTTTGTCCTTCTGGTGTTCATTGGTGCCGGCATGATCAAAGAATCGAAAGAGGAAGAACATGTAAATGCGGATATGGATATAAAATCCATGTTCATCCTTGCAGTGGCTACCAGTATTGATGCACTGGCAGTGGGAGTGACATTTGCTTTTCTGAAAGTAGAGATTGTATCAGCAGTATCCTTTATCGGTGTGATCACCTTTGTCTGTTCAGCAGCAGGGGTAAAGATAGGCAGTCTTTTCGGAATGAAATACAAATCCAAAGCGGAATTATGCGGAGGTATTATCCTTATCCTCATAGGTACAAAAATCCTGCTGGAAGGACTGGGAATGATATAAATAATAATTACAAATCTCAACTCAAACGTGTTATAATACTACTATTAATGAACAGGCATGAAATGATTATCCGCCTGAATAATTTAAATAACATATCAGGGAGGTTTCTATTATGAAAAAAGTAAAACAGCAGCAGCACTTTTATGCAGTGCATGTCTGGTACTTTCAGGAACTGCTGTACCGACAATGGCAGATTCAGTGAAGGTTGTGACGCTGGGAGCTGATCTTACTCAGGACCAGAAGAATACAATGATGAAATATTTTAATGTAGACAGTAACCAGGTACAGATTCTCACTATCACTAATCAGGATGAGAGAGATCATCTGAGTGCTTATGTACCGTTAGAGCAGATCGGAACCAGAACAGTGAGCTGTGCATATGTAAAGCCGACTCAGTCAGGCGGTATCAAAGTAAGAACAGCCAACCTTAACTGGGTAACATGTAACATGATCGCAACGTCACTTTCCACATCAGGTGTCAAGAACTGTGAAGTTGTAGCCGCCTGCCCGTTTGAGGTATCCGGCACCGGAGCGCTTACAGGTATTCAGATGGCGTACGAGACAGCTACAGGGGAGCAGCTTGACAGCACGAAGAAAGAACTTGCTACAGAGGAAATGGTAGTGACAGGAAATCTGGCTGATGAGGTTGGAAAGAATGATGCAACTACTGTTATGAATAACTCGAAGATACAGGTTATCAAAGATAATGTCCAGAATGTGGATGATATCTATAATATCGTAGTAAATGTTGCTCAGCAGAATAATGTAAATCTGGATTCTGACCAGATTAATAAGATTGTAGAGCTTCTGAAACAGATTGCGCAGCAGGAGTACAATTATGATGATGTAAAAGCAACACTGGAGCAGGTAGAACAGAATACATCCGGTGATAATGATGAGCTTGGTGATATTGATGATGAAGAGGATGACACTGTAAATGCAGGTGATCCAGCAGATGGTGATGATATCCTGAATAATGTGGATAACAGTGCTTTAGGCGGAGATATCGTAGAGAGTTCCACAGAGAATCCATCGCTGGAGGAGGATTCAGGTTTGATTGAGGACGACGGGGACGATCAGAGTGACGGAGACCTCAGCGAAACAGAGGAACCGCAGGAGCCGGATGGTGATGAAACTACGGATGACAGTACGCTTGGAAATACAGATGAAGGTGATACAGACTCCGATGAAGGAACAGATGATACAGAAAATGATACCACATCAGATGAATTGGATACTTCTGCACTGACAGAAGATCAGAAGACCATGTTTGATAAAGCTGAGAATTTCTGCAAGGGAGAATATGAAGGCGATACCACTGCTCTTACAACAGCTATGGAAGATGAAACAGCAACAGCTTCCGTAACTCTTGATGCTGAAAATGGTGCAACTCTTGCTAAGAATGTGGAGAAGGCATATCTGAAAGTTCTTACAGAAGGTACAGATTCTTATCAGGCAGATGGAACTGAAACTTACATGAGCACAGAGCTCAATATGGTAGATAAGTCCATGAAGGAAATCTTCGGATTAAGTGCAGATGCACAGGCAAGTCCGGAACTTGGAGATCTTTCAGATGATGACAGACAGACCTTATATAATGAAACAATGAAGTTCTTTGAGAAACTCTACGGAGAAAGCACAGAGACTTATGATACAACGGATGCAGATTCCACAGAGACTGCAGGCGGCGAGGAAAATGCAGAATAATCAAAGCATCATGCAGATTTCAGAGAATAAGGATGGTTCTGCAAAGGTATTGTTCAGGATACGAAAAGCAGAGATGGCAGATGTGGATGAGATCATGTCTGTTATGCATGAAGCGAAGAATGATAAAGAGCATCCGGACTGGTTTGTATCTGATGATGAGGAATATGTCAGGACACATATAGAAGAACAGGGTTTTGTGATCGTGGCACAGACAGCAGATGGTTCTGTTGCGGGTTTCTTCCTTATTAAATATCCTGAAAACAGGGAAGATAATCTGGGAACTTATCTTGATTTTGATGAGGAACAGCTTTCCCATGTTGCAGTCATGGATTCGGCAGTTGTGTGTTGTGCATACAGGGGAAACGGGCTGCAGGGGCATATGCTGGAAGAAGCGGAGAGATTGCTGGATACAGACCAATATTATTATCTGATGTGCACCATACATCCGGATAATCAGTTCAGCAGACATAATATGGAAAGCCATGGATATGAAGTTAAGAGAACGGCACTCTGTTACGGAGGTCTGCCAAGATGTATCCTTCTTAAGGATTTAACCGAATCAGGGAAGTCCCCTGCACAGGTTGTGAAAAGCAGCAAACAATAATAGCAATGGAAAGCAGTTGGTGAAATTTTTGTGATTTTGCCGGCTGCTTTTTGTTATGTATGGAAAAAATGAGATGAATGTGATAAAATGATGTGATTATAGCAATCCTCGTAAATAATGAATCTTAATCCGGCCCATCAGAGTGTGAAATCTGAAACTGTCTTAAATGCATTATTTATGTTACTGTTCACTGGTAATATCCCGCGAGGTGTTTTTTGTGAGCGAAGGTCACAGAAAACCCGAGACATACTGCGCGAATTTATGCGATTAGCATAAATTAAGTTTGCGAAGCAAACGATACTCCTTGGGCATTGCACAAGGAGGTTCATATTTCCTGCATCGCGAAGCGTGTTGCTGGGAACGGAGTGAACAGTAACTTATTTATGAGGGCTGCTATAGAAAACAGAGTCATATAATTGACAAAAGATAAACATTAAAAATACAAGGAGAAATACGAATGGGAATGGCAGTAGTAACTCTGAAAAAGGGAGAGGGAAGACTTCTGAAATCCGGCGGAATGTGGATTTTTGATAATGAGATAGATACAGTCATGGGAAATTTCGAGAACGGTGATATTGTACTTGTCCATGATTTTGACGGATATCCTATGGGAAGAGGGTTCATTAATACTAATTCTAAGATTACGGTACGTCTTATGACCAGAGATGAAAATGTTGATATTAATGAAGAACTTTTGGAGAAGCGTGTACGTGATGCATGGGAATATCGTAAGAAAGTGGTAGATACAGGATGCTGTCGTCTGATTTTTGCAGAGGCAGATTTCCTTCCGGGAATTGTGGTGGATAAATTTTCGGATGTACTGGTAGTTCAGTCACTGGCTCTGGGGATCGATCGTTTTAAAGAAACAATCGTAGAACTCCTCAGGAAAGTCCTGGCAGAAGATGGGATCACTATTCGCGGTGTTTACGAAAGAAGCGATGTGAAGGTGCGCAAACAGGAAGGAATGGAAATGGTTAAGGGTTTTATAGGACCAGAGTTTCCAACACTTGTGCAGATTGAAGAAAATGGCGTAAAATATGAAGTTGATGTAAAGGACGGGCAGAAAACAGGATTTTTCCTGGATCAGAAATATAACAGGCTTGCAATTCAGAAGCTCTGTAAGAATGCGAAAGTTCTGGATTGCTTTACACATACAGGTTCTTTTGCACTGAATGCGGGAATTGCAGGAGCTGCGAGCGTAACCGGTGTGGACGCCTCTCAGCTGGCAGTAGATCAGGCAACCGCTAATGCGACATTGAATGGTTTATCCGACAATGTGAAATTTATTTGCGAGGATGTTTTTGAACTGCTCCCTGAGCTGGAAGAGAAAGGTGAGAAATTTGATGTTGTAATTCTTGATCCTCCTGCATTTACCAAGTCCAGAAATTCCATTAAAAATGCAGTAAAAGGATACAGAGAGATTAATCTGCGTGCCATGAAACTGGTAAAAGACGGCGGATTTCTGGCAACCTGTTCCTGTTCTCATTTTATGGACTATGAATTATTTACCAAAACCATCGGACAGGCAGCAAAGAATGTACATAAAAGACTTCGCCAGGTAGAATACAGGACACAGGCACCGGATCATCCGATCCTGTGGGCGGCAGATGAGTCTTATTATCTGAAGTTCTATATCTTCCAGGTATGCAATGACAGATAATTATATAATATGATATCAGAGCCAGAGTGTACTTGCACGATAAGATTTTTGAGAAAACAGGGATTTCTGTAGCAGAGCAGAGGATTCCGGATGTTTGAGAATAAAGAAAGAGAGGAAATAATATTATGAGTTTCAGAGAAGTAAAAGCAGAAGAACTGACAATGAATCCATTTACCAAGATTGGAAAGGAATGGCTGCTGATCACAGCCGGAAATGAAGAAAAATGCAATACCATGACAGCAAGCTGGGGTGCAATGGGTGTTATGTGGGGAAAGAACGCAGTGACAGTGTATATCCGTCCTCAGAGATACACCAAGGAATTTGTGGACAGGGAAGATACATTTACAATTTCTGTTCTGGGAGAAAAATATCGCAAGGCATTAAATATTGCGGAAAGGTTTCCGGAAAAAATGCGGATAACAAGATTAAAGAAGCAGGACTGACTCCTTACTTTACAGACGGAACAGCCGGAATTGAAGAAGCTGACATGATCATGGTCTGCAAAAAAATGTATCATGATGAGATTAAACCGGAATGCTTTGATGCCGGGGAAAACGACGGTAAGTGGTATCCGCAGAAAGACTACCATACCATGTATATTGCAGAGATCCTGAAAGTTCTTGTCAGAGAGTAAAAAATGCATTACAAAACAGTAAAAAAAGAGGTAGTTTAATGAAAGACAAATTAAACAGATTCATGCAGGGGCGTTATGGAGTGGATAATTTTGCAAGATTCACTCTCGGTGTGGCACTTTTCGTCATTGTTGTAGGTTCTTTTATGAGACAAAACGCAGCCGGAGGCGTTCTGGATACAGTTGGATTTATTCTTATCATTTATACATATTTCAGAATCCTTTCCAGAAATATCTCTGCACGATATGCGGAAAACCAGAAATATCTGGGATATACTCAGAAAATCCGTAGCTGGTTTACCAGAGAGAAAAATATGATGGAGCAGAGAAAAACACATCATATCTATACCTGCCCGGGTTGTGGACAGAAAATTCGTATTCCCAGAGGAAAAGGACAGAAGGTAGAGATTGAATGTCCGAAATGTCATGAGAAGTTTATCAAAAGACGTTGATTTGCTGCAAACACGCTCTGGCAGATCATCATAAGTTATGGGCTGGAGGAATTATGTTTGGTTATATAGTAATGAATAAGCCTGAAATCAAGTTTAAAGATTTTGATCTGTACAGATCTTTTTACTGTGGATTGTGCAGAGAACTCAAAAGTAAATATGGAATATCAGGACAGATTTCTCTGACTTATGATATGACATTTGTGGTGATTCTTCTCAGTGCGCTTTATGAGTCGCCCACACAAAAGGGAAGCACAAGATGTATCATTCATCCAGTCTGTAAACAGCCGGTCAGAAGAAATACAGTGACAGAATATGCGGCAGATATGAATGTACTTCTTACTTATTATAAATGCCGGGACGACTGGGAGGATGAAAAAAAAGTAACTGCTCTTGGTTATTCAAAAGTTCTTCAGGGAAAAGTGAAAAAACTGGATCAGAAATATCCGGATAAATCCCGAAGAATACAGAAGCTTCTCAGTGAATTGTCTGAGATGGAGAAATCCGGAGAAAAAGACATTGACAAAATGGCGGGCTGTTTCGGAAAAATTATGGAAGAGATTTTTGCATGGAAACAGGATGTATGGGAAGATACTCTGCGCAGAATGGGATTTTTTCTTGGCAAATTTATTTATCTTCTGGATGCATACGATGATGTGGAAGAGGATATAAAAATAAAAATTACAATCCTTTTTCAGAACAATATATAATAGAAGGGTTCGATGAGCAGGTACGCCGGATTCTGATCATGATGATGGCGCAGACCTGCAGGGAGTTTGAGAAACTTCCTATTATAAAATACACTGATATTTTAAGAAATATTCTTTACTCAGGGGTATGGTGTCGGTTTGAGGTGATACATAAGAAGAGAAAAGAAGCAGGAGAGAAAGATAATGATTGATCCGTACAGTATACTGGGGATTTCCAGAGATGCATCCGATGAGGAAGTGAAGAAGGCATATCGTAAGATGAGCAGAAAGTATCATCCGGATGCCAATATTGACAATCCGAATAAAGAACAGGCTGAGGAGAAATTCAAGCAGGTTCAGCAGGCTTATGAGCAGATTATGAAGGAAAGAGAGCAGGGAATCGATTACGGGAATTATGGCAGCAATAATTACGGTGGTTTTGGCGGATTTTCCGGACAGGCAGACTCTGGCTATCAGGATGAAGAGTCTATGCGCAGGCAGGCGGCAGCCAATTATATCCAGAGCGGTCATTATCGTGAGGCTGTGAATGTTCTGCAGTCACTTTCACAGAGGAACGGACAGTGGTATTATCTGTCTTCCATGGCAAACATGGGACTTGGAAATAACGTAAATGCATTGAATGATATTAAGCAGGCTATCCGTCTGGAACCGGATAATGTACAGTATCAGATGGTTTTGCAGCAGATGGAAGGCGGAGAAAACTGGTATCAGGAGATGCAGAATCCTTTTGGAGGTATGCCGACAGGCGGTGATGATTATTGTATGAAGCTGTGCCTGGCAAATATGGCATGCAGTCTGTGTTGCCCGGGAAGCGGCATATTTTGCTGCTAAAACGTTATTGTTCACTCCGTTCTCAGTAACGTAGTCAAAATTCATTCCAGATTGCCTGCGGCAATGGAATTTTGGTAATAATTGGATTGACAATTAAAAGTGAAAATATTACTATAGTAAAGTGATAATATGCAACTGTAATGATATGCAACAGTTGCGAACATATAATTAAGGTTACAGGAGGAAATCATAATGAGTATTCGTATTGGTATTTTAGGCTACGGCAATCTTGGCCGCGGTGTAGAGTGCGCAATCAAACATAATCCGGATCTGGAGCTTGTTGCTGTATTTACACGTCGTGCTCCGGAAACTGTTAAAATCCTTACAGAGACAGCAGCGGTATATTCTGTCAATGATGCCGAAAAAATGAAAGATAAGATAGATGTACTTATCATCTGTGGCGGAAGTGCAACAGATCTTCCGAAACAGACACCGGAATATGCGAAGATGTTTAATGTAATTGACAGCTTTGATACACATGCAAGAATTCCTGAGCATTTTGATTCAGTAGATGCAGCTGCAAAAGAAAGCGGTCATATCGGAATTATTTCAGTGGGCTGGGATCCGGGAATGTTCTCACTGAACCGTCTCTATGCAAATGCAATCCTTACAAACGGAAAGGATTATACATTCTGGGGCAAGGGTGTAAGCCAGGGACACTCAGATGCAGTACGCCGTATCAAAGGTGTAAAAGATGCAAAACAGTATACAATTCCTGTTGAAGCAGCACTGGAAGCAGTGAGAAACGGAGAAAATCCGGATCTTACAACAAGACAGAAACATACAAGAGAATGCTTTGTAGTTGCAGAGGAAGGTGCGGATCTGGCACAGATTGAGAATGATATCAAGACTATGCCTAACTATTTCTCTGACTATGACACAACTGTACATTTTATTTCTGAAGAAGAACTGAAGAGAGATCACAGTGGAATCCCACATGGCGGTTTCGTGATCCGATCCGGAAAAACGGGCTGGAATGATGAGAACAATCATGTGATCGAATATAGTCTGAAGCTGGATTCCAATCCGGAGTTTACATCTTCTGTACTTGTTGCATATGCAAGAGCTGCATATCGTATGAATAAAGAAGGACAGAGTGGTGCGAAGACCGTATTTGATGTGGCACCTGCTTATTTATGTGCTGCTGATGGTGCTGAATTAAGAAAGCATCTGTTGTGATCAGGGATATAAGATAATATTCTGTCTGTTGAAAAAATAAAGAGAAAACAGGTATACAGGTTATATTTCACAGTATTATCTTGTGAAAAGAGACAAAGTATTTGTGTACTTTGTCTCTTTTTTTATGGAACAGACTGTGAAAAATTAGTGAATGTTTAACAGAATTTTACTTGTCTGTTGACGGAATATTTAAAGTGTAATATAATAGAGTCATAGAAACGTAATAACATTGTAAAAAACTTTGTTAAACCTTAGAGCGTATCTGAGAAGTATGTGAGATATCAGAGCGATACCCACGATTCATACTTTTCAGACACGCTCTGATAATGAAAAAAGAAAAGGAAGGTATGTATGCAAAACGTAAACAGGAAGTTTAAAATCTGGGGGGCACTTCTGTTTCTGCTGTTTTTGCTGTGGGAGTTTCCATGTATTTTACTGCGGCAAATGTACAGGCTGCAACGAAAACAGGTTTTGTAACTATTAACGGAGAGTCATACTACATAAATGAAGATGGCTCTAAACAGAAGGGCTGGCTGGAACTTGAAGGAAAGAAATATTACTTTAACACAAAGACCGGTGTTCAGGTAAAGGGCTGGGTTACTGACAGTAAAGGACGAAAGAGATATTTCAGTAAACAGGCTGGTATCATGATGACAGGCTGGGTCACTGATTCAAAGGATCAGAAAAGATATTTTAATCCATCTACCGGATTCATGCAGACGAAATGGCTGACATTGAAGGGAAAGAGATATTATTTCTACAGTAACAGTGGAGTGGCTGCCTGCAAGACATTCCTTACAGACAGTAAGAAAAATACCAGATATTTTACAAGTGCATGTTATATGCTTACCGGTTGGACAAAGAATTCCAGCAATGAATACAGATATTTTGAAACTGAAGACGGAATTATGGCAAAAGGTTTCCAGACACTCGACGGAAAAAAATATTATTTTAATACAGGCAGCGGCAAGATGGCTGTAGGCTGGACGACAATTGATGGAAATAAGTATTATTTTGATAAGGAAACAGGTGTGATGGCTACCGGAGATGTAACAATTGATGGACAGAAATACCATTTTAATTCCAATGGTATATTGAGCAATACTACAAGTCCGACCGGTTCCAGAACAATCAAGAATTATCTGGCAGGTGCATTACAGCCTGTTGGTCAGGCTCTGTACGTATGGGGTGGAGGATGGAATGATTCCACCAGAAAAGGAACAAGTCAGACAATGACTGATTTCTATAACAGTCAGAGCAGCAGTTATGATTACAACAATTACAGAGATCTCAGCACAGCCAACAGAGCAAAAGGTTTTGACTGTTCCGGTTTCGTAGGATGGTCAGCTTATCAGGTAATGCAGAGTAAGTCCGGTGTAGGAAGCGGATATACGGTAGTTTCCGGTGAGATTGGTTCTTATTATAAGTCCATGGGCTGGGGAAGTATTCTCACTCAGGCGAATCTGGCAAGTGATGACTGGACAGTACATCCCGGAGATGTGGGATATGACAGTGGACATACATGGATCATTCTTGGACAGTGTGCTGATAAGAGTGCAGTGATCGTGCATTCTACCCCGAATGCAGGTGTTCAGATTGCAGGTACACCTACCCCGTCCGGCGGTTATTCCAGTCAGGCGATTGCACTGGCGCAGAAGTATATGTCAAGATATCCGGGATATACCAAGTATGATTATCATACTTCATCTGGTAATTATATCAGAAGAGGTAATTATCTGAGATGGAACAGAAGTACGCTTTCTGATCCGGATGGATATATGAATATGACCGCAGACCAGATCCTTGCAGATCTGTTTAGCTGAGAAGTGAATAGTTAAGAAAATGGAAGCAGCTTTCGAATGAGTAGGCTGCTTCTTTTTTTGCGTTCTGTAGTAATTCCATAAATAATGCAAACAATCCAGTCCACTATAGCGTGAAGTCCTGCTACGTTACTGTCCACTCCGTTCACAGTAACGTAGCCAAAATTCATTCCAGATTGCCTGCGGCAATGGAATTTTGGCTTGTATGTCTCGGGATTTTGGCATATTCATGCCAAAACACCTCGCGGGATAGTGGTGTGTGAACAGTAACCCTGCATCAGATATCTTTGTCCTGTGTTAAATTATTACAAACATGAAATGGAATATGTTTGAATTGTAGAAAGAAATGCGAAGAATAACAAAAAGATTAATAAATGTTACAGAAATATAAAATTTATGGTAATTAATCCTTGCGTTTTTGAGTGTGGTGTGTTAATATGTATAAGAATTAACTTAGATATTGCAAAAACATTAAGATATAGAAAGAAAATGTTACGAGGGTGAGAATTCATGAAGAAAAGAATTGTATGTCTTACATTAGCACTCCTGATGAGCGCAACACAGGTTGTTAGTGTAAGTGCTTCAAGAGAGGATGAATTGAGAGAAGAGCAGGCGATCACAAGTCAGCAGCTGGATGCGACATATTCCAGAATGGATGAGCTTGCATATGCGAAATCACAGCTTGAGAATGAGATTTCCGAACTGGATTCCAATCTTGTAAGTGTTATGGTTTCTATTGATACTCTTAAAGGAGATATCGATAATAAAGAAGTAGATATTATTAAGACAAAACAGGATCTGGCTAAGGCTCAGAAGGCGAGAGATAAGCAGTATGAGAGCATGAAGCTTCGTATTCAGGCACTGTATGAACAGGGTGGGGATGCAGCGTGGTTTCAGATGATGCTTAATTCAGAAGATTTGAGTGAACTTCTGACACGTGCTGAGAATACACAGCAGATGTATGAGCAGGACAGAAAGAACCTTGATAAATATGTGAATACTATTAATGAGGTAAATAATTTAAAGACTCAGTATGAATCTGACAAAGCAGAACTGGAAGAGATGAAGGCTTCTTATGAACAGCAGTCTTATGATCTTCAGTGCCAGATTGATCAGAAGAAATCTGAATCAGCCGATTATGAGAATGAAATTGCATATGCACAGCAGCAGGCGACAGAATATGCAAATCTGTTAGCGGAACAGACAGCTGAAATTCAGAGATTGGAAGCTGAAAGAATCGCAGCAGAAGAAGAGGCAAGACGACAGGCTGAGGAAGAGGCTGCAAGACAGGCGGCAGAAGAAGAGGCAGCAGCAAAAGCTGCAGAGCAGGAACAGGACTCCGAATCAGAAGACGAAGAAAATATAGAGTATGATGAAGACGGAAATGAGATTGAGAATACTGATGATGCGGATAATGAATCTGATGAGTCTGAATCAGATGATGGTGTAGAATATGATGAAAATGGTGATCCTGTTGACAATGCAGGAGCTTCCGATGATGTAGAGTACGATGAGTATGGCAATGTGATTGATTCTGATAATACAGTTTCACCAGATGATTATGAGAGTGAACAGTCATCTGATTCAGATAGTTCTTCATCTTCAGGTTCAGGATCAGGATCTTCTGTAGTAGACTTTGCAACACAGTTTGTTGGCAATCCATATGTATGGGGCGGTACAAGCCTTACAGGTGGAGCTGACTGTTCAGGATTTACACAGAGTGTATATGCAAACTTCGGAGTAAGTCTTCCGAGAACTTCTTATGAACAGCAGTATGCCGGCACAGAAGTATCTTATGCTGATGCACAGCCGGGCGATTTGATCTGCTACGGTGGACACGTTGCAATCTATATGGGGAATGGACGTATCGTTCATGCATCGAACTCTGTAGATGGAATTAAGATCAGTGATAACGCAGCGTACAGAACGATTGTTTCTGTAAGAAGACTGGTATAATTAAATAAGTATAAATAATTAAATTTATAGGGGTTGAAAAGGAGTATCGCTAAGGGGCTGATGCTCCTTTTCTTTATGTATAAGTTACCATTATTCCGCGAGGTGTTTTGGCATGAATATGCCAAAATTCCGAGACATACTGCGCGAATTTATGCGATTAGCATAAATTCTGTGCATCGCGAAGCGTGTTACTGTGAACGGAATGAACCGTAACCATGTATAATATTTTACCGATTTTCAGGTGGATTTTACCTTGACATAAAATTGGATGGATAGTACAGTTTATGTAACTGAAGAGATACATATAAAATTTTAAATCTGTTTTTGAAGACATCAGTGGGAAAGAATATTCTCATGAATTATCCGGATTATAGTTGAATAGTGAAAGCGAGGAATGATAAATGGCAAATGACCATGTAGAACACATAAGAATTGTACAGGAAACAGTTGCTGGTAAGGAGATTACTTTTGCACATGTAATGGGAGGGCCGGCTCCGGTCATATACCAGAAGCTTGGACTGAATCCGCAGGTGGATTACCGTTCATCTGCAATCGGAATTATGAATATGACACCGCCTGAATCTGCAGTGATCGCATCTGATATTGCGGTAAAAAGCGGAAATGTTTATCTGGGATTTGCAGATCGATTTACAGGCACACTGATCATTACGGGAGAGATTTCCGATGTAATGTCAGCGATGACTGAGGTTGTGGATTATTTCAGAGACACTCTGGGTTATGTAGTCTGCAAGATTACCAAAAGATAGGAAGTGTTGGGATGGCAGGGATGACAACCAGAGAACTACTGGAAAAGCTTTATAACCAGGATTATGAGAAATTAAAGGGAAAAAGCTGCGTATGACCAGGGTAAGGGTTCCGGGAAAGGAAGTGTGCCTGGCGCATGTGATCAATCCTTCACAGAGCTGTATTTATCAGAATCTTGGTCTGCATATTGGAGTCCATGAGGGAGAAGACCACACAGGAGAAGCAATCGGAATGATTCGTTTTACCCCATGGGAAGCAGTGGTTGTAGCTGCTGATATTGCAGTGAAAAGTGCAAATGTGGAGATTGGTTTCATGGATCGCTTCAGCGGATCATTGATCCTTACGGGAGGTCTGACGGAAGTTCAGACTGCAGTGGAAGAAGTGGTGAAATTTTTTAGAGAGGTGCTTGGCTTTAAGACTTGTGCAGTTCACAAAAGTTAAAACATACGAAAAGTCAGTTATTCTGTACCGATGGTGCTTATGTAACTGTCGGAATAGCTGAGAGAAGTGAAAGGGACAGACATTAAATATGAAGAAAATATTTCTGATGGGCAGAAGTGAAGCAGGTAAGACTTCATTAACGCAGGCATTAAAAGGCGAAAAACTTCATTATGTAAAAACGCAGTATACGAATACGGATGATGATACCATTGATTCGCCGGGAGAGTATGCAGAGTCCAAGCATTTCAGCGTAGGGCTGGCCTGTTTTTCTTTTGAAGCAGATGTGGTGGCAATGGTACAGTCAGCAGATGAACCTTTCAGTTTGTTTGGCTATGGCAGTAATGCATTTATTCTGAGACCACTGATAGGAATCATTACGAAAATAGATTCTCCTTATGCGAATGTTCCAATGGTGCGTCAGTGGATGCTGAATGCAGGATGTGAAAGAATTTTTCTGGTAAACAATGTGACCGGAGAGGGGATTGATGAGCTGAGAGCGTTTTTGAATGAGGATGTTCCAAAGCTGAGTCTGGAAGAAGCAAAATTCAGACAGAGTCTTGGTCTGAATGAATGGGATCCGCTGCCGGAAGGTGTGGAATATTGAAAAATATATTGATAAATAGTTGACAAGCTTGTTGCAGGGTGTTATTATAATGACAGTATAATTCCATACAGAACATATTAAGTGCTGATACTGTGAGAAAGAACAGTACAGAAAGAGGGAATCAGGTGAGAAACCTGAGCGATCCGGTCACTGTAACAGAGGAGCAAATCTCAGAATGTCCATTGTGCCATAGCATGAGAAGGAGAGAGGAGCGATGAGCCTGGAGCCAGGAAACCTGCTTGGTATGGCGAGGTTAAACTTCCGTGTAAAGTGTAACAACCAACTCCGTTGAATCCGCAGCTTCGGAGTGTTGTCTGCTTTTATCTGAAGGCAGACATTTTTTATGGAATGCGCCTGTTCTTTATGAATTATACATGATTAAATGGCAGGCGATACTACTTCGGATTTATTCGTTCCCTCCGCGCACTCATGAACGGATTTTTTTCTACCCCGGGGTAGCATCGCTCCCTCTTATTAATTTTAAATGTATGATCTGTGAAAAATACTGTAATGAATTTTCAATGCTTTGTTATGTGAAGAGAAATTGATAATTTATTAGAGTATTTTTTTATTTCGTCCTCTGATGGGTGGGATTGATGGAGACTGAGAAAACGGAATTATTCTGGAAAGATAAAAACTTGCAACAGGAGAGGAGAGGTAGCAATGGAGAAACCTTATTGGGAAGGGAAAGAATATTCTTATTTCAGCCATAAGAAATGTGAATTTTTTCCGTGTCATAAGAATGCAGATCCGGATGATTTTAACTGTCTGTTCTGTTATTGCCCGCTATATGCCCTGGGTGAGAAATGCGGTGGGAATTTCCGGTATACGGAAAAGGGAATTAAAGACTGCACAAACTGTATGCTTCCGCATAAGCGAAAAAAACTATGGATATGTCACAGGAAAAATACCAGGAACTGGCTGATATGATGAAAAGAGCAAAGGAAAGTATCAGCAAATAAGAGGAGAATGCGTCGCTGCTTAGAACGGAGTGAACAGTAACAATGTGTCAGATTAGCACAAATAAGAAAGAACGATTTTCATTGTAATACAATGCTTGTTCTGCTAGAATAAGGATAGCAAAAGAGAAGAGTCTGTAAGATTTTCAAGTCTGTTCTGAGTTAGTATATAAAGCATTTCACACACATTTTCCACACTTTTCACATGCACAGAAGAAAATGCATCACAGGCATTTGACGTCTTTTCCTGGCGACATTTTCTTGTCGGCAGAGCTCTGCATTTCTACATAGAGCCGTCGGAAAACAGGGAAAATTCACTGTTTTCCGACGGTTTTGTCATTGATCATGGTTGAAAAACAAAAAGATATTGATATAATGATATTATATTTATGTAAAAGGAGTTAACTACTACATGAAAAAAAGAATACAGCGATACGCACATTGTCAGTTTTTCTGGCTTATGCAATGGTTTGTACATCGGTACCCGCTGCGGGTCAGGAAATGTTTGAATCCGGAGTCAACAGGGAGACAGAAGAAAATACATCAGATCTGAAAGAATTTCAAAGTTCACAGGCAGATGAATTTGGAACAGATACGGGATCGGATGCAGAATTGTTCGGAAGCGATGATGCAAAACAGGAGTTTCAGGATGGAGAAGCAACGGAAGAAAATACAGATGGAATTCGATATATCAAAGGTCGTCCGTTGACAGAAGAGGAAAGAAAAGAAGAGTTAGAACCTTTAAAATTAAACCGATAGATCCGGGACCTGAAGTAGAGAGTGATCTGACATCAGTTTACGCTGCATATGGAAGCAGAGAAACAGCATTTCCATCTTCCTATGATGCCAGAATGGAAGGATTAGTTACGCCCGTAAAGAATCAGAATCCATTTGGAACCTGCTGGGCTTTTGGTATGGCAGCAATCATGGAGACTTCGCTTCTGGCACAGAACAAAGGAACCTACGATCTGTCAGAAGAACATTTATCATATTTTTTCTCCAACAGACAGAATGATCCTCTTGGAAATACCCCTGATGATAAGAATTATGTACTGGGAAATTATCATGTGATAGGAGGTAATGATCACCTGGCGGCGATTTATCTCAGTACATGGTCGGGAATGACCACAGAGGCCGATGTACCATTTCCTACGGATTCTTCGCATCAGAATGATCTGACTGTACAGATTCCGGAAAGTAAGGCTTATAATTCTGCAGCATATCTGAAAAATGCATCTGTTTCCAAATACAGTGAGGAACGTATGAAAGAAATGCTACTGAATGACCATGCAGTATCCATTATGCTTTATATGAAGGAAAGTTATGTAAATCCGGACACAGCTGCATATTGTTATCCTGTTGGAAAATCAAATTCGACTGTAATTAATCATATTGTGACAGTGGTCGGATGGGATGATACGTATTCAAAGGATAATTTTTCTTCCTGTTTCCAATGTAACATCTGATGGTGCGTGGATCATCAAAAACAGTTGGGGGGAGAAGAAAGGAGACGGAGGATATTACTATCTTTCTTATCAGGATCCCAATATCAGCAAACTTGTAAGTGCAGAGGCAGTGGCTGCTTCGGATCAAAAGTACAGGAATAATTATTTTATGATGGTTCTTCAGCACTTTCAGTGATTCCGATACAGGCGGGACAGTCAGTAGCAGCAGTTTATGAGACAATTGCAGGAAAGGGAAAAGCAGAAGTCCTGGGGGAGGTTAATCTTGTTACAAACAGTGACAATGCCTGTTACAAAATTCAGATATACACCGATTTGACAGATCCATATGACCCGGAAAGCGGGACCGCTGCATATGCTGCTCCATATGAGTTTGAACAGCCAATCGCAGGTGTACAGACTATCAGTGTACCAGAGGTGGTTTTGAAACAGGGAAGCAGATATTCTGTTGTGATCACAAACAGTGGGATTGACAAAATCAGCTTTGGAGTGGAAGCAAAGTCCAGTTATGGGAACTGGTTTACCTGTACGGCGGGGATAGAAACAGGGCAGACATTCTATAAGAGTGCATCGGAAACGGCCAGGTGGACAGATGGAAAGCGAAAAACTGGACGGCAAGGATCAAGGCACATACGGAAGTACCGTGAATCAGTCATGGGTGCCGGATACACCGGTATTTCAGGTGAAGGCA
>ENA-OQOA01000373-OQOA01000373.1-human-gut-metagenome-genome-assembly--contig:-NODE-373-length-20924-cov-3.136077_pt1 | contig 20924 bp, 24 predicted proteins | sample MGYA00242633_ERZ504888 | MGnify/ENA primary metagenome ERZ504888 (study PRJEB26092, sample SAMD00036372) | human gut metagenome | host: Homo sapiens | study: EMG produced TPA metagenomics assembly of...
AATTATGATATAATGAGCGCAAGAGAGCCAGAAAGCTGCTTGCAGATTTCTGGCGAACGGCGAATGACGATCACGATAGCTGCGATAGCAGCGGCGAGTAGCAAAGCTACGAATCGTGATATAATAAATAACAGCACCAGAATTTAATATAAAAAGAGGTTATTAGGTAATGAATGGATTATTTAATGTAAGAAAAGCAGATATAAGTGATATTAAAACTATACAAAAGCTGATAAAAAACCTGGCAGAATACGAGAAAAGACCTCAGGATATGACGGCCACAGATGAAAACTTGTGTTATTGGATTTTTGAAAAGAAAATAGCAACTGTATTGATCGCACAATATGATGAAGAAATCATAGGATATGCTATTTATTACCCAGTGTTTGGCTCATTTGCGGGCGAGGCAGGGGTGCATCTTGAGGATTTCCTTTTAAAAGAAGAATATCGTCATCGCGGCCTGGGTAAAAAGTTTTTTTCTAGAATAGAAGAATACGTTAAAGAGGATGGATATTCTAAAATAGAATGGAGCTGTCTAGAATGGAACACGCCATCAATCGCATTTTATAACAGCATTGGAGCTACGCAGGAGCAGGGAAGAAAATATTTTTCATATATTTGCAGCTGAAGTGATATTTTACCAATTTCCAATATTGAGATAGGAGATAAGTGTGAAAAATAAGATTTTTCACACGCAAGAATGGAGAATTATTATGCAGAACAGTTACCGTTACTTTAAGAATGAACAATGTAAATACTTTCCATGTCACAAGGTAGAAGAGGGGCAGGATTTTAACTGCCTTTTTTGTTATTGTCCGCTGAACCAGTATGAGGATTGTCCAGGCAATCCTCGGATTATTGAGCGGGAAAGTGGGAAGAAGATTAAAGATTGCACGAATTGTACATTTCCACATTTACCAGAGAATTATGATTACATAGTAAAGTTTTTGTCAAAGAAAATGAAATGATGAAGGATAGCTGCAAATAATGATATCGGAGGTTGTGATATCGGGGTTAAATAAATATCTTGCATTTAAAAGAATTATATGGAATAATATATCATTATAATTATATTTTGAATAATTATAATATAGATGATAACGAAATAATCACTGTAAACGAAGTAGCTAATATATGGAGCAATATGTTAAAACATATATCATTTACTTCAGGGAATCAGGTGTGAATCCTGAACAGTTCCGCTGCTGTATACAGGGAGGCGGTATCCATTATGCCACTGGAGAGTAATACAATACAATCCGGGAAGGCGGATATCACTTATGATCTGTGAGTCAGAAGACCGGTTTACAGGCAGAGTCACAATAGTCGTTGCGAGAACAACAGACTATTGATTTTTATGCCGGCATATATAGAAATAAGCATATCTGCATATATGTGCCGTTCCTTTCTGCAGAGAATGACGCAATCATCTTCAGGTTATCACTCATACGTTGGTAACCATACATCTTCATATGAAAAAGGAAAGGAAAAAAGAATGAAGAAGAAAAGATTTCTTGCACTATTACTTGTGCTGGTAATGCTTGTATCAACTTTAGTAATGGGTGGATGTGGTACAGGCTCAGGAAACAATGCGGACAATGGAAACAATTATGATGGTCAGTTAGTGTTCGATCATTCTATGGAGCTTAAGTATGCAAAGCTTTTTTCTGTAGATTATTATAAGGGCGGTTATAAGCTTCTTACTATAACTAACAGAGATGAAGATACAGCTATTGTATCAAAGCAGTCTAAAATATTACTTGTTCCAGATGGAATGTCTACACCATCAGGGGTAGATGCAGATACATTAGTATTAAAGGCTCCTGTAACTAACATGCTTGTATCATCTACACCAGTTACATCGCTTATGAATGCGAGTAACTGTCTTTCAGGCATAAGCCAGGTTACTTATGATAAGAAATCATGGTATATAGATGCCGTAAAGAAAGCATTTGATGATGGAAAGCTTACATATGTTGGTGATTATAAGGCTCCTAATTATGAATCAATCATAGCAGGTTCACCTTCACTTGCCATATATTCAACTATGCTTACAAGTGTGCCTGACGTTGCAGCTAAGTTAAAGGAACTTGGAGTTAATTATATATTAGACCAGTCTACCTATGAGGATCATCCTTTAGGCAGAGTAGAGTGGGCTAAGCTATATGCTGCTCTTTGCAATGAAGAGGAGGCTGCTACAGCTATGTTTAACGAACAGGCTGCTTATGTGGATACACTCTCTAAGGCAGAGAATACAGGAAAGTCTGTTGCAGTATTCTATATAACATCAAAGGGAAAGCTATATGTAAGAAATGCAGGTGATTATCTTGCACAGATGGTTAACATAGCAGGTGGTAACTATATATTCTCTGATCTTAACCCTGATAAGACAGGTACACAGGAGCTTGGAATCGAGAGCTTCTATGAGAAGGCTAAAGATGCAGATTACATTATATATGTATGGAATTTAGGTGGTAAGCCATCTACAATGGCTGATTTTACGTCTTATAACAGTGTACTTTCTGATTTAAAGGCAGTTAAGGATGGCAATGTATGGTGTACAACACCAGATTTCTTCCAGATTGCAGATACAATCGGAAGCATGATCAACGATATCAATCTTATGTTTAAAGCAGACGCTGGCACATCAGAGCTTACATATTTAAAAAAGCTTAAATAAAGTGAATAAATATTAGTATCAATGACTGTCACATTAAGCAAATACATCTTAATGAGACAGTCATTTTGATAAGCACAGGGTTGATAAAGAATGAATTAATATATGATGAACGCAAAGAAAATGAGGATAAGTGTGGATAACAACATTAATCAGAAAAATAATAAATTTAAACAGATATTCCGCTATCAGTTTGTTTATGTTGCGCTGCTTATTTTAATGGCAGCAGCAGTTATAATGAATATTAATACAGGAAATGTTCATATATCTCCTGTACAGATTGGTAAGATAATATTTTTAAAGGGTGATTCTGGAACACCTGAATACAATATTATATGGAAAATACGCCTTCCACGATTATGTATGGCAGCTATTCTTGGTGGAGCATTATCACTATCAGGTTTTCTGCTGCAGACTTTTTTCAGAAATCCTATAGCTGGTCCCTTCGTGCTTGGTATATCATCAGGAGCCAAGATGTTTGTTGCTATTACGATGATATTTTTACTTGAACATGTTTCCGGCATGCCGCTTTGGGCACAGGTTGCAGCAGCCTTTGTTGGTTCACTGTTTGCCATGCTTTATGTACTGTTTTTTGCCAATAAGGTAAAAAGCATGTCCATGTTATTAGTGGTTGGAATTATGATAAGCTATATATGTTCTGCAATAACAGATTTCTGTATAACATTTGCCAATGATTCTAATATAGCTAATCTTACACACTGGGCAATGGGTAGTTTTTCTGGAAGCTCATGGGCAACTGTAAAGCTTGCAGCATTTATAATATTTCCTACAGCGATTGTTACATTTCTGTTTTCCAAGCCGATAAGTGCTTATCTTTTAGGTGAGGGATACGCACAGAGCATGGGAATCAATATTAAATTTTTCAGAGTATGTATAGTATTACTTTCAAGTTTACTTTCAGCATGTGTTACAGCTCTTGCAGGACCTATATCCTTTGTTGGAATAGCTGTGCCACATATAACGAGATTATCACTTAAAACAACGAAACCATTAATAACCATTCCTGCCATATTCTTAAGTGGCTCAGTATTCTGTATGTTCTGCGACCTTATTGCAAGAACTATATTCTCACCATCTGAGCTTGCTATAGGAACAGTGACAGCAATATTTGGTGCACCTGTTGTTATATGGCTTATGATTAAGCAGAAAAAGTAATGGCATGTATGTACAGTAATAAGCAGTTTTTAAAATGTAGTATAAGTGGAGAATATATGGAACAGATATATGTGCAGACAGAAGATTTAAGTGTAGGATATCATGGGAAAGTACTGTTATCGGATATAGCCATGAAGGTAAAACCAGGCGAGATTCTTGTACTTATAGGACCTAATGGGGCTGGTAAATCAACTATACTTAAGAACATAATAAGAGAATTGCATCCAATAGGAGGAAACATATACATAAAGGGCAGAAGGACTGACGAGTTTACAGGAAAGGAATATGCTAAAACTATGTCTGTTGTCCTTACCGAAAAGATAAAGACAGAGATGATGACATGCCGTGATGTCGTTGCTATGGGAAGATATCCTTATACGAATTATTTCGGAAAGCTGACAAAGGAAGACGAAGAGATAGTGACAGAATCCTTAAGAAAGGTTTCGGCGGCTGATATAGAGAATAAAGATTTTTCACAGATAAGTGATGGACAGCGCCAGCGTATTATGCTTGCAAGAGCGATATGTCAGAAACCAGAGATTATTGTTTTAGATGAGCCGACGTCTTTTCTTGATATAAGACATAAGATAGAGCTTCTTGATATATTACAGGATATGGCAGTAAGAGATAAAGTTGCAGTTATAGTATCTTTACATGAGATAGAACTTGCAGCAAAGGTGGCTGATTACGTTATGTGTATCGGTACAGATAAAACGATAGAATTCGCAAGACCAGAAAGCATATTTACAGATGAGCGGATAAGCAGGCTTTATGGACTTACACAGGGAACATATAACAGCCTTTATGGAAGTGCAGAGTTAAAGAGACCACAGGGTAAGGCACATGTGTTTGTTGTTGGTGGTGCAGGGACAGGTGTATTTACATACAGAGAGCTTCAGAGGGCAGGGATAGCATTTTTAGCAGGAATACTATATGAAAATGATTGCGAATATCCTATTGCAAAGTCGCTTGCTAAAGATGTGATTGTAAACAGGATGTTCGAACCGATAGATGAAGAAACATATAAAAAAGCATGTGCAGGAATAGATGAAACAGACTATGTTGTAGATACAGGATGTCAGGTTGGTGCTATGAATAAAAGATTAAAAGACCTGATAGAATATGCAAAAAAACAGGGAAAGAAAGTGCTTGTAAAGCCAGACAGAGAAGCACTTAGGCAGCTTGTATAAAATAAATATCAAGTACCAACAGAAGAAACTATAAAACAAATATCACGTACCAACATAAGAAGCTATAACATAAATATCATGTAATACCCGAAGGAATTAAGGAGAAGATTATATATGAAACCTATGGATATTGAAAAACAGTCATTTGCTATAATAGAAAGTGAACTTACTACTGATATACCACATATATATAAACCGATAGTCAAAAGAGTCATACATACCACAGCAGATTTTTCATATGAGACAAGTATGACATTTTCTGATGGAGTAGTTAACAAGGCACTTAATGCCATACGTTCAGGAGTGGATATTGTTACGGATACCAATATGGCAAAATCAGGAATAAGCCATAAGATGGCTGAAAAGTTCGGATGTCTGCTTAACTGTTATATGGCAGATGAAGATGTGGCATGTGAGGCTGCTAAAAGGGAAGTAACGCGGGCAGCCATCAGCGTTGAAAAAGCGGCAGAACGTAATGCAGGATGCATTATGGTTGTTGGCAATGCACCTACTGCACTTATGAGAATAAGAGAGTTATATGATGCAGGGAAATTCTGTCCTTCACTTGTTATTGGAGTACCAGTTGGCTTTGTTAATGTAGTTGAAGCCAAAGAAGATATTATAAACAGCAGTATGCCATATATAGTAGCACGTGGAAGAAAAGGCGGAAGTAATGTTGCAGCGGCTGTTATGAATGCATTGTTTTATATGGCAGCAGATGATAATAAAGAGTGGCGCAGATGTTAGAACGATACGTATATAAAAACCAACAGAAAATGAGATGTGGATATACTACTGGTACATGTGCCTGTGCTGCGGCAAAGGCAGCTGCACAGATGCTGTTATCAGGAAGAAAAACAGACAAAGTTAAAGTTATGACACCGTCAGGAGTCAGTCTTTTACTGGATGTTGAAGATATATCAATGAATGATACGCAAGTATCATGTGCGATAAGAAAAGACAGTGGTGATGACCCTGATGTGACGAATGGGATATACGTGTATGCTAAAGTATCGTATGCAGAAGTATCATATGCAGAAGCATATTATGATAAAGGACAGAATGAACAAAAAAAGATAAGCGTATAATAGTTGATGGTGGTAAAGGTGTCGGACGTATTACTAAAAAAGGTTTATCAAGACCTGTAGGTGCAGCAGCTATCAATCCAGTGCCTTTAAAGATGATAGAAGCAGGTGCGATGGAGGCAGCAGAGGATTACTGCTATGATGGCGGTCTTCTTGTGGTTATTTCAGTTCCGGATGGTGAAGAGATAGCAAAGAAAACTTTTAATCCTAACCTTGGCATAACAGGCGGCATATCTATACTTGGAACAACAGGAATAGTAGAGCCTATGAGCGAACAGGCACTTATAGATACAATCCGTACAGAGGTCAGTATGCATGTTGCAGAAGGTGAGAAAATGCTGCTGGCAGCACCTGGTAATTATGGACAGGATTTTTTACTCAATACTCTTAATATAGAACTGAAAAGAAGTATCAAATGCAGCAACTATATAGGAGATACTATAGATATTGTGTGTGCTTCGGGAGCAGAAGGCATGCTTCTTGTGGGACACATAGGAAAGCTTGTAAAGCTTGGAGCAGGGATTATGAATACACATTCAAGGATTGCAGATGGACGTATGGAGGTTCTTACTACGTGCGCAGTGCAGGCAGGTGCAAAACCTGATGTGCTAAGGCAGCTTCCAGGGTGCGTTACAACAGATGCAGCACTTGAAATATTGAAAAAATCAGACATGCTTGAAGCGGTAATGAAACAGCTTATGATACGTATTGAAAATGTACTCGAAAGAAGGAGTGCAGGCAGTATAAAGATTGCTGCCATAGTGTTTTCCAATGAATATGGAATACTTGGTAAAACTAAGCTGGCAGATGAGCTGCTGGAAAAGATAAAAGATTAAGCATAAGAAGTATATAGAAGAATGGAGATTTATATGGTGAAGATTGTTGGAGCAGGACCAGGTGCAAAGGATCTTATAACTGTGCGTGGGATGAAGCTTTTAAATGAAGCAGATGTTATTATATATGCAGGTTCACTTGTCAATGAAGAATTGCTTGAGTATGCAAAAGAAGCCTGTGAGATATATAATAGTGCATATATGAATCTGGATGAAGTTATAGATGTGATAGTTAAGGCTGAAAATGAGGGTAAAAAGGTTGTACGTCTGCATACGGGTGACCCTTCATTATATGGGGCTATACGTGAGCAGATAGAAGAACTTGCAAAGCATGGAATAGCCTGCGAAGTATGTCCGGGAGTTAGCAGCTTTCTTGCAGCGGCAGCAGCTGTGCAGTGTGAATATACAGTTCCAGCAGTATCACAGTCAGTTATCATCACAAGGATGCCAGGAAGAACGCCAGTACCAGACAATGAGGATATAGGCAGACTTGCAAAGCACAAACAGTCTATGGTTATCTTCCTTAGTTCATCCCATCTTAAAGAACTCACAGAAAAGCTGTATGAAGGTGCATATACACCAGATACTCCATGTGCATTGGTGTATAAGGCAAGCTGGAAGGATGAAAAATGTATACGGACAACGCTTGATAAACTCGCAGAAACGGCAGAAAAAGAGGGCATAACAAAGACAGCTCTTGTTATGGTAGGAGATTTCCTTGGCGATAAATATGCATTTTCAAAACTATATGATAAGGATTTTAAGACGGAGTATCGAAGATAAGAATGAGAACTATCATTATTACATTTACGCATGATGGCATGAAAGTGGCAAAAAAAGCTGCACAGAGTATAAAGGATGATATGAAGGATGATATGAATGTTGATATATACTGTCACTCAAGATGTGCAGATAATTATGATAACGTCATATCATTTGATTCGGTTGGAAGAGTTATACGTGAGCAGTTTATGAATTGTGACAGAATACTGTTTATATGTGCAGCCGCTATTGCGGTAAGAACTCTTGCACCATATATAAAGAGTAAGGTTACAGATCCGGCGGTATTAGTTGCTGATGAACAGGGAAGATTCCTTATATCTCTTCTTTCGGGGCATCTTGGAGGTGCAAATGAATGGTGCAGCCAGTTATCATGTAAAATAGGTGCAGTGCCAGTTATTACAACAGCTACGGATGCAAGAGGTGTCTTTGCAGTTGATATGTTTGCCAAGGAGAACAATATGCGTATACTTAATCCTGTTATGATTCAGGATATATCAGGCAGAGTGCTGAATGGTGAACCTGTCGGAATAGCAGGTGATAAAGCATATAAAAAGCTATTAGAAAAACTGTTAAAAAGTGGAATGGGCAGCTTACAATGTTTGGAGAGGAAGCATATGGAACGGGATATGAAACAGACTATGAAGCAGTATATGAAACAGCCGGACAAAGCAGTATAGATAAATATGAAAGTGGAATACAGATTATAACAAGTCCGTCTGACCATATGATATTCAGGCGTACATTAAAGCTTGTGCCTATGGATCTTTTTGTAGGAATAGGCTGTAAAAGAGGAAAAACAAGCGGGCAGATAAGAAAAGCGGTAAGCAGTACATGTGATAAGAATGACCTGCTTATGGAAAGAATAGCGGCAGTTGTTTCTGTTGACAGAAAAGCTGACGAACAGGGGATAATAGATTTTGCACGGGAACTGAAAGTACCATATAAAACATATTCAGCACAATATCTTAACACTATCAGAGGTGAATTCACTGCATCAGGCTTTGTTAAGGATAAGGTTGGAGTTGATAATGTGTGTGAGAGAAGTGCATGTGCAGCCTCAAAAGATAAAAGATGTATAGTAAACAAAACAGTCTGTGACGGAGTGACAGTGGCAATATATGCATAGAATGATAAATTTTATTTCGTAAAACGAGGAGGTAAATACCTCTGCTCCTGCAAGGGCAGTCGCATTTTACTTCGTAAAACAAGGAGGTAAATACCTCTGCTCCTGCGAGAGCAGTCGCATTTTACTCCGTAAAACAAGGAGGTATGTATGCTTAAGATAGTTGGGTTTGGAAGCGGGGCTAAAGATAATATGACACTAGAAGCCTTTGCAGCTATTTCTGATGCCAGGCTTATAGTTGGATATAAGACATACGTTAACATATTAAAACAGTATTTTCCTGAAAAAGAGTATTATTCTACAGATATGATGCAGGAAAAAGAGAGGTGCCAGTACGCTATAGATAAGGCAGAGGAAGGCCTGGAGGTAGTACTTGTATGTAGTGGTGACAGCGGGATATATGGCATGGCAGGTCTTGTATATGAGCTTGCTCAAAAAAGAGTACAGATAAAGGTTATCTCAGGTGTGACAGCAGCAAGCAGTGGTGCAGCTATTCTTGGAGCTCCGTTATCACATGACTTTGCTGTTATAAGCTTAAGTGACTGCATGACGCCATGGGAGCTTATAAAGAAAAGAGTGAGGGCTGCTGCAGACAGTGATATGGTAATGTGTATATATAATCCGTCAAGCCGCAGAAGAGCTGGATATCTTAAAGAGGCATGTGAGATCGTGTCTAAGATACAATCACAAGATACAATATGCGGATATGTTAAAAACATAGGCAGGGATAATGAAAAGGCAGAGATACTTACGCTTAAAGAACTGGCAGAATGTGATGTTGATATGTTTACAACTGTATATATAGGAAACAGCCATACTAAGGTTATAGATGGCAGGATGGTCACACCAAGAGGGTACAAGGTTATATGATGAAAAATGTTACTGTTATGCTTTTTGCAGGCACGACAGAGGGAAGAAGACTGTGCGGATATCTGGCAGAAAAAAGTGATACAGGGTTTATCACGCATGTATATGTGACGACAGAATATGGAAAAGAGATTATTTTAGAGCTATCTGAAAATATATATAAAGAAAAGCTTCACATACATGTAGGCAGACTTGATGAGGAAGCTATGCAAAAGGAACTTGCATATATAAAACCGGATATTGTTATAGATGCAACACATCCATATGCCAGAGTAGTAACACGCAGTATAAAAGATGTATGTGATAAAGCGGATGTACAGTACATAAGAGTGTTAAGAGAGGAAACGGTTCCCAAAGCAGCATATGAGGATGGAGCATCCTTAGATGACAGGCTTGTGTATGTAGACACTATGCAAGAGACTGTTTCTATTCTAAACAGTAAAGCTTATCTTAAAAAAATATATTACTTACAACAGGAAGTAAGAACATCCCTGAATATGTCAATATAAAAGACTATAAAAAGAGAGCTTATCTAAGGCTGCTGCCTGATCCGTGTATGCTTCAGAATGCTATAGATGCAGGTTTTTTTCCAGCACATCTTATAGCAATGCAGGGACCATTTTCTACGGAAATAAATGCAGCATTAATCAGACAGTTTTACATAGATGTGCTCGTGACGAAAGAGTCAGGAAACAGTGGTGGATACAATGAGAAGCTTATGGCAGCAGAACAGACAGGAGCGGATGTTGTGGTTATAAAAAGACCTGTTGAACATGAAGGAAAATGTATAAAAGAGGTCATAGAGTATCTTGAAAAGCTGTAAATATAGCTTATCATATGGTTAAAAAGCAGAGTGATATAAGGGAGAAGCAGATGAAACAGGTGTATATCATAGGAATGGGGCCGGGCAGCAGAAAATGTCTTACACAGCAGGCAAGTGAAGCAATAGAACACGCAGATGTTATCATAGGTTCTAAAAGACTTCTTGAGGCTTATAGTAACACAGATAAAAAACTTTTTTTGCTGTTACAGCCAGGGATATTTACGATATTATAAACAAAGAAAAGGCTTTAATATATGCAGTTTTAATGTCAGGTGATACAGGCTTTTACAGCGGAACAAAGAAGCTTACAGAGCAGCTTTATAAAGCACAGGAGGAAAGTGTTATAAAAAAGTATGATATAAATATTCTTCCTGGAATATCTTCTGTTATATATCTTGCTTCAAAGATAGGACAGCCGTGGGAGATGGCGGCAATGGTCAGTCTGCATGGTAAGAAACAGAATTATATTCCGCTTGTCTTAACTAATGAATGGACATATTTTCTTACGCAGGGTGATGTTTCTCATATCTGTAAGCGGCTTTGTGAGTCCGGACTGGGCGGGGCAGATATATGGATAGGTGAGAATCTGTCATATGATAATGAAAAGATATTATCAGGGCATGTAAGTGAATATTCAGAATATGAGGCAGCAGGACTAACAGTTATGGCGGTTCATAATCATTATCCACAAGCAGCTGTTATGACAGGTTTGCCAGATGAGAGTTTTATACGTGCAGATATTCCTATGACAAAGCGCGAAATCAGGGCAAGTGTTGTAAGCAGGTTATCACCGGCTAAGGATGCCATAGTGTATGACATCGGTGCAGGAACAGGTTCGGTTTCTGTAGAACTTGCCATGCATGCCTTATATGGAACAGTATATGCAGTTGAAAGAATGAAAGAAGGCTGTGAGCTTATAGCGCAAAATGCCAGAAAATTCGGACTTGATAATATAGATATCATTAATGCCAGTGCTGCAGATGTGATAGAGAAACTGCCTGCTGCGGATTCAGTATTTATAGGTGGAAGCGGTGGAGAGCTTGAAAAAATAATGGACATAGTATTAAAGAAAAATCCTGGTGTACACATAGTTATAACAGCAGTGACATTAGAAACGCTTAATGATTCCGTAAGGCTTATGGAAAATAAAAAAGTGGATGTTATAGATATTGTACAGATAGCAGTAACACAGATAAAGAAAAGAGGCAGATATCATATGTTAGCTGCCAACAATCCAGTATTTATTATTGAAGGAAGAGGTAACAGATGAGTCGAGTCATGATAGCTGCTACAGGCAGTGGAAGCGGCAAAACAACTATTGTATGCGGCTTATGCCAGTGTATTAAAGATATGGGCTTAATGCCTTTAGCGTTAAAATGTGGACCTGATTATATAGATTCAATGTTTCATTCAAGAGTATTAAACATGAAAACAGGCAACCTTGACAGCTGGTTCTGTGATGAAAATACTATAAAAGAGCTGCTTTTTAGAAAAGAATCAGAAAGTGACATAACTATAATAGAGGGAGTTATGGGCTATTATGATGGACAGGGCTTTAGCACGAAGGGAAGCTCATATGAGATAGCTGATATCACAGATACACCAGTTATTCTTGTAGTGAACTGCCGAGGCATGAGTAATTCAATAGGAGCGGTTCTTAAAGGTTATAAAGAATATATAGAAAACAATCATATACAAGGCGTTATATTTAACAATCTGTCTTCTAAGTTATATAAGGATGCAAGTATGGCGGCACATATGGCTGGAATAAAGCCGCTTGGTTATCTTCCTGTAAACAAGGCCATAGCACTTGAAAGCAGACACCTTGGTCTTGTTACATCCGATGAGATTGAACATTTTAAGGAAAAGGTTGATACTATTGCAGCTCTTATGAAAGAGAGTATTGATATCAAAGGTATTATAGAACTGGGACATACAGCCACAAAGTGTAAGACAGGCTGTGAATTAAATGCTTCTGATAGTAAAGCCTGCAAAAAACAGAAAAAAGTAATAAAGAAGATATCATACATATTGCAGTAGCAAGAGATGAGGCATTTTGTTTTCTTTATGAGGATAATCTTGAATTCTTAAGGGATATGGGTGCGAGCTTGTATATTTTAGTCCGCTGAGGGATAAGAAGCTTCCAGATGATATTGATGGCTTATTATTGTATGGAGGCTATCCAGAGCTTCATGCCAAAGACTATCGGATAATGTTTCCATGAGAAACGATATAGCGGATAAGATACGGGGAGGACTTCCATGTATAGCAGAGTGTGGTGGATATCTGTATCTTCATAAGAAGCTTGAGGCACCAGATAAAAAAGTATACCCAATGGCAGGAGTTATAGATGGCACAGGCTATAATGCCGGACGCCTGCAGAGGTTTGGATATATGACACTCACAGCAGGCAGAAATACTATGCTTGCTGATAAAGGCAAGAGTTTTTCAGCCCACGAATTCCACTACTGGAATAGTGACTGTAAGGGTGATACTTATTCTGTGACTAAAGCATCTGATGGAAGCGTTGAGATAGAAGGTTATGGAAGTGATACGTTGTATGCAGGTTTTCCTCATATATATTTTCCAGGAAACAAAGAAGCAGCCAGAAGATTTATTAAGACATGCAGATGCTACAGACATAAAGTAAGTGGTATAGATAAAGATATAGAAAAACTGGCAGCTATATTCCCAGAACTTAAAACAATAAAAGCTCCGGATAATAATGCTATGAAACAGGCAGAAAAGCATTGGGACGGTATAGCAAAACCACTTCATGGACTTGGAATGTTCGAGGATATGATAGTACAGATAGCGGGAATACAAGGAAATGCAGATGTATCTATAGACAAAAAAGCAGTTGTTGTTATGTGTGCAGATAATGGTATAGTAGAAGAAGGTGTTACCCAGACAGGACAGGAGGTAACTGCTGTTGTAAGCTGCAACATGGCAGATGGAATATCAAGTGTATGCAGGATGGCAGACTGCGTTAATGCAAAGGTTATTCCAGTAAATATAGGAATAGCACAGGACCTGCCTGGTAGTCTTATAAAAACAGAAGATTATAAAGGACTTGTAAACAGAAGGGTTATGCCTGGAACTAAGAACTTCTTAAAGGAACCAGCTATGACAAAGCAGCAGCTTATAAAGGCTGTAAAAGCAGGAATAGAGCAGGTTAAATGCTGTAAGGATGATGGATATAACATACTTGCCACAGGAGAGATGGGTATAGGTAATACAACAACAAGTGCAGCATTGGCATGTATACTTTTGGACATGAATCCCGGGGAAGTAACAGGCAGGGGAGCAGGTCTTAGCGATGAGGGGCTGTTAAAAAAGACAGAAGTCATAAGAAAAGCAAAAGAGATGTATGGCATATATAAGAATGATCCTTTGGAACTGTTAAGATGCATAGGTGGACTTGATGTTGCAGGACTGACAGGAGTGTATATAGGGGGAGCAGTATACAGGCTTCCTGTTGTGGTTGATGGTGTTATTTCTGCCGTTGCAGCACTTATTGCAGTAAGGCTGTGTCCTGCTGTAAAGGATTATATACTTGTATCACATCAGGGAAAAGAACCAGCGATAAAGGCTTTGCTTGCTGAACTTGATAAGAAAGCAGTTATACATGCAGAGCTTGCACTAGGCGAGGGAACAGGCGCAGTTATGCTTTTTCCACTGCTTGATATGGCTATGCAGGTATATAAGGAAAATACAACATTTGACGATATACAGATAACAGCATATGAGGATTATGGGAAATGTTGATAGTAGTAACAGGTGTAAGTGGCAGCGGAAAATCTGAATATGCAGAACAGATATGCTGCAGGTTGTCAGGAGACAGAAAGAAATATTATATAGCTACAATGCAGCCGTATGGTGAAGAAGGAAAGAAAAGAATACTAAGACATCACAGGCTCCGAAGTGGAAAGGGTTTTGAAACTATAGAACAGTATATGCATATCAGTGAGGCTGCGCAAAGAATTTCCAATAAGCCGGTAGTATTACTTGAGTGTATGTCTAACCTGCTTGCTAATGAATGCTTTGAAAAAGGCGGTAATCCGGATAACATAATAGATGAATGTATGAAGCTGTATCAGGTGTGTGGGCATCTTGTGATTGTAACTAATGAAGTGTTTTTTGATGGATGCGAATATGATACAGATACAAAGAACTATATAAAAAGACTTGGAAGGCTTAATATACAGCTTGCTAAAAAAGCTGATGCTGTAGTTGAAGTGGTGTATTCTATTCCTGTGTTTCATAAGGGAAAGAATATACTAGAGGAGGAAAGTATATGTCAGTGATTAAATCTTTGGTGATAGCATTTTCCATGTATTCTAAAATACCTATGTCACATCTGGAATTAGAAGAAAAGGACATGAGATATGTTATGGGCTTCTTTCCGCTTGTAGGTGCAGTAACAGGATTGATAATGTATGGTTTATATAAGATATCAGGTTATCTTTATGTACCATACATAAGTGTATCACTTATACTTATGATTCTGCCTGTAGTTATTACTGGCGGGATTCATCTTGATGGTTACATGGATACCTGCGATGCACGTAACTCATATGGTGACGTTGAAAAGAAGCTTGGAATATTAAAGGACTCACATATAGGTGCGTTCGCAGTTATAAGACTTTTGGTATATTATGTCGTTTTTTTTGCATTTATATACTGCATAGTGTCCAAAGGATGTGATGGACTTGCTATAACATGGGCATTTACTTTCTTTTATCAAGGATAATAAGCGGTCTGGCAGCAGTTAACCTTAAAGGTGCTGTAAATAAAGGAATGCTTTATTCATTTACAAGCAAAGCAGATAGAAAACGTGTAAAATATAATGCTTTTTTGTCAGCTTGTACTGTGTTTTGCAGGAATATGTTTTATTAATATAATACTTGCATTTATAATCTATGCTGTTTGTGTGGCAGTGTTTTTATATTACAGACATATGGCATATAAAGAGTTCGGTGGTGTTACAGGTGACCTGGCAGGATATCTGCTTTGTGTATGTGAGCTGTGTATAACAGCTGCGATAGGCATAATCTCACTTATTGTCTGATAGCTTAGCTTATTATAGTGATGGAGAAATACATATGGAAGTTTATTTTGGAGGTGCATTTCAGGGGAAACTTGAATATGTACTTGAAAAAAGGGATGTTTAAAGGTAGCTGATGGCGCAGGCTGCAGCCTTAAGGATATAAAAGAAGCACAGGTGCTTAATCACCTGCATCTGTATATAAAAAGGTTAACCTATAAAGAAGGTGCTGCATATAACACTACAGTTGATGACACCATAACGACTGATGATACTATAACGGTTGACACCACGGCTGATGATACTATAACGGCTGACACCACAGCAAAGACAATGTCTGCCGCTGAAATAATAAATGATATATATGAGGCTAATCCTGATATCATACTTATATGTGATGAGGTAGGAGGTGGAATAGTTCCACTGAAAAAAGAAGACAGAATATACAGGGAAACTGTCGGAAGGGCGTTATGCTGTGCAGTCAAGAAGTCAGACAGGGTAGAGCGAGTTATGTGTGGCATAGGACAGTGCCTTAAATGTGATGGAAGTAATAAATGAGGACAATACGTGTATGAAGGTTATATTGATAAGGCATGGAGCCACCATGGGGAATCAGGAAAAAAGATATATAGGAATAACAGATGAAGCTTTATGCGATACAGGTATAGAAAAGCTGTTAAAGAATGTACATAAAGACATATATCCGGCTGCAGATAAGATATACGTAAGTCCAATGAAAAGATGCATCCAGACGGCACAGATAATATATCCGGGCAGAGAGGCTGTAGTTGTTGATGATTTAAAGGAATGTGATTTTGGCAGGTTTGAAGGGAAAAACTATATAGAGCTTTCAGGTGATTCTTATTATCAAAAATGGATAGACAGCAATGCTACACTACCATTTCCAGAAGGAGAAGATATTAAAGCTTTCAGGAAAAGATGTACAGAAGCATTTATAAGAATTGTAAAACATGCTAAAGATAATGAAATTGTTGCTTTAGTCGTCCATGGTGGAACTATTATGTCAATATTATCGGAATTTTATGGTGGTGGTTATTATGACTATCATTGTGGCAACGCAGAAGGTTATATATGTGAAGTAACGCAGAATGTCAGGATAATAAGTGCAAAGAAGGTATTATAATATATGTTTTTAACGATAATAAAATGTCAGACAATAGCGATAGTGCTTGGGTATATACTTGACCTTATAGTAGGAGACCCACACTGGCTGTATCATCCTGTACAGCTTATTGGCAGGCTGATAACATTTCTTGAAAAGCTTTTGTTAAAAAAAGACGACAAAGATGGAGAGAAGTACATAAAAGGGGCAGTTCTTGCAGTTCTTGTGTTATTTGTCACAGGAGCTGTTGTGATATTGTTTCTTGCAGTGTTTTATAATATCAGCATAGCAGCAGGCTGCATAGCAGAAACTATAATGTGCTATCAGATTCTTGCTGTTAAGTCCTTAAGAGTGGAAAGCATGAAAGTATATACTGCATTAAAGCAGGAGGGAATAGAACAGGCAAGGATAGCTGTATCCATGATAGTAGGACGCGATACCATGCAGCTTGATAATCATGGTGTTATAAGGGCTGCGGTTGAAACAGTTGCAGAGAATACATCAGATGGTGTTGTGGCACCATTGTTTTATATGCTTTTTTTTGGTGCACCGGGAGGCTTTATATATAAGGCTGTGAATACTATGGACTCCATGATTGGGTATAAGAATGACAAATATATGTATTTTGGAAGATTTGCAGCAAAGATGGATGATGTGTTTAATTATATACCGGCACGAATCGGAGGCTGTCTTATGGTTGTAGCGGCAGGTGCTGCACAGATATGTGAAAAGCTTAAAGGAACGGATAAGATACATTACAGCATTAAAAATGCATGGAAAATATATAAAAGGGATAAAAAAAAGCACAGCAGTCCTAATGCTGCACAGACAGAGGCAGCCTGTGCAGGTGCACTTATGGTAGCTTTATCAGGCGATAATTATTATTTTGGCAGACTTGTAAAGAAACCGCAGATAGGTGATGACATAAGAGAACTTGAAACAGAGGATATAAAACGAAGTAACCTTCTTCTTTATATTACAGCTTTTCTTATGGTTGTCATGGTGTCAGTGATAAGACTTGTACTGCTTTTACAGGCCGGTTTTTAAAAAGCACAGGCTCTTAGTGGAAAAGGAGGATTACTGTATATGGAAAAACAGATACACGGCGGCAATATATTTGATAAAGATATTCTGCTTGACTATTCTGTAAAGAAGCATGAGGATAACAAATATCTTATAAAGAATATAATGGAGGCGCAGTAATATATGGCAAAGAATCTTATGATTCAGGGAACTATGTCTAATGCAGGAAAGAGCATAGTGACAGCAGGAATATTAAGAGTGTTAAAACAGGATGGGTATAAGGCTGCACCTTTTAAATCGCAGAATATGGCCTTGAATTCTTATGTGACCAGGGATGGTTATGAGATGGGAAGGGCACAGGTCATGCAGGCAGAAGCTGCCATGATAGAACCTGATATATATATGAATCCAATACTTTTAAAGCCGACAAGTGATGTCGGTTCACAGGTTATAGTAAATGGAACTCCGTTAAAAAATATGCCGGCAAAGGAATATTTCCAGTATAAAAAGAAGCTTATACCGGATATTATGCAGGCATATGACAAGCTTGATAAGGCATATGATGTTATAGTGTTAGAGGGAGCCTGGAAGTCCGGCAGAGATTAATCTTAAAAAAGATGATATTGTAAATATGGGGATGGCTGAGCTTGTAGATGCACCAGTACTTTTAGTCGGGGATATTGACCGTGGAGGTGTGTTTGCACAGCTTGTTGGAACGATTATGCTTCTTGAGGAAAAGGAAGAAAACGTGTCAGGGGATTAGTCATGAATAAGTTCCGTGGCGACAGGAGAATATTAGAGCCCGGCATACAACAGCTTTATGATATATGTCATATACCAGTTACAGGTGTTATTCCTTATACAAGGCTTGATATAGAAGATGAAGACAGTCTTTCTGAAAGAATAGATACATCACATAAGTCTGTCAGCACACTAAAGAAGCAGCTGGATATAGTAGTTATAAGGCTGCCTCATATATCTAACTTTACAGATTTTAATGCGTTGGAGCGTATGGATATAGTTAATCTAAGGTACGTTGATAATGCAGCTATGATAGGAAGTCCGGACCTGATTATTATTCCTGGAAGCAAGAATACTATAGGAGACCTTAAGTGGATGAGATATAACCAGATAGAAGCACAGATTATAAGGTGTCTAAGACAGGATGTTTTAGTGCTTGGAATATGTGGAGGTTATCAGATGCTAGGGGATGTGATAGATGACAGCTGCAACGCAGAGACAGGTGAGACTATACCAGGAATGGGACTGCTTCCAGTTGTAACAACATTTTCCAGAAGCAAGCACAGGACAAGAGTGGAAGGGATAATATGTGATCAGTCAGGCAGTAATGGAGTGGACTTACAGGAAAAGTATGTGGTGGTTTATGAGATACATATGGGAGAGAGTGTTGTAAAAACAGACGTGGCATTTGCAAAAATAAGAAATACAGTGGATGGATTGGAATATATGGATGGATGTGTATGTGGCAATGTGGCAGGAACATATATGCATGGAATCTTTGATGTGCAGGAATTCTGTGATAGTTTCATAGAAATGTTATGTAAAAGACGGGGAATATCACAAGACAGCGCTCATATAAGCTATGATATGTATAAACAGGCTGAGTATGATAAGCTTGCAGATGTTATAAGAGCCAATATGGATATGGATTATATATATCGTGTTATTGGTTTATAAAAGTATTAATAAAAAAGTAAACATAAGTAAATAATTACAAAAAGAACAAAAGTAAATAATTACTTGATTATTCAAATATAATTTAATAGAATGATGTAAGAGTCAAAAGTATAAATCGTGTTTGGCAATTATGATTATGATAGATTATAGGGATTATATATGAGAAAAAGATTATTAGTATGCATAAGTGCTATGTTATGTATAGTTACAGCTGCAGCGTGCAGTAAAGCGGATAAAAGCACTTCATCAGAACAGACAGTTAGTGTGAATGAAACTGTTATGTCAGATACAGAAAAAGAACAGCTGACTAAAGAGAATAATACAGAGGAAACAATCACTGAAGAAGATAATGAACAAGAAACAAGTATAGAAGCAGCTGACACTACTGACAACAATGCAGCTGTAAAGCCTGCATATTCTGACAAGGAAGGAGTCGAGCTTGATCCTTCATGGCAGTACGCTGGAAATGCAGTCATAACAACAGGAAATGCAGTATATTATAAAAGCAGTAGTGAACGTAAAGGCATAACAGTAGCAGTGAATGCAGGACATGGTACAGTAGGTGGCACAACAGTAAAAACATTCTGTCATCCGGATGGTTCACCTAAGACAACAGGAGGAACTACAGCAAGTGGTTCAACGATGGCTGTAGCAGTGTCATCTGGAATGACATTTAACGATGGTGTTGCTGAAAGCAGAGTAACACTCCGCATGGCAGAGATATTAAGAGACGGACTGCTGGATAACGGCTATGATGTACTTATGTTAAGGGATTCTGATGATGTACAGCTTGATAATGTGGCGAGGACAGTTATAGCTAATAATGCAGCTGATTGCCATATAGCACTTCACTGGGATGGAGATAACTTAAGCTATGATAAGGGGTGCTTTTATATAGCTGTTCCTGATGGCATAAAGGACATGGAACCAGTTGCCTCACACTGGCAGGAACATAATGCATTAGGTGAAGCACTTATAGCAGGACTTAGTAACAACGGTGCTAAGATAAATGGGCAGGGAAGTATGAAGATAGATCTTACACAGACCTCGTACAGCACAATACCATCAGTTGATATAGAACTTGGAAATCAATGTTCAGATCATAACGACAGCAGGCTTGAGACTTTAAGAGATGGCCTTATAGATGGAATAAGACGTTACTTTGAATAAATTCATTGGAATAAATTTATTGTCTAAAACTTATTGTCTAAAATTATTATAAAAAAATGTTGAAAAATGTCTGAAATAGATATATATTAGTCTATGACAATTTCGATATGAAGTTTGCAGGAAAGTGACTGATGTCTACCGAAGGAGTAACACTCTCAGGTGCCAGTGTAAAGGACTGGTGCAACTGTAAATGGATCGACTCTCTGGAGATTCTGATATAATACAGAAGCCGAAGGTGCAACATATACATGCGTATATGAATCTCTCAGGCAAAAGGCAGAGAAGGCCATATGTTCTATATATTAT
>ENA-OQOA01000374-OQOA01000374.1-human-gut-metagenome-genome-assembly--contig:-NODE-374-length-20917-cov-2.772054_pt1 | contig 20917 bp, 30 predicted proteins | sample MGYA00242633_ERZ504888 | MGnify/ENA primary metagenome ERZ504888 (study PRJEB26092, sample SAMD00036372) | human gut metagenome | host: Homo sapiens | study: EMG produced TPA metagenomics assembly of...
TTACCTGCGCTCGAAACGATCTGTGATCATGCAAAACGAATCGTTATTCTGGAAAATGTTATGAATCCAACCAACGTCGGAGCAATCTTTCGTTCTGCTGCGGCACTTTAATATGGATGCCATACTGCTTAGTAAAGGCTGCAGCGATCCATTATACCGAAGATCTGTACGCGTTAGTATGGGAACTGTTTTTCAGATACCATGGACATTTCTTGGGGATGATACATGGCCAGCGGATGGAATGCATCGTTTAAAAGAACTTGGTTATAAAAATGTTGCGATGGCATTGACTGACCGATCTGTAAGTATTGATGACGAAGCTTTGATGTCAGAAGATAAACTTGCGATCATCCTTGGAACAGAAGGCGATGGTTTATGTCAGGAAACGATTGATGCATGTGACTATACAGTAAAGATTCCGATGGCACATGGAGTAGATTCATTAAATGTAGCTGCTGCGAGTGCTGTTGCATTCTGGCAGCTTGCGAAAAGGAAATAAAACGATGAATACAAATTTTGAACATTACCGGATTTTTTATTATGTAGCAAAATATGGAAATCTTACGAAAGCTGCTACAGTTTTACATACAAGCCAGCCATCCGTAACAAGAACGATCCATAATCTTGAAAAGAATTTAAACTGCAGATTATTTGAACGAAGCAAAGTTGGTATGAAGTTAACACCAGAAGGTGAAGTTTTTTATGAATACATCGCAGCCGGATGTGCTCAGTTTTTTAAAGCAGAGAGCAATTTAAGTGATATGCTAAGCCTTGAAAATGGAACAATCTATGTAAGTGCAACAGAAACCGCTCTGCATTGCTATTTATTTCAGGCAATGGAATCCTTTAATGAACAATATCCGAATGTGCATTTTAAGATTTTAAATAATAGTACAAGAAAATCCATCAATATCGTAAAAGAAGGCAATGTTGATTTTGCAGTTGTATCTGCACCATTTCAAATAGAAAAACCGTTACAGCAAAAAGTTTTAAGAAAATACCATGATATTTTAATTGGTGGGAAACGTTTTGAGGAATTAAAAGGTCAAAAAATTTCTATCAAGCAACTTGCCCAATATCCTTGGATCAGTCTGACCCCAGAAGCTATCACAAGAAAGTTTTTAAATCAGTATTTTGAAAAGAATGGATTAAAATTTGAGGCAGATATGGAACTTGCAACTACAGATATGATCCTTCCAGCTGTAAGACATAATCTTGGAATTGGTTTTATCCCACCAGAATTTGCTAAAGATGATCTGGAATCTGGAGAAGTCTTTGAGATTGAGGTAAAAGAAACGTTCCCTCAGCGTAATATCATCTTGATCTATGATACAGAATATCCACAAAGTATCGCAGCTAAGGCATTCTTAAGATTCTTAAATTAGGGGATTCCATCGGAAATTCCTATGATATTAAAAAATCTCCAAAGAACAGCACCCGTTGCTTATCTCTGGAGATTTCTCAGAACAATATATAAAAAGTGTAAACTAGTTACCTGACTTAATATGTTTTTATCTTATCATGAATAAAAACAAGTGTAAAATACATTTTTTTACATCATATCCATACCAAAATGATATGGATAAAATTCTGAAGATTTTCTTAGGAAATGAAAAAACAAAGATTAACGGTTTGATATCAAAAGAATATGTGGTAAAATACGGACAGGAAAATAAGGAGGGAACTTTAGAATGTTTACAAAAAAATTTACAGTCATAATCAGTTTTTTTCTGATCATTGCAATTGGCATTGGTGGTATGCTTGGGTATTATGATGCGCGACTGGAAGCCGCAGTGACGCCAAAAAACAATCTATGGATAAAGTCAAGATTAAGAATGAGGAAGATCTGACCTTCGATAAAGATGTTGTCAATATTTTATTAGTTGGTTCTGATAATGGGGCTCAGGGCTCCGAAAAAGGTGATCATGGTCGATCTGACAGTATGATGGTTGCAACGATTAACTTTAAAACAAAAGAATTGAAATTAACTTCTTTTTTAAGAGATATGTATGTAGAAATACCAGGTCATGGACGTAATAAACTAAATGCCGCTTATGCATTTGGCGGGGAAGCGCTTTTATATCAGACACTGGCTCAAAATTTTAATATTAAGATCGACAAATTCTGTGTTGTAGATCTTGCCGCATTTGAAAAGGTAATTAACAGGATCGGCGGAATTGAAATGACTCTTGAACAAAGAGAAGCAGAATACTTAAATACAACAAATTATATTTCAAAGAAAAATATCGAAATGTAAAAGTCGGTAAACAGACTTTAAATGGTAATCAGGCATTAGGGTATGCAAGAGTTCGTCATGTGTTCTCTAAAAAGTATGGTGTTGAAGAGTTTGGACGAACAGGAAGACAGCGTGCTGTTATGCAGGCAACTTTCCAGAAGATGTTACAGCAAAATCCTTTAGATCTTGTGGATATTGCGATTGATGCACTTGGTGATGTATCTACGGATATGGACGCAACTTATATTAAGAAACTGATCCTATCTGTTGCAAAAATGGGAACAACAGAGATTGATCAGCTTCGTGTACCGATTGAGAATACATACAAAACAGCTGTTGCTGGAAGCTATCCTCCATGTGGATATGTTTTCTTTGTAAATTTCAAAGCAAATCAGGAAGCATTAAAGTACTTTATGTTTAACAAAGGAAAACGTCAGGATTTTGCTAAGAATTATGGAGGTGCAGATGCTGCTGAGACATGTGGATATCCTTCCAAATACGACTATAACCGTTCAAAAGGTGATTCTGGGAACATATTTAACAGCTCTGACACTACAGAAGGAGAGTAGCGCTTATTGAGAAATATTATCAATAAGGCACTGCGATTAGTCTTGAGTAATCGCCATAGGATGTTTTATAATGGACAAAGTTACTTAGAGAGCATATAAAGTCATATAGCTCTTAAGTATACGAGAAATAAATACATATTTATATCATACAGGAGGAAAAAACCATGGATTTAACAAAAGTTTTATCAGTAGTAAAGAGTAAAAAAACAGGATTTTTCGCAGCTGGAGTTTTATTTGGAACAGCAGGTATCAAAGCATTATCAAGTAAGGATGCAAAGAATTGTATACAAATTGTACAGCAGCTGTTCTTCGTGCAAAAGAATGTGTAATGGATACAGTTGCAACTGTACAGGAGAATGCTGAAGATATCTATGCTGAAGCTCAGCAGATCAATGAAGAAAGAGCAGCAGAAGCAGAGGAATGGGAAGCTTATGCTGAAACTGATGAGGCGGAAGAAACAGAAGAAGTTTCCGAAGATACTTTCAAAGAAGTTGCAGAATAGAATAGAACATTAAGATTAAGGCACCTGCAGTTTTCCTGCAGGTGTTTTCAAACAAAAAGGAGTTTGTATGAAATTTACGATCAAACATGAGATTCGAGGCAGAATTCGTATTCATAACTGCCAGAAGACAATGAGTGCTGATCAGGCAGATGAACTTCAATATTATCTTATAACAAAAGATTTTGTAACATCTGTAAAAATCTATGACCGCACAAATGACATCGTGATCTGTTATGATGCCAGCCGCAGTGAAATTCTTACTGCTTTAAAGGAATTTTATCATGGAATCATCACAGTCCCTGATAATTATCAAGAAAGTCAGAGCAGACAATTAAACCAGACATATCAGGAGAAACTTATAAGTAAAGTCTTATTCCATTATGGAAACAAATTATTATTTCCATATCCATTAAGAGCAGGGATCACAGTGATCAAATCTTTGAAATATATATATGAAGGAATTCATACACTTGCTCAGGGTAAGATTGAAGTTCCAGTACTTGATGGTACGGCAATCGGAGTATCGATCATTCGAAGAGATATCAATACCGCATCCTCTATCATGTTTTTACTCGGAATCGGAGAAATTCTCGAAGAATGGACACATAAGAAATCCGTCGATGATCTTGCAAAAAGCATGTCCTTGAATATTGATAAGGTATGGAAAGTCGAAGAAGATCATGAGATTTTAGTTCCATCCAACGAAATTGATGCTAACGATATCGTTCACATACAGATGGGAAATATGATCCCATTTGATGGAGTTGTTGTTGATGGTGAAGCAATGGTCAATCAGGCATCATTAACTGGAGAATCAACACCTGTTCGCAAGATTCCTGACGGATACGTATATGCAGGAACTGTCGTTGAAGAGGGTGACTTAAAAGTTTGCGTAAAAGAAGTAAATGGATCAAGCAAATTTGATAAGATTGTTACGATGATCGAAGAATCTGAAAAATTAAAATCTTCTTTAGAAAGTAAAGCAGAACATCTTGCAGATCGTCTAGTTCCTTATACATTGGCTGGAACTGCTCTCACATATTTGTTTACAAGAAATGTAACAAAAGCTTTATCTGTACTGATGGTTGATTTCTCATGTGCATTAAAACTTGCAATGCCAATCTCTGTTTTATCTGCGATCAAGGAAGCAAATGACCATCAGATCGTTGTCAAAGGTGGTAAATACTTAGAAGCAATGGCAGAAGCCGAAACGATCGTCTTTGATAAAACAGGAACTTTAACAAAAGCGGAACCTACTGTTCTTGATATTGTTTCATTTAACGGAATGAAATGCAAGGAATTATTAAGAATTTCCGCATGTTTAGAGGAACATTTCCCTCATTCTATGGCAAAAGCTGTAGTTCAGGCAGCTGTTGACAGAAATCTTGTACATGAAGAATTACATTCTGAGGTTGAGTATATCGTGGCTCATGGAATTTCTTCCATGATCGAGAATAAAAAAGTTGTCATTGGAAGTTATCATTTTGTATTCGAAGATGAGCAGTGTACAATTCCTGAAGGCAAAGAAGAGTTATTTGAGAAACTGCCTGAAGAATGTTCGCATTTATATATGGCGATCGAAGGAAAACTTGCAGGTGTAATCTGTATTGAAGACCCATTACGTGAAGAAGCCAAAGATGTGATCAAAGCATTAAAAGCTGCTGGAATCAAGAAAGTCGTTATGATGACTGGAGACAGTGATCGTACTGCAAAGGTTATTGCAGCCAAAGTTGGTGTGGATGAATATCATGCTGAGGTACTTCCAGAGGATAAAGCTGCTTTCGTTGAGAAAGAAAAAGCCGAAGGAAGAAAAGTTATTATGATCGGAGATGGAATCAATGATTCTCCAGCATTATCTGCATCTAATGTTGGAATCGCGATCAGTGATGGAGCTCAGATTGCAAGAGAAATCGCAGATGTAACGATTGAAGGAGACCATTTACATGGTCTGGTAACTCTCAAACATATCAGTAACCACTTAATGCGCCGAATTCATAATAATTACCGCTTTATTGTTGGATTTAACGCAGGGCTTATTGGAGCCGGGGTGTTAGGCTTTATCCAGCCAACAACATCTGCCGTATTACATAATACTTCAACCCTTTGTATAGGGCTTAGAAGCATGAAAAATCTGGTGTCTGAGGAAGAATTACAGTAAAAATCAAGAAGGTTAGTCGTGAAATTTGACTAGCCTTCTTTTTGAGTTGTGACATTAAATTTATGTGTTTTAGGGTTCCGTGACATTAATTTGACATTAAAATTTGAAATTATTCTGGTTTCATGGATTTCAACTGTTCAAACATCTCGATATCTGCTGCATTCAGTTTGATATTCGAACAATAATTTTTCCCTTCTGGAGATGTAATAGAAATCTCGATCACAGCATCCTGTTTAAGTGCCTGCTCCCTCCATACAGCATTCATGAAATTCTTGAATTTTGGATGGTCTTGATCAAACCGTTTGAATGCATTTTTTATCTGCTGAAACTTTAACATCTGATTAAAATTCATTGCCATGAGGATAAATCCTCCTTTCTTTATCTGTCGCTTTCATAAATAAATCATATCAAAAATAAGAAAAAACGTCAAATAACGTATTGACGAACAGCCTAGAAGTGAGTAAAATTGTTCATTGCTACTCAGAAACAGATTCTTATCACAGGAGGTATTAACATTGGATTTTTATCAACAGTTACAATTAAGTTCCATCGGTTCCAAACAATGGATCAAAGGTGCCAAAGATTCAAAAGAGAAATATAAACGTATCCTTATCTATAATTTTAAAGTATATTTAGTGGTTGCATTTGTTTTGCATTAGTAACTCTTTACAGTATGATCTTTGGATCACAAAACAGTGTTGTCGGCGTGCTAGTCTTACTGGTTTTAATGATCTTACGACAGGTTGACTTCGGAATCGATACAAAACACAGCATTGGCGTTATCTTTATGATTTTTGCAATCCTTGCGGTTGGACCAAGACTTGCTAATACTGTAAATACTGTTCCTGCTTTTTTATTCATTTTCTTTGTATTATGGCGATCATGATCTTAAGCTGCCATAACGTTATCATGTCCAATCAGTCCACATTTATCTTAGGATATTTGTTATTCTATGGATATGATGTTACAGGGCATAACTATGTGTTAAGATGTTGCGGATTATTTGCAGGTGCTGTGATCTGTTCCCTTGTATTTTACAAGAATCATAGAAATCGAACATTTCATAGAGGATTTTATCATTTATTTAAGGAATTTCATCTGTTTTCTGCAAGAAGCAGCTGGTATTTAAGATTATCTCTTGGAATTTCTACTGCAATGTTGATCGGAGAATTGGTTCATATGCCAAGAGTTATGTGGATCGGGATTGCTGCAATGTCTGTCCTGTTGCCATTTTCAAAAGATATGAAATACCGTGTACAAAGAAGAGGACCATTTAATATTCTTGGATGTATGATCTTTCTTATTTTACATGCGATCCTTCCTGATCATATCTTTCAATGGATCGGTCTGATCGGCGGGATAGGAGTTGGTTATTCTGCTGGATATGCCTGGCAAACCGTTTTCAACACCTTTGGGGCTCTTTATATTGCAGAGAATCTTTTTGGCCTGAAGAATGCCATCATCTTAAGAATCGCTGCCAATGTCTTTGGCTCTCTTTATGCTTATGGATTTGACCAGTTATTCCGAAAGATAACGACTAGCATTCGAAATCTTTTTGAAAATAATTCCATTATGACAGATCAGGCATAACATCTTTGAATGATACCTTAGAAACAGGATATAATTATTACTGAAAATTATTGAAATTAATTAATAGAAGGAGGAGTTAAAAGAGCAATGTGTACAGCTGCAACTTACAAGACAAAAGATTTTTATTTTGGAAGAACTTTAGATTATGAATTCTCTTATGGAGATGAGGTTGTGATCACTCCAAGAAATTATCCATTTCATTTTAGACATATCGATGCCATAGAAAGTCATTATGCTATGATCGGAATGGCTCATGTAGTCGACAATGACCCTTTGTATTATGATGCATTCAATGAATGTGGACTGGCAATGGCTGGACTTAATTTTGTTGGAAATGCAGCATATTATGATATAGAAGAAGGGAAAGACAATATCGCACAGTTTGAATTTATCCCTTGGATTCTTGGAACTTGTGCAAATCTTGAGGAAGCGAAGACAGCATTGATTCATATGAATCTTACCAATACCCCTTACAGTGAACAATTTCCATTAGCGCAGCTTCACTGGATCATTGCAGATCAATCTGGTGCGATCACAGTCGAAGCAATGGAAGATGGGATGCATATCTATGAAAATAACGTTGGGGTATTAACAAATAATCCTCCATTTAACATTCAGATGTTCTTATTAAATCAATATATGAATCTTTCTCCAAAACAACCAGAAAATCTATTTGCAAAAGATATCGATTTAGATCAATACAGTCGTGGAATGGGTGCGATTGGTCTTCCTGGAGATCTTTCTTCTTCCTCACGTTTTGCTAAAGTAGCATTTACCAAATTGCATTCTGTCTCTGGAGATTCTGAAAATGAAAGTGTCAATCAGTTTTTCCATATTCTTGGATCTGTCGATCAGCAAAGAGGATGCTGCGATGTCAATGGAAAATATGAGATTACCTTATATACTTCTTGTTGTAATACGCAAAAAGGAATCTACTATTATACAACCTATGATAATCACCAGATCAGTGCTGTTGATATGACAAAAGAAGATTTAAACACAAAAAATCTGATTTGCTATGAAGTGATCACTGGGGAACACATTCAAATGCAAAATTAAATGAAAAAAGCACCACTATTTCATTAAACTGAAAGGAATGACAAAATGGAAGTCAGATTGGCAACTCCACAGGATGCAGAAGAATTACTGGAAATTTACCGCTATTATGTAGAACATACAGCAATCACATTTGAATATGAAACACCTTCGATAACAGAATTCCGTCAAAGGATCAAACAGACATTAAAACGCTATCCTTATCTGGCGGCTGTTGATGGGCATGGAAAGATTGTCGGATATGCATATGCATCATCTTTTAAAAACCGTGCTGCATATGACTGGTCCGTAGAAACAACCATTTATGTAGATAAGGATGTAAAACGACAGGGAATCGGGAAAAAATTATATGAGGCATTAGAAGAAATCCTTCGAAAACAACATGTGATCAATTTGGATGCGTGCATTACAGATCCGGAAATCGAAGATGAATATGTTACAAAAAACAGTGTTCAGTATCATGAACATCTTGGTTATCATATGGTTGGAAAATTTTATAAAAGCGGCTATAAATTCGGACGTTGGTATGATATGGTCTGGATGGAAAAATATATTGGAAAACATAAAGAACATCCAGAAGCATTTATCCCTTTTTCTATTTTATAAAGAGTTTAAAACTTTTAAAAATCAAGAAAAACTGATATAATGAAATATAAATATGCTAAACAAAAGAAAACAGGAGTATTTAATTATGCCAGTATTTGATTTTAGTAACGATACATCAGAAATAAAAGAAGAAGTAGTCTGTACTTATACAACATTTTCTTCGAATGTAGATCATGCTACGATAGAATGCCCTATCTTGATTTTATCAAACAAGAAGAAGCAGTGGGAGCATCATTCCTGTGGTGTATTTTCTGATCAAGATAAGCAGACAGCCTTTGAATTTGAGGGAGAAGATGGGACAGTAATATCTGATATCTTAAAATTAGATTCCCGTTTTGTAAGCCTGGTCAGATGGCTTGGAGAGAATCATATTCATGTCCGCTTATCTGGGGAGAATACAGTAGAAGGTTATTGTGTATACAAGATCAGAGAAATTGCTCTTGGCGGTGGCACCAAATTATCTGCAGAAGATGGTTTCCTTCAGTTTATGATCGAACGTTTATTCCAAAGTGATGCACCAGATGAACGGATCACTGATGAAAATCTTGATGAGATGGGTGATGATATGAAACTTACCAGCATCCAGAGTATCACAGATTTTATGACATGTGCCGGAAGTACGCTGCCTGATAATATTCGTCTATGGGCAAGAAGAAATCTTGCTGTTGCAAAATCTCATGAAGTTTCACAAGAAGAGAGACGTCATGCCCAGCGTGCATTATCCATCATGATGAACATCCAATGGAAGAGTAATTATTTTAAAGCGATCGATCCTGAAGAAGCAAGACGGATTCTTGATGAAGAACTCTATGGTATGGAACGTGTGAAACAAAGAATCATTGAAACGATCATTCAGATCAATCGTACACACACGCTGCCTGCTTATGGATTATTATTAGTTGGACCTGCTGGAACAGGAAAATCTCAGATTGCTTATGCGGTTGCAAGAATCTTAAAACTTCCATGGACAACTCTTGATATGAGTTCCATTAACGATCCAGAGCAGTTAACGGGAAGTTCCCGTATTTATGCAAATGCAAAACCAGGGATCATCATGGATGCATTTTCCATGGCAGGAGAATCAAATCTTGTATTTATCATTAACGAGCTTGATAAAGCCAATTCAGGAAAGGGAAATGGAAATCCTGCAGATGTTTTACTAACATTGCTTGATAATCTCGGATTTACCGATAATTATATGGAATGTATGATCCCAACAGTTGGAGTATATCCAATTGCCACTGCGAATGAAAAAGACCAGATCAGTGCACCATTGATGTCACGTTTTGCAGTCATTGACATCCCTGATTACACACCGGAAGAGAAGAAAGCGATCTTCCAAAGATTTGCACTCCCTAAGGTATTAAAACGTATGGGATTAAAAGATGATGAATGTATTATGACAGATGAGGCCTTAGATGCTGTCATTGAGATGTATTCTGAAACCACAGGAATCAGAGATCTGGAACAAGCCGCAGAACATATTGCAGCCAATGCATTATATCAGATTGAAGTCCACCATATGAATAGTGTAACATTTGATGGTGCAATGGTAAGAAATCTGCTTTTATAAGTTGTTATTTGACGAAGTATGAATTTTAATGATATAGTAAATCATAGACATTACAAATTATAATTCTCAAACGGAGGTCACATCATGGACATGGAGAAAAATCTACTTAACAATGAAACGTACCGGTGCTGGAAACATCGTGCTTGGAATCTTATCCATTTGTATTGGACTTGCATCTGGAATCATGCTAATCATCACAGGTGCGAATCTGTTAAAGAAAAAGAAGCATTTAAGTTTCTAAATAACATCTGAATGATAAAGGAACATTGGAATAAGATTTTCAATATTCCTTTATTTTTTACATTTGACAATAATGATATAAAATATGGAAAGAATAGACCTTGAAAGTGCCATATGCTTAAGAATCAATCTATACGCAAAATACCGATTTAAATTATAGATTGCTGATAAAAGACAGAGAAGCCAGTATTTTACTGGCCTCTCTCGATATTTTTATTTTATGTAATTCAAATTACTAATCCAATGAATCTTACGATTAATGCTGCAATCCATGCAATCATACATTGCCATAATGCCAGACCAACCGCCCATCTTGTTCCTAGTTCACGTTTTACAGATGCGATGGCCGCAACGCATGGAGAATAAAGCAAACTAAATACTAATAAAGAACTTGCGGCTAATGGTGTGATCGCCGCTGTGATGTTTCCATTGAATAAAACTCCTAATGTTGAAACTACACTTTCTTTTGCCATAAATCCACTGATCAATGATGTCACGATTCTCCAATCTCCCAATCCTAATGGTGAAAAAACTGGTACTAACACACCAGCTACCATTGCTAAAATGCTATGTGCAGAATCTTCTACCATATTTAACTGCAGATCAAATCTCTGTAAAAACCATACAACGATCGTGGCGACCAAAATCACAGAAAATGCTTTCTGTAAGAAATCTTTTGCTTTCTCCCATAATAATTGTGCTACATTCTTCACTCCTGGAAGTCTGTAATTTGGTAAACTCCATAACAAATGGCACTGGTTCTCCTTTAAATAACGTTCCCCTTATATAAAAATGCAATCAAAATACCTATCATGATTCCTGATAAATATAATCCTGCCATAATAAGACCACCACGTTTTGGAAAAAAGGCATTCACGAAAAAGAATAAATTGGCAGCTTGGCTGTACAGCTCATAAATGGTGTTAAAAGAATTGTCATCTTACGATCTCGCTCGCTCGTTAAAGTCCTTGTTGCCATAACCGCAGGAACTGTACATCCAAACCCGATCAGCATCGGAACGATACTTCGTCCAGACAATCCAATCTTTCGAAGCACTTTATCCATAACAAATGCCACTCTTGCTATGTATCCACTGTCCTCCATTAATGATAAGAAGAAAAATAAGGTTACAATGATCGGTAAAAAGCTTAATACACTTCCTACACCAGTAAAGATTCCTTCAATCACCAGACTATGGATCGCATGATTCACGTGAGCCGCAGTTAATGCCTGATCTGTAAGTACTGAGATTTTATCAATTCCTAATTAGCAAGATCCTTGAAGCCAGGCCCCGATCACATTAAATGTAAGATAGAATACCAAAACCATGATTCCTACAAAACAAGGAATTGCTGTATACTTTCCTGTTAGAACTCGATCGATCTTTTCACTTCGAATCCGTCTTACTTCTTTGGTTTTAACAACGGTCTGTTCACATAAACCCTCCAATAAAATCAAATCTCATGTCTGCGATTGCTGCACTTCGATCTAACTTACGTTCTGTTTCCATCTGCTTGACAATATGCTCTAACATTTCCATTTCATTTTGATCAAGCTTTAATTGTTCTAAGATCAAATGATCTCCTTCAATAGCTTTTGTCGCTGCAAAACGAACCGGTATCTGTGCCTTTTCTGCGTGATCTTCAATCAAATGTATTACTGCATGAATACAACGATGCACTGCTCCATTATGATCTTCTTTATCACAAAAATCCTGCCGCAATGGTTTTTCCTGATATTTTGCAATGTGAAGTGCATGTTTTACAACTTCATCGACCCTTCATTCTTTGCCGCTGAAATCGGAACAACTGGAACACCTAGCAATGATTCCATTTCATTGACATTGATCGATCCTTGATTCCCAACAACTTCATCCATCATATTTAAGGCAACCACCATTGGAATGTCCATCTCTAATAACTGCATAGTAAGGTAAAGATTTCGTTCGATATTTGTCGCGTCTAAAATATTAATGATCGCCTTTGGTTTGTCTTCTAGTACGAAGTTTCTGGAAACAATCTCCTCATTACTATAAGGTGACATCGAATAAATTCCTGGAAGGTCCGTTACATTTGTTTCAGGATGTCCTTTGATCGCACCATCTTTTCGATCGACTGTTACACCTGGAAAATTTCCAACATGCTGATTGGCACCAGTCAACTGATTAAATAATGTTGTTTTTCCACAGTTTTGATTACCGACTAATGCATAGGTCAATTGTGTTCCCTCTGGAAGTGGATGTTCATCTTCTTTGGAATGATATTTACCTTCTTCCCCTAATCCCGGATGCTCAAAAGTTCTCATATATTCCGCACCCTTATGACTTCTGCTTCTTTCTACAATTGGATCAATTTCAATCTGATCGGCTTCTTCTAATCGAAGAGTCAGTTCATACCCATGAATCTGTACTTCCATAGGGTCACCCATTGGTGCAAGCTTTACTACTGTGATTTCAACACCAGGGATCATTCCCATATCAAGAAAATGTTGTCTTAATGCACCATGACTGCCAACGCTTTTGATCACTGCACTCTTACCGATTTGTAATTCTTTTAGTGTCATTTTTTATATCCTTTATCTATCTTTATTGTTGTAATTGATTAGATGATTCTAACCAGTCATATTGTACCACACTTTTGATAATTTTTCTCAACAAGATAGCGATTTATATAACAATATTGATTTTTTATTGTTATATTTTCTTGAATTATGTCAAAATATTATAACAATCTTTGTTTTTACTCAATTTCTGTCACTTTATAATCTTTATCTTCTACTGTCTGTGTTAAGACATCATCTGGCACTTCATTTGTCATAGAAACAACCGCTGTTCCTTCTTCATGACTTACAATTGCCTCTTCTACATCCTCTAAAGATTCTAAGGCTTTCTTCACAGCAGCCTCGCAGTGTCCACACATCATTCCTTCAATCTTCATTGTTTTCTTCATTGTTTTTTCCTCCTGTTTTGTTATATTTTGAACCTGAATTTCTTCAAGTACTACACTGTTTTTTGATCTTCTGGTCTTTGCTGGCATCATGCATTTTAAAGAGATTTAATCGTAATGCATTAGTAACAACACAGAAACTTGATAAACTCATTGCTGCAGCTCCAAACATTGGATTTAGTTTCCACCCAAGTAACATATACCAGGCTCCCGCAGCCAATGGAATTCCGATGATGTTATAAATAAATGCCCAAAATAAATTTTCATGAATGTTCTTCAGTGTCGCACGACTCAAACGGATTGCTGCAGGTACATCACTCAAACGGCTTTTCATTAAAATAACGTCCGCAGCATCAATTGCGATATCTGTACCTGCACCGATCGCAATTCCCATATCAGCTCTTGTAAGCGCTGGTGCATCATTGATTCCGTCACCAACCATTGCAACTTTTCCTTTTTCTTTCAAGTCACGAATGACACTTTCTTTTCCTTCTGGAAGAACACCTGCGATCACATGATCAACACCAGCTTGTTTACCGATTGCTTTTGCGGTACGTTCATTATCTCCTGTTAGCATAACCACACGGATTCCCATGTTCTGAAGTTCTTTGACTGCCTGAGGGCTGTCTTCTTTGATAACGTCCGCAACAGCAATGATACCAATCAGCTGTTCATCACACGCAAAGAATAATGGTGTTTTTCCCTGATTAGCAAGTTCTTCTGATTTTTTGATCATAGATAATGGAATTTTTGCATATTTCTCAATAAATCTCTGGTTTCCACCATAGACCGTCTCTTTATCAATCTTTCCAGAAAGCCCATTTCCCGCAACCGCCAAAAAGTTTTTAATTTCAAGATTGTCATGAATCTGCGCCTCTTCTGCTTTTTGTAAAATTGCATGAGCAAGCGGATGTTCACTCTTCTTTTCTAATGCATATGCAATGGAAAGTAATTCTTCTTCGCTGATACCTTCTACCGGTACCATATCTGTAACCTGAGGTTTTCCACTTGTGATCGTTCCTGTTTTATCTAAAGCTATGATCTGTGTTTTTCCTGTCTCTTCTAAGGATACGGCTGTCTTAAACATGATTCCATGCTTTGCGCCCATTCCATTTCCAACCATGATCGCTACAGGTGTTGCAAGTCCTAAAGCACAAGGGCAGCTGATAACTAATACAGAAATGCCTCTGGCAAGTGCAAATCCAAAACTTTGTCCGACAAGCAGCCAGATGATCATTGTTGCGATTGCAATACAAATAACAGTTGGGACAAAAATCCCTGATACTTTATCTGCAACCTTTGCAATCGGTGCTTTGGTTGCTGCCGCATCACTGACCATCTGAATGATTTGAGAAAGAGTTGTGTCTTCGCCAACTCTTGTAGCTTCACATTTTAGATAACCAGATGTATTTAATGTTGCAGCAGATACGGTATCTCCTTCTTTTTTATCCACAGGGATACTTTCTCCTGTTAAAGCAGATTCATTTAAAGCACTGTTCCCTTTAATGATGATACCATCTACCGGTATATTTTCTCCAGGTTTTACAACGAAGATATCTCCTTGATGTACCTGTTCGATCCCAACTTCTATTTCCTGTTCATTACGGATCACAACTGCCGTCTTTGGTGCTAATTTCATAAGACTCTTTAAGGCATCTGTCGTTTTTCCTTTGGATCTTGCTTCTAGCATCTTACCAACTGTGATCAATGTCAGGATCATAGCGGCAGATTCAAAGTAGAATTCATGCATATATTTCATCACAGCATCCATGTTTTGATGCATCTGAGCATCTGTCATTGCAAATAGGATATAAACACTGTATCCATAAGAAGCTGCTGATCCTAAAGCAACCAGAGTATCCATATTCGGTGCTTTATGGAATAAGCTCTTAAATCCACTTATAAAGAATTTCTGGTTGATCACCATGATGATTGTTGTAAATAACAACTGGATCAGACCCATTGCTACATGGTTTCCATCTAAAATCTTAGGAATTGGCCAATTCCACATCATATGTCCCATTGACAGATACATCAAAGGAATCAAAAAACATAACGATGTGATCAGTCGTTTCTTCAAGACAGGAGTTTCTCTATCTTTTAATAAATCTGCATCTGAAGAATTACTCTGCGTTTGCGCGCCCTTCCTCTTTGCTCCATATCCAGCATCTTCCACAGCTTTGATGATCACAGATGAATCTGCAGTTCCTTCGACACCCATTGAGTTTGTCAGCAGACTTACAGAGCAGGATGTGACTCCTTCTACACTGGAAACCGCTTTCTCCACGCGTGCACTGCAAGCAGCACAGCTCATGCCAGTCACTTGATATTGTTCCATGGTTTCCCTTCCTTTCATTTTGCTTGTCAAATTGTTATTTCATTAGTTTTTGTAGAACTTTTACTAATTCATCAATCGTCTCATCCTTTCCTTCTCGGATATCTTCTGCTACACAAGTTCTGATATGATTGGCAAGAAGGACTTTATTGAAACTATTTAAAGCTGCATTGACAGCAGATACCTGAACTAAAATATCGGTACAATAAGTATCATTCTCTACCATCTTTTTTATTCCGCGAACTTGTCCTTCAATACGGCTCAATCTATTTATTAAATCCTTATACTCTTTATCAGGGCGTTCTTTTGACTTATAAGAACAACAATGTTCTATATGATTTTCCATAAAAACCTCCTTTCTATGCGATATTATATACCTTGGTGGGGTATTAGTCAACAGAAAGATAGTAAATGAAAAATTTTTATTTAGAGATATTTTTATCAATTTTTAGTTATTAGAGTATGTAGAAATTAATAAAAAAAGATTTTTATAAAAAGGTCAATAAGTTATGGAGCATATAAGCGTAATTTGGCATAACTTGGCACATATTTTCATCTTTTGGTGTAAAAATGGAGTAAATTCAACTATACTTATTTATAAACATAATTTTTGCCTAGCTTGTTCAATTGCTTTTAGTGCATCTTCTTGATCAGCTTCCGTTGCATGGTTGTATATTTCCATTGTGATTTCTATAGAAGCGTGTCCCATCCATTTTTGAAGAATTTTAATATCAAGTCGTTCTTTATAAAATAATTTGCAAAAATTTGAACATCCAGTATGTCTTAGCACGTGACAAGTTAGATGTGGCAATGATATAGGATCTCGTCCTTCTTTTTGGCTAATGCTGCTTCTTTTCTATTATATGCCTTAATAAGACGAGAAAAGTATTTGTCAACGTTTGGAACGGTGTATGGTCGGCCTGATCTTGTAGTAAAAACAAAATCAGAATAGGAACCAACCTGAATAGTAGGTTGTCTATTTAATGATATTTGTTGTTTACGCTGGTAAAGAAAAGCTTTTTTGCACGTTGCGTTAATGGTATGACTCGATTTCCAGCTTTAGTTTTACTTTTGATGCAATAAATTGGTATTTCCCTTCATAGCGTGTATATAATACCTGATGATCAACTGTAATAGTATTATTTATAAAATCAATATTACTCCACGTTAATCCAAACATTTCACTTGCTCTTAGCATTTGTTTCCAAAAAAACATATAATCAGTGGATAATATATGTAATAAGTTCCATCATTTTTTACAAAATTAAGTAACAAATTTTCTTGTTCTTTGGTATATGGTTGTCTTTCAGGCACATTTGCAGGGTAAAGCCTCATAACATTTTGTGTTGGATTAAATCTTATCCAATGATTTTCAAGAGCTAAATCAAAGCAACCATGTATAATTCTATGAACATTTTCTAAAAAAGAATTTGTCAAATCTTCCGTTATTTCATTATAAAATAAATAACATCTGTTTTTGTTACATCTTTAATACACATTTCGCCAAACCATGAATCTTTAATATGACATCGGTAAACAGATAGATAAGACTCTCTGGTTGTGAAATGCAAATTCTTTTTAAATCAATATAGAGTTTTGTCATAGACGCAACGGTCTTATTGCCATTCACGGTGTCGATTTCTTCAATAATATCTTGTGTTATTTGCAGTTCTTTCTGACGTAACTCAGGGAGGGTTTTTGCATAAATAGTTATTCTGTTATCCTTTTTTTCAGGAGAGTTTACAGAACGGCCTCTTATTTTGGGAACATACCGATACATATATGTCCCATTAGATCTTTCTGATTCACCAGTTCTTAATACTTTTCCCTTACTATCTTTACGGTTTTTCTTTTTGTTTTAGTCATTTTCTGCCTTCCTTTCAAAAAAAGAAGGAGCTTAATACTATAAATGGATTATAGCATGAAATAAGCTCCTTCCAATATTCTTTTTGTAAATTGTGTGCTCTCTATTTATAAGTAGAGAATATTGTGTGTCATTATATAAATGATGTATGTTTTAAATACTCTTCTAAAGATTTTCGCTTAATTAGACATTTATTCCCAACAAATAATGCAAATTTACATTTAGGATTATTAGACATTTCTCGTAATTTTTTTCCCCAATGTTGAAGTATACAGCAGCCTCTTGGATTGTAAGATTTGCTTTTTCCCAAATTGGAATTGTATTTTTCTTTTGTTTTTCTCCTTTTTCTGTATTTTCTTTTCCAATTTAATCAATCCTCCCTACTTCCATCATAATATATACCTAATCCAACTACGGTATTATTATCCAAATAAATAGTCACATTTTGCTGTGTGATATCTAAATCTGATTTTGGATCAGCATATTGCAGTACAGAAATGCTTTGGGAATCATCTTTTGTAACTGGAGTCTCATAATATTCCTTTAATTTATCATATGACATTCCCGTTTTGATTTTTTGAATTGTAACACAAGAATCTTTAGCATCCTGTTGTGTAGATATACCATAAACCATTGCTTTATCTTTTCCATTACTCATAGAGTCTTTTTCATCTTTCGTACAATTCAGCCATAAAACTTGCCCATTTTGTAGCATGATTTTTTTATCTTTAGCTTCTTTCACTTTGTTTCCAAGTGTCTTGATCAGATCATTGTATTTAATTGGTACTTCAATTTCTGTACCATCAATTTCGATAACATGCTCCCACAGGCAGTCCAGATTCCATTCCCTTTCTTCTGATGATTGAAGTGTTTTTCGTGATTCTTTTCTTTCCTGCTTTATTAATTTTTGTTCAGCAATTTCCTCTTGATGTTTTGTATAAGAAGAATATGCCATCATCAGGAAACCTACTACGATCAGTAAAAAGATAGCACAACCAATCGTTGCAAAAACTTGTTTTCGCATATAATTCCTCCTTTTTATTATAAATGTTGCTGCCACTTGGCAGTTCTCGACTACACGAGCAATATCGATAAAATTCTTATTTTTACGCAGTCTGCTTATTTGACCATTGACAATGATTCTTTTTTATAGACTTCTAAAGCACATAATTTCCTTTATTTAGACAAGAGGACCATTGACAATGATTCTTTTTTATAGACTTCTAAAGCCTCAAAGGGGTGCTACTATCGTGCCGACAGCATTGACAATGATTCTTTTTTATAGACTTCTAAAGCCTGACAATAATGTTTCACGTAATATGTTTAACATCGACAATGATTCTTCTGTATCTTATTTAAAATAAGAATACAGGATACTGTATGAGATGAACGTATTGACAATTCCTAAAAGTAAGATAATGTCTGCAGCAATACTAGATATGATTAAAATTCTTGAAATATTGTGTATTTTACCGTTAATCGGACAATTTTCTAAGATATTTACCATAATAGCTACTGCCGATATCATAATATCCATCATCAATAATCTTGTGTAAATATCCATCATTATTTCACCTTAACAATACAGAAATTTACGATCTGCTTCATTTTCTCTATTAACAATCTCAAATCCATCCGCCATTTCTTTACAACCAGCCATTCTTTCGGATTAAGATTATTTTTTAACATAAGTTCTTTTTGATTTCTTGTTGGAACTTTACCGTGTTTCACTAAAATAGTCCTCCCTATAATTTACAAATTAATTTATATAGTTACATTTTTAGCTGTTATCTAACAGCTCTCGTTTCAACGAGCATATTCGCTAATTTGCTTATTTTTACACAATCCATGAAACAGATAATCATTAATAGTTATCTGTTTTTATAAACTTCTGAAACTAAACTCCACTATACATGAAAGTGTCTCTTATTTTATAACAACTGTAGATTTTGAAAAAATGCTGTCTACAGACACCGAACAATGATATACCGATAATCAACCTTTAGTTAACCAAAACCTCTTTGATGATATCTAATTTAGTTTATTCATTAATTGATAAGCATAACCAACTACTGCTCCGGCCCATTCATTTCCGACACAATAATGTTTATTTACATCAGCAACGGAAGTTCCTTCGTAATAGCTGCCTCCAGGGGTTAAGTATCGTTCGTGCAATGTCTCAGCGGTGGCTAATAATCCTTCTTCTTTGCTTGGCTTATTGATGCCCTTTGCACTATCTGAGTAAACTCCATATCCAGTTAAATTATTATCTTCTCTGGCACGCCGGCTTGTTCCCCAGGCACTTTCATGTGCAGCAATTCCCATTAAAAAGACTGCATTTACATGATGAATTCTTTCTGCTTTAACAAAAGCTTCTGCTTCTGGATATAATTGCGTTCCAGACAACATCTTTTTAGCATCATCAACTGTAATATTGCTAATAGAATTTACGTTTTTCGGATCAAAAATCTGGTTTTCTTTTCCTCTTTGATCTGTTTCTTTAATTTTTTGAATTTCTTGATCCTTATTTTTAATTCCTATCTGCATATTCTGCGTTGGAGCAATATATTTGCCTTTTAAATATGTATTAAGGTCAATGGTATCATCCTCGTTTAACAGGTCTTCAAAATTAAGATCTCTTACGCCAAAGACGTACTCAGAGGCAATTTTACGTAGTTGATCGTCATGAAATGTATTAGCTAAACTGAATAATCTATTTCTTAATGCATCGTCTTCCTCTGAAATCTTAGTAAGAGGTGTAATCTTTTGTCCTCGCAGTTTCATAGTTGCTTCACGCTCTGTAGGATATTGCTGATAAAATCGCTGCAGTGCTTCTTTTTTATATTTTCTTTTTTGATCTCTTTTCGGATATTTTTTTGTTCTTTCTGCAACTTTTTAATTTTTGATTGCATTTTTACAATCTTCTTTTGTACAGTATCACAACCTTTTTTCTTTACAGCCCGTTTAGGCATCGGAATTGTTGATTTTTTGTTTTCCTTTTTTTAGATTTTTCTTTTTGTTTACTTTTCTTTTTTCCCTATTCTTTTTTTAGTATTTTTCTTTTTTGTTTTCTTATTCTTTTTAAAGTTTTTACTAACCTGTCTTCTTCTGTCTTAGAAATATAACCACTATATTTAATATTTATGTTAACCTGTTCGATAACATCATAATTAAGTGGCTTTCTTTCCTTATCAAGTGGTTCAATCTTGTCATAATCCAATTCAGGACGTCTAATCAACTCAG
>ENA-OQOA01000375-OQOA01000375.1-human-gut-metagenome-genome-assembly--contig:-NODE-375-length-20884-cov-3.269933_pt1 | contig 20884 bp, 26 predicted proteins | sample MGYA00242633_ERZ504888 | MGnify/ENA primary metagenome ERZ504888 (study PRJEB26092, sample SAMD00036372) | human gut metagenome | host: Homo sapiens | study: EMG produced TPA metagenomics assembly of...
ACCGAAACAGTCCCAGAGGCAAAAGACTGCGCATTTTCGTTGTAATATTTTAATGTTTTATCTATATCTGCCATATATTCACTCACCAAATGCCATCCAGCACTGATTTCACTCCTGTTTTATCTGCACAATACCTGTTTTGTTTCTTATGCCTTAATTTTTCTGATAAATCTAACTTCTTTGTGACATATTATACAATTTTTTGACATAAACAGCAACAATTTTCGTCAGACATTTTTTTATTATATTCACTTATCTATAATACGCAAAAACTGTTGCATATTCTTTTTTGATATCTTTTCTCTTTCATCAACTTCCATATAAAAAAAGAGAACCAGACTGCACATAGGTTTCTTCCCCTACATACAGTCTGGTTCTCTGATTCCATCATTCATTTCTGGTAATAAGTCAATAAATCAGACATTCTATTACTCTTCCGCATCCATCTCCACCTTAATCTCATCCTCGCAGTCTGCCATTGCCTGCAGTGTCATAGTGAGCAGCTTCTGCAGTTCCCAGCCGAGTTGTTCGGCGCCTCTCTCAATGACTTCTCTGGAGCATCCTGCTGCGAAGCCTTTACTTTTATATTTCTTCTTGAGGGATTTGAGTTCCATGTCTTTTGTGCTTTTGGATGGTCTCATAAGTGCTGCTGCCCAGATAAGTCCTGTAAGTTCGTCCGCCGCAAAGAGTACTTTTTCCATTTCGTGTTCCGGTGCTACATCAATGGTTGCGCCACATCCTACTGTGATGCCGTAGCCGTGGGATACAACTGAATGGATTACGTCTTCGCCTACGCCTGCTTTGCGGAGCATTTCCGGAGCTTTCAGGCAGTGTTCTTCCGGATATAACTCAAAGTCAATGTCATGGAGGAGTCCTACAATTCCCCAGTATTCTGCATCTTCGCCATAGCCAAGTTCACTGGCATACCATTTCATTACTGCTTCTACAGTCAGGGCATGCTGAATATGGAAGGGATCCTTGTTGTATTTCTTTAATAATGCGAATGCCTCATCTCGTGTAATTGTTTTCATTATTTTGTCACTCCTCATATCTGAATTGTCAGGCGGATAAAATATCTGCTTTGCTACTTGCTCATAACTGAATAACTGCTCCGCAGTTTATCTGTCAATCTGGATCTGGCATACTTCCATTGCTTTCAGTGCATTCTCATGGCTTTCCGGTGTTACGCCTGCGCAGCATTTAGCGTCTACGATGATCGGAACTTCCGGGAGAGATGCTTTTGCCAGAAGCGCATTGGAAATAACACAGATGTCTGTGCATAAACCTACGAATGTGATACTTTCGATTTCATTATCCTCATTCATTGCCACCAGTTCTCCTGCAAGATCTGTGGAACCAAAGGTTTCTTTGTCAATAGGTTCTGTTTTTCTGAGTGCATCTAATTCGCTTCTGATCTGCCATCCTTCAGTGTCACGGATACAATGCAGTACAGGAAGTTTCTTTCCTTCCTGGGTGTCGAGATAGTAAGTCTCATGGGTGTCTCTGGTAAAAAGAACAACTCCATCAAAATTTTCGATTTTCTCTTTTACACCAGGTACAATGGCAACTGCCTCTTTTGTTCCAAGAGCTCCGTCGATGAAGTCATTCTGCATATCTACAACTACTAATACCTTCTGCATATTTCCTTCCCTTTCGTTCTTTCTGCACATTTTTTCAGATAATGCTATAAAATCTCTGGAAACGTATGCTGTTATTATTTGTTATTACTATACAACGACAAAGTGTTTTTGTACAGGCAAAAGTGCCTGTTTTACTATAGCAATTCCATAAAGTATCAATCATCTATTTTTCAGTATATTTTTCAAATCTGTACTTCTGTTTAATATCCGGATATTTTTCTCTGTCTACTTCACTCATGAACATATCATAGGGTCTGGCGCAGATTTTGAAAGGTGCGTAGAGAGCCTGGTAGATCATCAGTTTTTCACCGTTTTCTGTGTGATGGGCTACTGCCAGGACTTTATAGAGATATTCGGAAGTATCCGGAGATACCCATTCTCTTTTGAAATGCTGTACAATGTCGCCTGTATGGATATCGTGTTCCGGTGATTCTGATGGATTTTCATTTTCTGCACTGTCAGGTTCTTCTGGTTCTGTGTTGAGTTCCATATATTCTTCTTTATCAAGGGAAACCGGGATTCCGGAACGGCCATTGATGTGGACGCCGCCATACCAGGTGCCTGTGACCTCATAAATATCACCTACTTCGTATTCCATGCTGCAGTCATTATTTTTCTTTATGATTCTGATCTTTGCCATTTTATCATCTCCTAGCATATAGTTCTTATTTCATGCAACCAGAAAAACACTCTAACACGTTAGATTATATTCTCCAGCAAGTTCTTCATTTAAAACAACCACCTCAACACCCCATATTTTTCTGACCTTAAGCAATCTGGCTCTTAATTCTGCCAATGGCCCGGCTAGCCACGTAATATCTTCTGCGTTTTTTACAACCAGAATAAATTTTAATTTTACATCTTTCATATTGCTTACCGATCGAAGATTGTCTCCTATCTCTGACGTATCCTGATATCTGTTCATAATTGCCGCCAGATATATCTGCAAAGATGATATAAACTTCTCAGTTATTGAACCATAATATTCTTCGAATTTCAGTTCTTTTTCCTTCGATTCATATCTATTCGCCACATTTGGACAACTTTTCTTTGCTTCCAGAAACACTATATTATTTCCATTATATTTCAGGATAAACTCCACTGTTGGGATTCCATCTCCAAGTTTTTTATAAATTTCAGATGTCTCAATATGAAATAAATCTTTTTCATCATATTTTCCAAAATTCATTCCTGATTCTGGTATAACGCTCACTTTAATGCCACCCCGATTTCTTCTCGATACAACTGACGGAATGTATCCATAATTGCATTATGTTCCAACAATTCAAATTCCGGCGCTATCTCACATAATACTTTGCTGTTTTCATTTTTATATAAGGAAATGTACTGTCACTTTGCTGTCCTGTCTCCGCTTTACTTCAATATATTTGGACAAAATAGTCATGTGTAGAAACAAAATCTGTACACCTTCTGTCTCCAGCATGATCAACAATTCTGCCAGCACCGGAATATATTTCGGATTGATATTTGCTTCTGGCTCGTCCCAAAACAAAACGGATCCCTTCTCCAGTGTCCCGTTTTTTATCAACTGCCATAAAAGAGCAATTTTACGTAATCCTTCTGCTACCAAATTAAATTCTAACTTTGCCTGTGTACCAGGTTTTAAATAAAAACGATCCTCATGCAATGTTACTTTTCCATTACTGATTTTCTGTAAAATATTCCAGATATTTTTTCCTTACAGTTGAATCCACGCCTCTGGAAATGTCAATTTTGGCAGCTGCAATAATATCCAGATACGTATCATCAAATTCCACATTTCCCATTTTTACTGCAGCATCCAGATTCCAGGCATTTGATAAAATCTCTTTTGCCGGAATAAATACACTTGTGAGATCAGACATCTGCTTTTCCCATTTCTCTTCTGAATTAATCTCTGCATCCCATTTTCGTGTTTTGGTTGAAAATGTCATTCCTATTTTGGCAGTATCAGATTCCACAGAAACCATGGCTTTATTGCTTCCACTCTTTCCTCTGTTTACCAGACGTCCAATTCCAGACTGATCAGGACGAAATAACATTGTTGTTTTCTGCGAAAAAGACACATCATGTTTAGAAGCCTGACATGCTGCATAGGCTAATTTCATAATATGAGTCTTTCCCACACCATTTTCACCAACTAATACATTTAATCCTTCACAAAAAGGAATCTTTATATCTTCAAATACTGTAAAATTCTCTGCTGCAATCTTTGTTAATGGCATTTCCATCACCTCAATATTTCCATTTTTATAAATCAGTTCATTATATCTGTCGCACAACAATATAATATAAAGTAACTTCTATAATAATTTTATATTATAACACATATAAATATGTCAAACAGCTATTTTCTTCAATATAATATTGTAAAATCTGAAAGCTTGTAAAAGGCTATAACTATCACTTCCAGATCTCCGGCTGATATCCTACTGTCGCCTGTTTTCCGTTTCTTACCACAGGGACTTTGATGATGCTCTGGTTTTCGAGAATTTTCTCTGCCTTGTCTTCCTCTGCGATATAAGTGATCAATGCCAGCAGGTCTTTATCCTTGCAGTCAGTATCTATCAGTTTATCATAACCGCCAATTGCCTGGCAGACAGATTGGAATTCTCCTTTACTTAATCCTTTTTCTTTCATATCTATAAACTGATATTTAATTCCCCGTTCTTTGAAATAGCGTTCTGCTTTCTTGCTGTCAAAGTTTTTCTTTGTACCAAAAATCTGTATATTCATAGTCTAATGCTTTCTCCCATTTTCCAGAGGATTGTTGTTCCTGTTCACTTTAAATTTCCATCTATTTCACATTTTTTTCAAATTCTCACCACATATTTCTCACATTTTCCGGTTATATTAATACCTGTACAGAGCAAAGAGTAATTGCAAATAAAACTTTTTCTTTTTCATACTTTTGCCGGGAATCCATAAGGTTCCCGGCCTCCTTCTTTTATTCCGATATTTTTCAGTCCTATTCCATTAAATTTTCTTTTTAATATGGTTATAGATATTCAGTCCTTTTGTCTGTCCGTATTTGGAAATGATAGATCTGTAAATCTGCTGCTTTCTGTTTTTGTCTTCTGCATTTTTCTCCACAGTTGTGGAAACATAGTTTACCACTTCCTTTGGCATGCCTGCCTTGTCGAGAACCAATATCAATTCCTGCTGTAATCTCTTTGTTCCGGCTTTCATGTCAATTATCTTTTGTTTTGGCTTTTTTGTATTCTGCTTCTCTGATTGTTTGGCAGACTGCTTTTCAGATTGTTCATTCAACTGTTTTTCTGTTTTCTGATCAGTTTGTTCTGCCACCTGTCCGTCTTTTTCTTTATCGGTCTGTTTTTTTACCTGTTTCCTTGTATGCACCTGTTTTCCGGAAATCTTTTCGTTTCTGGAGATTTTTACATTTTTTTCTGCCTTCCAGAATTCTATAATATGGTCAAATCCTGTATCTTTGCTGATTACAACAATTTTGCATTCTTCATCCTGCCCTGTGCACTCTTTTCCTATCAGATATCCCAGATAAGATCCCAGATGCATATCTGCTGACTGATTTCCTGTCGGTACTTTATGTGTGACCAGCTTTGCTTCTCCGTGATCATTGATAATATCAAGGTCTATTTTTCTGCTGTTGTCTGTATAAAAAAGATGGATAATATCTGTTTCCCGTAATTTTTCGCATCCTTTGAAGCCTTCACTTCCTACATTTTCATAATCAATCAAATAATAAGTTTTAATAATCTTCATCCTCTCTTTTTTCTCTGCTGTATAATACTCTGTCATTTTTCAGGCAGATAATTCTTTCCTATTTTAACATGCATCTTTTATCAGTACAACCACATAGTGGCAACTCTCCTGGTTAGTATTTTCCTGGTTGTCTTTCCTGCCTGTTCCAGTCAGACAGAATATTATCATATCCACGAATAGTATTCCCATATTGCCACTATAATAAATTTACATACCTTTTGTGAAAAATGACGGTTTTTTCATCAAATTTGAGTTGATAAATCTTTAACAAATTTCAAAAAAAGGCAAAAATCCTGTTGATTTTAAGCGTTAAATATGTATAATAGTAAAAGAGAAGCGATACCCATTCGCTTTTATGGTAAGGTATCTTAAGCCTGTTTAAACAGGCGCTTTCATTAACGAAGAAAAGAGGTTAAACGTAAGATGGCAAAAATCGATTTAAGCAAGTATGGCATTACCGGAACTACAGAAATTGTCTACAACCCTTCTTATGAAGTATTATTTGAAGAAGAAACCAAACCGGAACTGGAAGGCTTTGAAAAAGGTCAGGTCAGCGAACTTGGTGCAGTTAACGTTATGACAGGTATCTACACAGGACGTTCTCCTAAAGATAAATATATCGTTATGGATGAGAACTCCAAAGATACAGTATGGTGGACAACAGACGAATACAAAAACGATAACCATCCTGCAACTCAGGAAGCATGGAATGCAGTAAAAGAAATCGCTAAAAAAGAGCTCTCCAACAAGAGACTTTTCGTAGTAGATGCATTCTGCGGTGCTAACAAAGATACTCGTATGGCTATCCGTTTCATCGTTGAAGTTGCTTGGCAGGCACATTTCGTAACAAATATGTTCATCCAGCCAACAGCTGAAGAACTTGAAAACTTCGAGCCAGATTTCGTTGTATACAACGCTTCCAAAGCTAAAGTTGAAAACTATAAAGAATTAGGCCTTAACTCTGAAACAGCTGTAATGTTCAACATCACAACTAAAGAGCAGGTTATCGTAAACACATGGTACGGCGGAGAAATGAAGAAAGGTATGTTCTCTATGATGAACTACTTCCTTCCACTGAAAGGCATGGCTTCCATGCACTGCTCTGCAAACACAGATATGAACGGCGAAAACACAGCTATCTTCTTCGGTCTTTCCGGAACAGGTAAAACAACTCTTTCCACAGACCCGAAACGTCTCCTGATCGGTGATGACGAGCACGGCTGGGATGACAACGGTGTATTCAACTTCGAAGGCGGATGCTACGCTAAGGTTATCAACCTTGACAAAGAATCTGAGCCAGATATCTACAATGCAATCAAACGTAACGCTCTTCTTGAGAACGTAACTGTTGATAAAAGACGGAAAGATTGACTTCGCTGATAAGAGCGTAACAGAAAACACTCGTGTTTCCTACCCGATCGACCACATTGAGAAAATCGTTCGCCCAATTTCTTCTGCACCGGCAGCTAAGAACGTTATCTTCCTGTCTGCAGATGCATTCGGCGTACTGCCACCAGTATCTATCCTGACAGAAGCTCAGACACAGTACTACTTCCTGTCTGGATTCACAGCTAAACTTGCTGGTACAGAGCGTGGAATCACAGAGCCTACACCTACATTCTCTGCTTGCTTCGGACAGGCATTCCTTGAACTGCATCCGACAAAATACGCAGAAGAACTTGTTAAGAAAATGGAAAAGAGCGGAGCAAAAGCTTACCTGGTTAACACAGGATGGAACGGAACAGGAAAACGTATCTCCATCAAAGATACTCGTGGTATCATCGATGCAATCCTTAACGGAGATATCCTTAACGCTCCTACTAAGAAGATCCCATTCTTCGATTTCGAAGTTCCTACAGAGCTTAACGGCGTAGACACAGGTATCCTTGATCCTCGTGACACATATGCTAACGCTTCTGAATGGGAAGAAAAAGCAAAAGATCTTGCTGGAAGATTCATCAAGAACTTTGCTAAATACGAAGGAAACGCTGCTGGTAAAGCACTTGTTGCAGCTGGTCCTCAGTTATAATTATAATTGCTGAATTAAAGTTAATTATAATTAAATTATAATTTTATTGTCCAAATGAGTACGAAAGGGATGCGAGTAATTCGCATCCCTTTTTCATGTTGTTTCGGTGGTCAAGCGGATATTCGCAATCCGCTTCGCTACAGGACTCTGAGTTTTTCTGCCACTTTCTCATATGCGGGTACCGGAACGTGATATTCTTCTCCCATTCTTACTACTTCGTAAACTAATCCGTCAATTTCGGACTGTTTTCCTGCCATGATATCCCGCTGCATGGAAGTGGTTGCTTCCGGTGCGAGGTTGGAAAGGATTTTTAAATTTACTTCTGCCATATCTTTCTGGAAAGGAACTCCCATGGCTTCTGCAAGTGCTGCGATTTCTTTTATCATGGTCTTAAAAAGTTCTCTGGCTTCGCCTTCTTTCTGGAAATCTGCGGCAGTTGCGTGATAATAGAGTCCTGCTGCCCCGATCGGGGATACATAGGAAAATTTCTCCAGTGCTTCACGGCGGATGTTTTCCGAAAGAGTCCCGTCGATATGACTGTCACAGAGGTCTTTCTGAATCTCTTTCAGTTCCGGTCGGAATTCTGCTTTGTCTCTTACGCCGAATACAATGTGCAGGATCTGTCCATGCTGGAGAAGTTTTCCCGGTTCTTTAATGTTGGCAGAAACATAGATGCAGCCGTCCGTTACCAGAAGATCCGGCAGTTCTTTCTGCATTTTTCCACCTGTTCCATATATATTCAACACTGGAATTACGATAGTATTTTTCCTGGCAATGCGTTTGATAAACGGAATCGTTTCCTGTAAGGAATAGCCTTTTACGCAGACAAAAATTACGTCCGGATGCTCTGCATAATGCTCCATATCTGTAGCAGGAATGCTTATGTTTTCCTCTGTTTTATCCCACATTTTCTCCAATGTAAGACCCTGTTTCTGGATCTTTTTCAGGTGTTCGCCTCTCGCGATCAGGGTTACGTCCTTGCCTGCTTTTTTCATATAATATCCGGTAACACCACCGGTTCCTCCGGCTCCAATGATTAAGTATTTCATATTTATTTTCTGCCCCGCTTTCATTGTTTTGATTCTTATATCATAGCACAATTGCAATTTTTCTTCAGTATATTTTATGCATTACGCTGACATAATTTTGCATTGACAGTTTATTTTTTGCCCTGTAATATCAATGGTATCAATATCAGAATATATTACGCAGGAAAAGTATTAAGATGGAACGATATCTGGAATTTAGAATAGATGAACAAACTACAGAACTTAAAATGGAAGCATTTCTGAAAAAGAATGCAGGACTTACAAAACGGCAGATCAGCCAGGCGAAGTTTCGACCGGACGGGATTACCAGAAACGGAGTTCGCTGTCGTGTAACTGAGACAATATATCCAGGCGATGTGATCCGCGTTTGTCTGGAGGAAGCCGGGACTGCTTCTGCGCATCTTGAAAATTATAATGACGGAATCAAAAGTAAAGATTTGTCGGATTTCCATTCCAACAAAGCTTCAGCTCCAGTTTCCGAAACTTCTTTTTCTCTGAATATTTTATATGAAGATACGGATATTCTGGCAGTTGATAAACCGGCAGGAATGGTTACGCATCCGACGGGAATGCATTATACAGACAGCCTCTCCAATCTTGTTGCCGGTTACTTTCGAGAGAAAAATGAACAGGTCTGTGTCCGCCCGGTGGGGCGGCTGGATCAGGAGACTTCCGGGATTGTGGTTTTTGCCCAAAATCAGGTAGCAGCTTCAAGGCTTCAATCTGTAAAATCTCCATGCAAAATTCACAAGCAATATCTTGCCGCTGTATCCGGTACTTTGCCTGTAGATATGCCTGGTGTCTGGCATACCTTAGATTTACCGCTGATGCAGGACCCGGAGAATCATCTGAAAATGAAAACTGCTGCTGATCTTTCCTTACATTCATCTGCATTATCGGGAAAAATCAAAACAGCAGTTACTCATTATCATACTCTTTTTCCAGTCAGGACTGGTCGCTTATCACACTTAAGCTGGATACCGGACGTACCCACCAGATCCGTGTCCATATGGCATCCACAGGACATCCTTTGCTTGGAGATACTCTTTATCATTCAGACGATAAAATATCTTCCTGTGCTTCCTTTTCCAGGGCTGCCCTTCATGCATGGAAAGTTTCTTTTCAGCATCCTTTCAGAGATGAAATGCTCCTTCTGGAAGCACCATTACCTTTCGATTTTCGTGAACTGGTTTCACTTTCAGGGTCTGATCTGTTGTCTATTTAAGCTTCAAATTCTTTGATCAGATTTACCATTTCAATGGCACTGAGTGCACAGTCATAGCCTTTATTTCCTGCTTTTGTACCTGCGCGTTCAATTGCCTGCTCGATGTTTTCTGTGGTAAGTACTCCGAATAATACCGGAACTCCTGTTTCCAGTGATACTGATGCAATCCCTTTGGAAACCTCATTGCATACATAATCATAATGACTGGTATTTCCACGAATCACAGCACCTACGCAGATAACCGCATCATACTTTCCACTTTTTGCCATTTTAGACGCGATCAGTGGGATTTCAAAAGCACCTGGTACCCACGCTACCTGGATGTCCTCTTCTTTTACATTGTGACGTGTCAGCCCATCCATGGCACCACTTACCAGCTTGGAAGTTATAAATTCATTGAAGCGGGCTGCTACAATTCCTACTTTCATTCCATCTGATACTAATTTTCCTTCTAATGTTTTCATTTTTTCTGGTCCTTTCATCTGTAAATTTATATTTTTTTAACCTGTACAGGTTTTTATATACGGTAAATTTTATTTTCGGGAACGTTATCGTTATATATGAAAAATCCCCGCTGTATTTAATACTTCAGAATATGTCCCATTCGTAATTGTTTTGTCTTAAGATAACGCAGATCATACGCTGTGGCATTCATCTGTATCGGAACTCTCTGTTTGATCCTGATGCCAAATTCTTCCAACTGATAAACTTTATCCGGGTTATTTGTCAGCAGCCTCAGCTCTTTTACCCCAAGATTTCTCAGAATCTGCGCACCAATGTAGTATTCTCTTTCGTCTCCGGCAAATCCAAGTGCCAGATTCGCTTCGAGTGTATCCATTCCCTGTTCCTGAAGTTCATAGGCACGAAGTTTATTGATCAGTCCGATTCCTCTTCCTTCCTGTCTCATATAAAGGAGTATCCCTCTGCCTTCTTCCTCAATCTGGGCCATCGCCGCTGCAAACTGCTGTCCGCAGTCACAACGCTGTGATCCAAAAACGTCTCCTGTCAGGCACTCTGAATGCACACGGCACAGAACGTTTTCTCCATCTCCGATTTCACCTTTTACCAGTGCTACATGATGTTCCCCATTCAGGCGGTTTACAAATCCATACGCCATAAACTCTCCGTATCTGGTCGGCATTTTTGTGGTCGTCACGCGATCCACCAGAATATCATGGCATTTACGGTAATTCTGAATATCTTTAATTGTTATGAATTTAAGATTCCACTTTCCGGCAAGTTCCCGTAACTCAGAAGTCCGCATCATAGTGCCGTCTTCTCTCATAATTTCACAGCACAGCCCGCACTGTTTTAACCCTGCAAGTCTGCACAGGTCTACAGTTGCCTCTGTATGTCCGTTTCTTTCCAGAACACCGTTCTTCTTCGCCAGAAGTGGAAACATATGTCCGGGGCGTCTGAAATCTTCGGGTTTTGCATTCTCATCCACACATTTCATGGCAGTAACAGAACGTTCTGCCGCAGAGATTCCTGTAGTGGTGCTGATATGGTCTACGGAAACAGTAAAAGCAGTTTCGTGATTATCTGAATTTTCTGCTACCATCTGCGGGAACTGCAGTTTTCTTACATATTCCTCAGACATTGGCATACAGATAAGTCCTTTTCCGTGAGTTGCCATAAAGTTAATATTTTCTGTTGTGGCAAACTCTGCTGCACAGATAAAATCTCCTTCATTCTCTCTGTCCGGATCATCCGTTACCAGAATAATTTTTCCATTCCGAAGTTCTTCCAGAGCTTCTTCTACTGAATCAAATCCGTTCATTTTTCTCTCCTTATGCAATGTATTTTCTGATACAATATATTTTTCTGTTGTTAAGAGGGCAAAATCATTCGTATTGGCTGCTTATCTGGTTCGTGTCAGGCAGATAAAACATCCACTGTACAGTTCTGCATCAATCGAATAACCGCTTTGTGGTTAATTCTGTCAAAGCCATACTTATTCAGAAAATCCCGTGTAATATTACTTTTATCGGCTGTTCTTTCACAGGCGTTATTAATTTTTCCACGTATTTTCCAATTATGTCTGTCTCCAGATTAACGATATCTCCTTCTTTGCGTTCTCCGAGGACTGTAATCTTTACTGTATGAGGAATTGCAGAAATGGAAAAGTCTGTTTCTGAGACTTTTGCCACTGTAAGACTGATTCCATCAACTGTTACAGAACCTTTTGTCACAATATATTTCATAATTTGTGGTGAAGCCTGAATGGTGTACCAGACAGCATTATCATCTCTGCGAATTTCCGTGATTTTTCCTGTTCCATCCACATGCCCGGCAACAATGTGTCCTCCAAATCTTCCATTTGCAGGCATTGCCCTTTCCAGATTTACATGCTGTCCCAAAGAAAGCTGAATCAGCGCAGAACGATTCAATGTCTCATGCATCACATCTGCTGTAAAACCATCTTCCAGACATGCAGTTACAGTGAGGCAGATTCCATTTACAGCTACACTGTCCCCTGTTTTCAGATCATCCAGAATTTTCTCTGCCCGTATCGTAAATACTGCTGAATTTGCTCCTTTTTATTTTTTTCACAGTTCCCAGTTCTTCAACAATTCCCGTGAACATTACTCTTCACCTCACTCTCTATAAGAAAATCATCTCCTATTCTGATTATTTCGCTGTTTTTTAATAATATTGCGCTGGCAGGATCAGGAAATCCTTTTCCTTCTATCGGTGTCTTTGCACTTTCTCCCCCAAAAAGTTTGGGTGCTATATAGGTCTGGACTTTCTGAACAATACCGCTTTCGAGTGCTGACCAGTTTAAAGTGCCTCCTCCTTCCAGTAAGATACTGTCTATCTTTGCAGCTCCCAGAAGTTCCATTAGTCTGTTTAAATCTATGTGTCCGTTTTTTTCCGGGACATCCAGAACTTTACATCCCATATCTTCATAATTCTTTATCTTCTGCTGGTCTTTACTGCTGGTTGCAAAGATTGTTGGAATTGTTGATGCCGTTTTCACAATTCTGGAATTCAGTGGTGTCCGCAAGTGGGAGTCACAGATAATACGCACAGGATTTCTGCCGTTTTCCAGTCTGCATGTAAGCATCGGATCATCTGCCAGCACAGTTCCCACTCCAGCCATAATCCCCTGTATATTTCAATCTCTGTTTCTGCACATGCATTCTGGCAGCTTCGCCTGTCACCCATCTGGATGCGCCTGTATAAGTGGCAATTTTTCCATCCATGGTCATCGCATATTTCATGACTACATATGGTTTTTGATTCTGTATGTAATAGAAAAATGCTTCATTGAGTTTATCGCACTCTTCTTTTAAAACGTTTTCCGTTACTTCGATCCCATGCTCTTCAGAATCCGGATTCCTTTTCCTGAAACCAGGGGGATTAGGGGTCCGAGGAACCAATGATCACACGTCTGATCCCCGATTCCAGGATTGCATTGACACACGGAGGCTGTTTCCCGTAATGGCAGCAAGGTTCCAGAGTAACATATATGGAGGCACCTTCTGGCTGTTCTGTACATGATGCCAGAGCTTCCCTTTCTGCATGAGGTTCACCGTATTTTCTGTGATATCCCTGGCCAATGACTTTTCCTCTTTTGACGATCACGGCACCTACCATTGGGTTAGGTGCTGTAAATCCCATTCCTTTTTGTGCCAGTTCTAACGCCATTTTCATATATTGCCTGTCTTTTTCCATATCCGTTATATCTTTCAATCCCTCATCTCCTGTTCTTCTGATGGTACTGATGATACCAAAAAAGCCCCGGTGTCTTTCAACATCCAGGGCCTGTAAATTAATATCTGTTTGAATTATCTTCGTGTGAATCTGACTTTTTGCTTCATCATTAAAACTGCTTTGATGATATAAAAAAGCTCTGGAATAAATTTATTATTCCAGAGCAGTCGCTTTCACAGATCAGTTAATTCTTCTGTATCTCTACTACTATCTTCTTTCATCCAGACTGTACTGTCGGCTTCGGAATTGCACCGAATCATACCTTACGGCTCGTGGGCTTTACCACCGGTAGGGAATTGCACCCTGCCCTGAAGATCTTATTTTATTTTTATCAAGCAATTTCTAAATTTTATCCTGCTGATGTTCTGAAAGTATACTCTTAACTTTTATTTATGTCAAGATTTTTTCAAACATATAATTTCAGTTTTTCAGGAAAGTAATTCTCTTACCATCTCTGCATTGAATGTCACACCTGTCAGGTGGTCTACTTCAATCTGGTACAGGGCATTGGCTGCAATATGCTCTGCCGCCTGTTCCAGGTCACGGATTCCGCTGGTGTTTTTGTGTTTCTCAACAATAGCCTCCAGACCGTCTTCTGTCACTACGCATTCTTCTGCTTTGAGGCTCATACGTTTCAGAACTTTCGGAAGTACATATTTGGAGAAGATAATCTTCTTCTCTTCTGAGGTGTAATCCGGAATATCGATCACTGCAAAACGAGACATCAGAGGTGCGCTGATCTGGGATTTATCATTTGCTGTAGCGATCGGATAAACGCCCACTGTCGGCACCATACATTCCATGTAGTTATCTGTAAATCCAAGGTTGTCAAGCAGTGTCAGAAGTACATCTGCCGGGTTTCCGTTGCCCTTGCCTGATGCTGCTTTATCAAGCTCGTTGATGATGAATACAAGGTTGGATTCTCCTGCTGCTGAGAAGGCTTCCATGATGATTCCAGGCTTTGCGTTTGCATAGATTCTGGAGCTTCCTGTGAGCTGTTCCGGATCGTTGATGGAACTCATATCCAGAGTTGTCCACGGAAGTTTCAGGATACGGGCAACCGCATAGGCAATCTGAGATTTACCTGTACCTGCCGGGCCTACAAGAAGAAGTCCGTATGCCGGAAGTGTATGGGTACGGTTGATCTGAATGATCGTCTCAATGATACGCTGCTTTACAGATTCCATTCCGTAGAGTTCTTCGTCAAGGATTCTGCGGGCTTCCTGAGGATCAATTGCTTCAAAGTAATTACTCTTCCACTGTACATTCATCATAATGGAAAGAGCTCGCTGAGCATGGCGTCTTTCCTCCGGAGATACTTCGTGGGAACGGGCAACTGCAAGGTTTCTCTTGCCCAGAGACGGATGTTGTCCGGAAGGGTTCTGCCTGCGCAGGTCATAAAATCAGTGATGCTCTGAATACTTGTCAGCTTCATTTCATCTCCTGTTTCTTCCTCATCTTCGTCTTCTGCGATCTCTGCCGGTGCACTGCTTGCAAGAAGTCTCTCGATCATAAACTGAAGAAATCCGTCCTCTGCGGAGAGCTTTGTGCCGCCGCCGAATGCAGTCTCACGAATCTTATAAACTGCATATCCTTTCTCCTGATTCTGTCCGGAAAGACGTACATTGATGTGATTCTCTCCAAGCCATTTCAGAAGGCTTACGAATCTTGAATCAATGCTGAGAATATCTGCTGCGAAAGTTCCATCGTCCTCTTTAAACTCAAAGGAAGTACGTTTGATCGGGTTTGTAAAAATACCGCAGGAATGATGTTTCCACTGGCGGCTGCTGTTATCAAGAACCATGATCGGTTTCTCAGGGGATGTTTCCTGTTCATTGGACTGGAAAGTCGTGTAGGTACATTCAGACTGTACACCTGGTTTCTTGTCTGAAGCACCGCTGAAATCAAATACTGGCATGGTGTGTTTACTCCTTTTATCTTATCCTTATTCAGTGTAAAATTTTGTATAATTCCTTATTATTTTAGCAGAATCTTTCCTTTTATCAATTATGGAAATGTATTTCCTGTATAATTATTCACAAATTTAGCTGCTTTTTGATTCTGACCACTTTTCTCTTCCAATATATCATAATACCATACAGATATATGGTATTATTTAGCGTACATAAAACCATACTGGTGTAACATAATACCTATTTATTCTCTCAAAATCATTGACGGTAACATTCGCAGGCTTTATAATAGGGATAACTGAGAATTTCCAGAAACTCTCTGGAAAATCGAAATTTACTTTTAGGAGAGCAAAATGAGCAAAATTATTTTAACCGGTGACCGCCCAACAGGCCGCCTTCATGTTGGACATTATGTTGGTTCATTATCCGAGCGTGTTCGTTTACAGAACTCCGGCTTATATGATGAAATTTATATTATGATCGCAGATGCACAGGCATTAACAGATAACGCTGAACACCCTGAGAAAATTCGCCAGAACATCCTTCAGGTTGCCCTGGATTATCTTGCATGTGGCATTGATCCTGAGAAATCCACTATCTTTATCCAGTCCATGGTTCCGGAGCTTACAGAGCTTACTTTTTATTATATGAACCTTGTTACTGTAGCACGTGTACAGCGTAACCCTACAGTTAAATCCGAGATCCAGATGCGTAATTTCGAGGCAAGCATCCCTGTTGGATTCTTCTGCTATCCGATCAGCCAGGCTGCAGATATCACTGCATTCCGCGCTACTACTGTTCCGGTTGGCGAAGATCAGCTTCCAATGCTCGAGCAGTGCAAGGAGATCGTCCACAAATTTAATACTGTTTTATGGCGAAAACTCTGACAGAGCCTGAGATTATTCTACCATCCAATAAAGCATGCTTACGTCTGCCAGGTATTGACGGAAAAGCAAAAATGAGCAAATCTCTCGGAAACTGCATCTACCTTTCAGATGAAGAAGCTGATGTTAAGAAGAAGGTTATGTCCATGTTCACAGACCCGAATCATCTTCGTGTGGAAGATCCGGGACGTGTGGAAGGAAACCCTGTATTTATTTATCTGGACGCATTCTGCAAACCGGAATATTTTGCAGAGTTCCTGCCTGAATATCAGAATCTGGATGAACTGAAAGCCCATTATACACGCGGCGGTCTGGGTGATGTCAAGGTTAAGAAATTCCTGAACAAAGTACTCCAGGCAGAGCTTTCTCCAATCCGCGAGAGACGTAAATACTGGGAACAGCATCTTGATGATGTATATGATATCCTCAAAGAGGGAAGCAAGGTTGCTGAAGCAAAAGCTGCACAGACACTTCATGATGTTCGTTCAGCAATGCAGATCAACTACTTTGATGATAACAGCTTAATCAAATAATTCTGTAACAAATACAAAAACAGGTTCAGATACAAAGTATATTTACTTCAATCTGAACCTGTTATTTTTATGTTATGATGTTAGGGTCAAAAGGCATTTTGCCCTAACTTTATATCTGATACCATTTGATCTCATTTGCCTCCAGATGTAACTGGAAGCTGCTTCCATCTCCTCTGTAAACAGTAGTATCCTGTGGCTCATAAGTATTATTTACCACACAGTATTTACCATTCTTTACATAAGCATGTACTTCTACATTGTAGTTAGTGGAATACCAGCAGTGAAGTTCTTCCTCTGCAGATGCTGACCAGAGAACTGCTCTGTAGAATACACGGCTGTTTTTGAAGCTGTATGGAAGTCCACTGATATAAACGCCTCTTCCTTTTCCGAATTTCTTTACAGCCATCTGTACTTCCTGTTCTTTCTGGATCAGGATTTCTGTCTCCGGCAATGCATAAATATTCTTCTTGCCTTCTCCAAAATCAATCTCTCCCTCTGCATCCTGCAGGATAAAATGGTCTCTGTGTTCTTCCCAGTTATATTTATCAGTGTTCAGATTGAATCCATGCTCCTCTTCCACACCAAGAATATCATCCAGCTGGAAGAATTTGCCCTGCCACTGATGTGCAGCCGGTTCTCCTACACCGATAAATCCTCCGCCGTTGTATACAAATTCCCTGACAGCAGTAATAACTGTTTCATCGATCCAGTTTTCTCCGCCTGTCTGTGCAGTATCTGCATCTCCCACATTAATAATAACATCAAAGTTTTTCAGCAGTTCTCTGTTTTCACGGATGTCATCAAAGCTGATAAATGACACGTCAAAAGGTGCACCGCTTAATGCTTCTATAATTCCAAAATAAGAATAATTCTGCTTATAATAAATAGCATGATGTACCATGTGGTTACCCCAGGAACGCATTTTTCCCAACAGTTCAGAACTGCCACACGTTTCACGCAATAGGGAGTTGTTCCCTGAATATTATCATACAGAGTACGGAATTCCTCACATACTTCTTTGATATACTGTACAAAGTCCGGGAATTCAAGGGCAAGTTTCAGATATCCGCCGTAGCCTATTCTCTGGATCGGGCTTCTTAAGATTGCTCTTCTTGCTGTTACCCAGTTCACTTTTGCCTCTTTTACAGGATCTCCTCCTTCATGGAAGGTATCCGGGAAGAAATATGGCAGGAATCTTCCTTCTGTATATTTCACATTCTTAATGTCACTGAACAAGCGTAAGGTTGCTCCGTTTCCAACACTTCCCACTACAGCGTCCAGTCCGATGGATGCAAATTCATCCATAAAAGGTTCCATACCGATCCAGTGGTCTCCCATGAACATCATAGCCTCTTTGCCATATTCATGAACAATATCTACCATTTCTTTGGCAAGCTTCGCTACTTCTCTTCTCTGGAATGCCTGGAAATCTTTAAATTCTTTAGACGGGATTCTGTATGTATTGTTCATATATCCCTGATCAATGATATATTCCGCTCTGAAAGGATAGCCCACTTCTTTCTCAAACTGCTCCAGAATATATGGGCTGACAGATGCAGAATAGCCAAACCAGTCTACATATTTTTCTCTTGCAAGCTCATCAAATATAAGGGTAAACTGATGGAAAAATGTAGTGAAACGCACAACATCCACATATTCATGGGTATCCAGGAATCTGCGCAAACGTTCCAGAGAATGAGCTTTTGTTTTGGCTGGCGCACATCAAATGTGATCTGTGGCTCTACATCTTTCCAGTCATTTACTACTGAATTATACATGTGTACCGGGTCCCACATAATATATGCCAGAAAGCTTACAGTGTATTCATGAAACAGCTTTGCAGATCTGATCACTACATTACCTGTTTCTTCCTCATAGCTCCACAGCTCTGTTGATACCGGTTCTCCGGTGGTGCGGTCTATAACTTCCCACCATCTGTAGATATCATCTCTTGTATTCACTGCCAGCATATCCGGATATAAATGATCCATCAGATGAATTTTCAGCTTATCCTCTGTTGCTGTATGGAAGGATGTCATGATATACATCTGCTGGATTTCCTCAGGATGTGCCTTTGCCCATTCATTATCCTTACGGGTTGTATAATAGGTTGCATATATCTTGGAGCCAGTATCTTTTAATTCCTTCGGAAATTCTGTTCCGTCACAGTCACGAATCGCATCTGCACCCCATTCATCCAGTATCTCCAGTGTCTGTGGCACTACGTCCAGATTGGTTGGTATTGTTACACGACCTTTTTTCATTGTTGTTTGTCTCCTCTCTCTGTATAAACCTGTCTTACTTTTTACTTATCTGACCTGATTCTGCTCTTTCTTGCGCCTTATCTGTCTATAGAATACGTTCTTTCCAAAACATTTTCAATTCTCTTTTTGCTTTGTTTTTTAGAAATCTTGCTGTACAAATCAAATTGTGATATTATATAAAAAATGTTATCGAAAATTTTGAAAGGAATTCTGTTTTTGATTATAATACCCTATATTTTTTATTTTTCAAAGTTTTTTTATGCATTTAGTCCAATCATAACAACTAAATGCAGAACAGATTCCCTCTATTATTTTTGTTCGCTCTTTTGCATTAGACAAAATCACTAAATTATGGAGGAGGAACTTTTTTATGAGTACACATTCTCTTCGCTTCAGCCCTGAAGATACTGCTCCACAGGAGGTCACACTTCTGAATGCATCTTCTTCCCTCTATGAAGGTGACTGGCCAAGCATTCCCCACTCCCATGCATTCACTGAATTATTTTATGTGCGGGACGGACAGGGGGAATTTCTGCTTGAAGATGAAATCTACCCTATTTCAAAAGATGACCTGATCATTGTTAACCCTCACATTAATCACACTGAAATTTCCAGAGGAAACCCACCTCTCAGCTATTTCACAGTGGGCGTAGACGGATTATCTTTCTCTTTTAATGATCAGAAAGAATATCGCATCTTTAACTGCAGAAAAAAGAAAACAGATCTGCTTTTTTACTTTAATGCTCTGTTTCAAGAACTGGATAATCAATCGGAAGGGTACGAAAAAATCTGCAGACATATGCTTAATATTCTGATCCTTCAGCTTCAGCGGATCACAGATTCTCCTTTTGAACTGATCACTGCACAACATCCAAGCAAGGAATGTGCACATATCAAGCGATATCTTGATTCTAATTACGGAGAAAACATCTCTCTTGATCATCTGTCTGCCATCAGCCACCTGAACAAGTATTATCTCAGCCATGAATTTACCAAATATTATGGGATTTCTCCTATGAACTATCTAAACAGAAAGCGAATCGAGGTATGTAAAGAACTTCTGGAAAATACTGATTACGGGATTTCAGATATTGCACATCTCACAGGATTCTCCTCTCAGAGTTATCTCTCCCAGAGCTTTCGCAAATCCTGTGGCATGACTGCAGGAACTTACCGTAAACTTAAGAAAAAAAGAAAGGATACTATTTAACATTATGCAATACACATTTCCAAACTACTATAAAGAATTTTCCTGCATTGCAGGAGCCTGTCCGGATACCTGCTGCGCAGGATGGCAGATCGTGATTGACGATCAGACACTGAAGAAGTACCAGCACTTTAAAGGTCCGTTCCGCAATCGCCTGCACAATGATATTGACTGGAAAGAACATGTTTTCCGCCAGTATAACAGACGCTGTGCTTTTCTCAACGAAGAGAACCTGTGTGATATCTACACAGAAGCAGGACCGGAAATGTTCTGCAGAACCTGCAGAAATTATCCTAGACATATTGAAGAATTTGAAGGTCTGCGTGAGATTTCCCTGTCGCTCTCCTGTCCGGAGGCAGCAAGGATTTTACTTTCCCAAAAAGAAAAGGTACACTTTATCACAAAAGAAAAAAGACAAAAGAAGAAGTCTATGATGACTTTGATTATTTCCTGTTCACTGCACTTATGGACACCCGTGATATGCTTATAGATATCATCCAGGACAGAGCTGTACCCATGCAGAAACGTCTGTGGAAACTTCTGGCTGCTGCACATGATTTCCAGTTATGTGTAAATAAAAATGAACTCTTTAAAATGGGAAGAAATGCGAAAACGACATGAAGATTCCGGATACGGAGATAGATTTTGCAACAAAATTTACTCTCGTATAAATACAGATAAC
>ENA-OQOA01000378-OQOA01000378.1-human-gut-metagenome-genome-assembly--contig:-NODE-378-length-20755-cov-3.396936_pt1 | contig 20755 bp, 24 predicted proteins | sample MGYA00242633_ERZ504888 | MGnify/ENA primary metagenome ERZ504888 (study PRJEB26092, sample SAMD00036372) | human gut metagenome | host: Homo sapiens | study: EMG produced TPA metagenomics assembly of...
CTAAGTTCTTTTAAGAAACGTCCAATCTTTTTCTGATCCATACTGTTTCCTCCTTTCATTGACAGAGTAATATTATTCTACTAAACATAACACGACACAAAGCGAGAAAATGCCGTATTTACGCTATCGGACAAACCTGTCTAGTATTATTTATATTGGCTTTAGCCCTAAAAACTTCGATTGATCTAAGTATTCTCAGTTACACCTTCTTGCCCTTCGGACAAGAAGTATCCCTCGCTCAAAGAGCTCGGTCAATACCGATTTTCCCATACATATACTGCCTTTATAGTATAAGAACTGTTATCATGTCTTTTTAAGCACTAAATTTTTAATCCTTCTCTTAAAGTAACCCCATACTTATCCAAAAGAAGTGCTTCAAGCTCTGCCCTTCCTTTTTTCCCTAAATTTCTTACCCTCAATAAATCACATCTGGAACAGAGAACCAATTATTTTAACGAATTTATTCCGGAACGCCTGAGTGCATTCTCGACTCTGACACTAAATCCTATCTCATGTAAGGGTACATCTTTCACCTTAAATAATTCATCAGATATCCCGCTAGTTAAAAATGCTTCCTGAATTTTAATAATTATATTCTTCTTTGCATTAATTATTTCCTCATTAACAATATCCTCTATCAGTGTATTAATATCCCGCTGCATTCATCTCTCCTTTTCTACTCTGCATATCTGTCTATCCAGTTTTCACCATCATAGGTTTCAATCTGATTCTCAAGCCTGTCAAGAAAATCAGATAAATACTTATTATCATCTTCTCCTCTTGCAAACCATACATTTGACTGTCCAAATCCGAATGCCACACCCTTTTTCTTTCTTGGCACTCTCCAGAATGTCTTTCGCCTTTGCGACCTTGGAAGCAAAACACAATCTTCCTTTAATGCAATTGCATTGTATAACTGGATATATTTTTCATCTGCTGCTGACTCATTATCTGACCTTTCATTATCTGAAGCTTCAGTATCAAACTCCAGCTTTTCGTATCGTCTGTAAACTGTCGCATGTTTATACCAGCCTACAACATATGTTTCCTTATCAAAAGAGTCCGGATATAATGCACAGTACACAACCAGCACATCATCAACTTCTGTATCATTTTTAAGATCACTGCAGCCCTCTATCTTTTCAATATTTAGCTGGTTCCTTTTCCCGGCGCTGGTACTTTTCGTCTCCACAAATCCAAGACAATACTCACCTTCCGGGAATCCCTTTAGTTTTAAGTGTTCCGGCTTAAAGTTATACTTTTCATGTGCATCTTTCGTATCCTTTACATATGAACCTCCGTTTTTTGGCTCATCTTTTCCCGGAACAATTCCCTTATAATAGTCCATCCATGCAATGTTACAAAACAGTATTCTCAAAAAAGCCCCCGTTTCCTATCCGTTTAGTTTATACATTATTGTTTCTGAAATATTATATCACATAAACAAATATTTTTTACTTTTTGTCGTAATTTGTCAATTAATGTCATTTCAAGTTCTGCTCTTCCTATTTTCATATCAATATAAGAGCTTACAACCGTTACTCAAATAGGTACTTCCGGACATAAAAATATCAGCCATTTGGTCCTTTTCAAATCCAAACGGCTGACACTCATTTTCTCTTTTATTTCATATATTTTTTAAATACACTTATGAACTTAACTGCCTTGTCTATCATCTCATTCATTAATTCACCATAATTTGAATGATCATCAAAATTAAGCCCATAAATCCTATGCATTATTCTTGAGGCCTTCTTATCATCCAGTCTGCGCCACTCCAAAGGAAGATTAAGCTTTGCTTCTATTTCTTCCTTTTGGAATTCCAGAGAATCATATAATTCCTTATCATCATTTATGTATAATTCAACAACAACACAGCCTTCTTTATTTACAAGATTAAGAGCAACATGTCCTGCACTAGTTCCAATGGCAATATCATACCAGTGGTCTGTTGAAGGCTTTCTTATCTTAAAAGGCTTTCCACGCTCCACTATAACATCATTAAACTGTGTCCAGAATTCAAGTCTTTCTGACTGTGATTTATTAAGGTCTGAAGAACCCGACTGATTTTTGGCATTTTTTATAAAGCTGTTAGGCTTTTCGACTACCTCAAACATAGGAGCCGGATTAGAATCGCCAATTTTATATGCATGAACCTCAATAAGAAAGAAGTTAATATTTGTAGATGTATTATTATTAAGCCATTCTACAGCACTTCTGTGTTCTTCTCTTGCTTCCTTTACAATCCATACAATAACATTGGCATCAAGTCCTGACGCATATGTAATAATTTTCCCCAAATGGTCATGGTTTGAAGCTTCCAGCTGGTTTTCAATAATAACCTTTTCACCAGTAACCTCGTCTTTTCCTACAAGGTCACATCTGTAAACACCGACATATACTTCTGTCTCAACCTCTGTTAATGAAAGCCCTATGGCATCATTAAGTAGTTCCAGATTTTCTTTATCTGAAAGCCATTTAGAAAAATCATACTGCTCATGCTCCCAGAGCTTTCTTATATCAACTTCAACAAGTTTTCCCATTTTAGCAATTGCCATTTCCCTATCTCCAATACACTACATAATCATTTAACTTTTATATTGTAACACATTTTATATAATTTCCATCAATGTTTATGTGTTTTATGTGCTGGCAGCACATAAATCTAATATTTTACCAGCCTCCTTAACCTCATCAATATTTGACTTTAAAATATACCCATTTAACAATTATCACTGGAAACAAAGCAATAAATCTGACTGATAAATAATAAGGAAGAAATTATGGATAAATATAATAATCTTAATACCTGCAATGTTTTATATAACCGCCCATCGCAGCTAGATATAACATATGCATCAGAAAATATTAATGATGATAACAGGTTAGCTTATAAGTTAAAGCTCTTACAATTATCTCCAGCATTCTTACGTGAGGGTGCGTATGAATATTTCAAGACAGCGGTTGAGAACTGTATTGATGGAAATGTTTCTGAACTTTTATGTCTTTCCATTGCACTAATGGGAGGAGCATATAAAGAGCAGCTTAATTACCTTGGACTTTTTCCTATTAAAGAAGTTACCGGGAAATCCTCTGTATGCCGATGCTACATACAAAACATCAATAAAAGAACCTTTAATATTGGTACAAACATCATAGATACAATACAGGCCAAAGACTCTGAGAATAAGGGAAATCAGATATTTTACCATTTAACTGATGCTGCAAGAGAATTGTGTGCCGAAAAACTTTCTTTATTAGGAGAGCACCCACTTAAGAAAAATATACAGCTAAAAGACTTATCATTAACTCACAATCATACCCTTGAGCATGCTGCCGGCATAATAGACCTGTATGCATATATCTTAGGAAATCCCTACTATCCGGCTCAATTCGATTTTTCCTATGAGCATATCTGTAATATATCTGATGAAACCTACTTTGTTGCAGACGGATTAGTAACCACAATGTATAAGAACGAAACTGACAGTGTATTTAAGACAACAGATTATATTGAAGTTGATACAGGAAGTCAGGGAAGTGAGATTATAAAAGAAAAACTCATTAATTATATACACTTTTTTGAAGAAGGAACACATCTTTTTCCCCTTACCACACTCACATTTTTATACCACCCTTCCGGGTTATGTTCAGGCGTTCCGGCAAAAAAACTTTGACAGGTGAAAAGAAACCGACGCCACTTGAAAGCATGGCATTTCTCTATCTTGAAAAGATGTTTGAGAATATCAATTTATCCGTTGATGACATAATAAAAATCATTAAGAAAGGAAATACCGGTAACAAAAATGCAGGCTGTTCTGATAAATCTGATAAAGCTTCATCATATACTCACCTGATTGACAGTCTATCAGCAATCGAATATAGAGAACTTTTTTCAGATAACACAGATTGGTTATTGGATATTTTAATAAGGATATCTAATATGGAATATGGTAATAACCTGCTATGCAGCTTATACAAAAAATGCCTGTATGAATATGCTAATGAAAGAAGTGTTGATAACACTGGTACTGCAGATACTTTTTGGAAACAGGCAAAAGAAGAGATAAATGATACAATAGAGACAAAGAGTACAAAGGAGACAGGCAGTACAGTTCATACATATGATAATGAAGGTACATCTAAGCCAGACAATACAGACAATACAAATGATACTTTGGATACAAGTGAAGAACTGCCTGTTAAAAATGATTCAATTTCAAATTCCTATCAGGAAAAATATGTAAGAAACTTAAGAAAATACCTACGAAGAAGAAATCTCATATTTGAAAAGGCAGTAGATTTTATAAGAACTGATGATCCTGGAAGTTATGAAAAATTTGTATCTTTCTGTCTTAATGGCTTGTCCGTCTCATGTGTATTCGGCGGGGACTTATATGCTACATTCCTATCAGCTCACCCAAATATGACAGGGCTTTATGAATTTTTAAGGAAATGGATTATAAAAAAACATTTTACTTTAACATAAGTGATACCCCAGGACTTGACGCGAGTACAGCATACCTACCGGCTGCCATTCTTGGAAATTCAGGAAATACTTTTGTGTTAAAGAATATTTTAACATTCAGGGAAGTATCAGGTTCTATACATACATTCGCCATTGAAGATATTTCAACTGATTACGCTGCAAGAATTAGAATTGAGAAAGCCATAAGTACGGACTCCCTTCGGAATTCAAAAATAAGGCTTTTTATTATAACTGACAGCTACGAAGATGCCTACTTACTCTCATCCTCCTTTTGTTACATGGAAAACAAAGGCTGCGTATCAAATAAGTTAGATAATTTATTTGTTAAACACGAGCATTTAGGAACTGTAACTGATAATTACAGTCCAATATTTATTCCAAGAGAATATCTGATGAGACATCTTTATGCAGGAACAGGCTTTGAAGAAGAATCAAAAATCAAACACAATACAACTGATACCGGTGCGGTTAATATATGTAAGTCAGAACGCTTATGTTTACATCCATTTGTCTTTACTGATACTTCGTTTTTAAGGAAATGTATCACTATGTATAATGCGGCTTCTTCAAAAAACGGATTTAGAATTTTTTTCAAAGATAAGTTAAGTAAAGTATCCGGCTGCCCTGATATCAAATTTATTTAAAATGAGAGTCACCCACAAACACATCAAAAAAGGATACAGGCAATTGCATATAGCATAATACCTGTATCCTGAAATTTAATATTCAAAATCCTCTGCATCTTCTATGATTTCTTCCAGACAGTTTCCATCAAAAAATCAATGCTCATAACCTCATCTACAGATTCTGCAACTGTCTCATCATCACCATACCACATCACAAACTTGTTTAAAGATAAAGGGTCAATCCCACAGTTTTTTCCATTATATTCAAATGTAATTACTCCGATAAGATTTCCTAAATGCTCTCTGATATCCTCTGCTGTCATATGTGTTTCTCCTCCAGTCCGTTACTTTTACGCTTTAGTTCAAACCACAAAATCTTATCACATTATCTTATACATTACCATATCATTTCATCTATTATATGAATAATCAATAATATGATATGCATTAATGCTCACTCCAAATATGTATGAAAACTTTTAGATATTCCCGTCAGCCTGTCCTATATTTACTCCTGTACCTCCATTATCTCATATTTCTTAGAATAATCTTGCTGTTCATCAATTATTATTGTACATTCAGCTATGCTGTTTGCATAGCCAAGTATTGCACCATACTCATTCACAACATAATATTTATATCCGCTTGGATCCATTCCTATGAATTCGATAAGTGTATCATTGATAAGATTGCTCTTTACCCTTTCAAATTTTTCAGCAAATCTTTCTCTTTTATTAGCCAGATATGTATCATCATGATGTATAAGATGTTCCATTATTTCAAATATATCATGCTTTAACTGATCTTCTATGACATTCATCTTTAATAAGACTGTAAACCCCTGTTCATAAATATCAGTAATTTTATAGCCCTTTCTATATAATCCTATAGCAATCACCAGCCTGTCACTAAATTCAATTTCTGTTATATTCCAAATGTCTTCCAAATACTCAATATCAACATCTATCGGTCTGTAAATTCCTTTGGGTTCTTCGCCTTCATTTTTTCTTGGAAAAATCACTCTTTTATGTTCTTCATAATTATCCTCAAAATTTACTTCATCCAATATATTTCCAAACATCATTGTATCTGCCGATACATCGAATATTTTGCATACATTGGCTAAAATATCAATTCCGGGACTTGCCGTTCCTTTTTCCCAGTCTGATACTGTCTGTCTTACAGCACCTAGCTTTTCTGCCATCTGCTGCATTGTTAATTTCTGTGAGTTTCTTAAGTTCTTTAAATTTCTTGCAAATGTTATACTTTCTCTTTTCATCTTTATATCCTCTCTTCATTTGATGAATTAATCGTACCACCTGCCAAAGTGTATGGCTAGCAGAGTATTTTTACATTTTGGTACTTCTTAGCCTTACAAAGGTAATTATTTTTAACATTCCCATAATATGTCCACTGATAATATTTAGGGATTTTGCTTATACCTTAATAAATTTTCTACTTATGTGCTCCATCCGGTAAACATATTCATTTCTATTTGTGTTGAGAAAAATTTCATGTTATCATATATTCAATGTTACCGATTTGGACCCATTGATGGTACTTATTCCAGGATAAAGGCAGAATAGACTTTTGGAAATAAGGAGGTGGGACAAATGGCAAAACAGTATCAGGAATTTGAAGTTGATGATTATACAACAATTCTTTTTGAAACAGACGACGATGATGAGCCTCTTAATGCTACTGATCTTTTATGTATTCTTAACGAGTATGAATTCAGATGCATTGAAGAGAACAGGCGTCTTAAGCGTAAACGCACAATCGTAATAGAGTAATAGATTAAAATGCCGAAGGCAAGTATTTATGCTTGCTTCCGGCATTTATTTTATTAAATGTCTCTTGTTAATCATTATTTGCGAGCAGAATAATGTATAATTGCAAAGTGAAGTCAGATTGTTTTGAACAATAATTAATGAGGGATGTAGTTATTGATCCTTTGAAAGAGGTAATATCATTAAAATATAGCACAAGTAGATATGCTAATCTGCCGATATAAGGTATAATAAAAGGGTTATGTATAATGGATTAAAAATCAACCGAGCAAGATAATGAAATAAATATCAGATGAAGAATATAATAAAAACATTTCAGAAGCAGGGGATATTGAAGCAAAAACTACTGAACTTCAAGTAACATTAAAGAATTTAAAATAGGAGAATTATTACATGGGGTATAACAATAATTATGCAGGAATGCATTTGATAAGATACAGTCACTATGGACAATATGATGATTTGCAATATTATGATAAACTGGCAGAACAAGAGAATCAATTTAAAATAAATGCTAGGTCTGAAAGTATCAAAAAGTACAAACAAAAAAAGAAATCAAAAAGAAATTACTAGTGGAATTAAATGATAAATATGGTGGTGGTTATGGAGTTGATGAATTGATTGATACACATCATTTTGTTTATTCAAATATAATCATATCGAATGTAATGATTATTGCCATGAAAAATAAGAAAGATATATATGAAATATTAATTGAGTGCGAAAACATCATGAATAATGATTATCGGACTAATGCAGTTCCAAAGATTAGTTGGTCCTATATGCCGCAAATGGATAAACTTATGATTTTTTTGTCATTACTTGCTGAAAAATTAAATTGCAATATATGGGATTTTTTGTAAATGAACCAACACAAAGAAAGTCCTTTGTTTATGATTTAATTAAACAACTACAAGCAGGTCTATATTTATATCCTGATGAGGGAGAAATCAATATGGATCAGAGTGCGGAATTTTCCTATAGTAATTTTGATCATACATATGGTATGTCTAGCGTAATACATCAGCCATTTTATCGTAATATGGCATTAACTTTTTCAAAAGAAATTTATGAAGATGAAATTGATTATTCTGTTTCATTTGGAGATATGACAATAAACTCAAACACAAAACTTAATTATATTTGTAAAGGGGCTTATCTTTGGCAAGAGAGTAGTGGCGAACTAAAAGATTATATCGAAAATATAATCAGTCAGCATTCTGAATGGAGAGAATGAATGCTAAATTGAAGGATGTGATTACATACAAAATTTATTTCCTGTATTTATAGAAATCATTGGATTACTGTTTTATAGTGTATCGCATGATTATAAAGTGCTTACAAAAAATATGAAAATTCAACTTAAATATTTATTATGGGGGCATTTATGTACGATGGAGATAATCACTTTCCGCACGATGGCAAACAAGGCAGATGTGGCTGTGCTGAGGGATATAGCTAGGTTGATAATGATTACAGTAGGAATCGTGGCGGTTCTTTTAGAGGCGGTGGTAATGGTACGACCAAGTTTCTAATTGCAATTGGCATATGTATTATTATTGGTTTATTTAATGAACTGCTCGCAGCATTGATACTAATCATTGTAGGATTTATTTTAATTATGAGTAGATGAAGAAATACATGTAAGAAATGCTAGTTTAGCATAAACTGATATGTCTGTTTAAACGAAAAATATAAACGTTCAAACCATGTACCTGTAACCAATCCAAAAATTTGCTATAACAGAAATAATTCATTTGTACAATTTTAACATATTGTACAAATGAACTATTTACTATTTTTCAGGTTATTTGCAGGTACATGGGTTAGTGCATTTTCGGTAGCATACAATATACTCTGTCACACTTTTCTGTAAATATACAGGTCTCACACATAACATCACTCATTGCCTGTGCAACAAGATACTCATCACTTGGAAGCTCGTATTCATCTATCCTTTTTATTTCTTCCGGATTTCTTAAACCAAAATCAATTCTCTTTCCATTACCTGTTTTTAAATATCTGTAAACATCCGCAAAAAATGAAACAGAGTCTCCCACTTTGTAATTTTCAAATCCGCTAGAAGACATCCATACATGTTCTTCTTTACCATCAAAGCAGACACCATCCATGTACATTCCGGATACATAGATTCTCTCAAAACATATATTTCGATGATTTTTCTTTTCTATGCGACCTTTAAATTCAATTCCACAGTTTCTATATACCATTTCAAAATAATGCCTGCTCTCTTTTCCTGAATTCTTCATAACCTCAAGATACTCATCATAGGTAAGTTTATCTCCTCCTACAACCTCATCTTTTGATTCAGGACTAAAATCAATGGTTCCCCATTGTGTAATAGCGCATGTGTTGCTCCCATAAAACTCTTTTTTAAGTTCTTTCCATTCTGACATATATGTCACCTCCGTTAATAAGTGCTACTTTTCCTGTAGCCTGACATGTTAACGGTTTATTTTTGAAACACTTATTCCTCTTCAAATGTGAAGTCATTTCTTTGCATAACTTCTGTAGATGTAACATATTCATCCTTAAGAGCCTTTACGATTTCCATATGCGGTTTTGTCAAATGCTCCTGCTGAGCCTCCTTACTTATCCATCTCTCTGTAAGAATAATTGTATCATTCTCCGGATGAGATGTATAGTAATATGCTTCACAACCATATTCTTTTCTTACTGTTGCTTCAATATTTGCCTCTGTAAGTTTTTCTCTAAATTCTTCTACCATTCCTGCCTTGACATGATAGACAACCTTTAATATGAGTGTATCCATAAATAATCCCCGATTCCTTATCTGTCCTTCTTTAAGTTTTCAAATTTTTCCTGCATTGTTATATTACCTTTTGTAAGTTTCTTAATGCTTACTTCATCCACCTTATTATTGGCTATTCTTAACTGATTATCAGAACCTAACAGCTCCTTCTTTACCTTTTCAAGATGCTGGATAGTCTTATCAATTTCATCTACAGCCTTATCAAAATGAGAATGAGCTATCTCATAATTTCTGCTGAAGTCATTCTTAAAATTCATAAGATTTTCTTCAAAATTTGAGATATCAATATTCTGGTTTCTAACCACTGCCAGTTCCTGCTTATATTCCATAGCATTCATGGCAGCATTTCTAAGTAAAGTTATAATAGGTATAAAACATTGCGGTCTTACAACATACATCTTTTCATATTTATAAGATACATCAACGATTCCGGCATTAAACAACTCATTGTCACTCTCAAGCATTGATACAAGTACTGCATACTCGCAGTTCTTTTGCTTACGGTCCTTATCAAGCTCCTTATAAAAATCCTCGTTCTTATGCTTAGTTGCCGTCTCATCCATTTCATTTTTCATTTCAAACATAATGGATATAAGCTCAACACCGTTTTCGTCAGTCTCACGATATATGTAATCACCCTTACTTCCACTCTTGACATCATTATCCTTTTCAAAATAAGCATTTCTAAAGGCCGTAGCCCTTAACTGGTTAAACTGTATCTCACAGTGCTGCTCTAAAGTCTCACCAACCATCTTGGTGGACATTTTCGTTTTAAGATCCTTATAATAAGCTATCTGCTCATCTTTCTGTTCCAAAAGAAGTTTTCCTTTGTCCTTTTCATGGGTCAGCTGGCTCTCTAAGTCCCTTTTTCTTCTTCTACTTTCTGAACAGCCTCCATTACGGCAATTTTCTTTTTATCCTCACTACTATCAAGCTGAGCCTGCAGCTTTGCAGTCTTATCAGTTGCCTTTTCAAGCTGACTCTTTAATTTCTGAATCTCTTTTTCATGTGCTTCCTGACTCTTAAGCTTAATTTCACTCTCCTTAGCTTCCATCTCAATCTTATGAGTCTTTACCATATGTTCTTTCAACTCAGATACACGGTTCTCAAGATCCTTTTCAAATTCCTTATCCCTTATCTGCTGTACTATTGAACTTAACTCTGTATCGTCTACAGTAAATGCCTGTCCACAATGAGGACACTTCAATTCTGCCATGTAAAAATCCTTCCCCTCCTGTAAAATCATATCTTGAAATTTTCTATTTCAATATCATTTATTACATCCATAACATATATTTCAGTCCTTCTCTTAAGCTCTTATTATGCAACGAGAGTCATTTTAATTCTCATCAAGCATAATTCTCCTTTCCAAAGTTCATTTGCTTTGCACACTATTTTCACATTTTTTTAATTGTATTCTTTGTGAATAATTAGGTCTATCAATTACCACTTCTTCCATTTCTAATTCTTCTATTAATTTCAGAAGGTTTGCAAGCATGCCCTTTATATCTTTGCGAAAAGGCTTTGGATCAGAAACTACAGCATTATGTAAATATGACGATAATTCCCCAAAATATAAGCATCCTCCGTTTTTTTTCAATATGCCTAGTAACCATAAATATGAATTACTCCACCTGAAAACTTCTTTCATTTTTTCTTTATTTCCTTCAAAAGTCTCATCTAAAAATTGAAAATACTCTCCAGGTTTTAATTCAAATTCATCTGGTAACTCATGAGAAAAAAGGGTTTCGATGTGCGGCGTAAATAATTTCATTATTGAAGAATTCCAACAAAACCCTGTAACATTACCATCATACTTTATATTCTCTAATTGTGTTTCAAGAATACTTTTTATTTCATCATTAATCAAAATCGCATCTTTAAATAAAGAATGTATCTTGTCAATATCATTTGATTCAATATCGACAAAAGCTGCCATTTCCATATTTCCTGATTTACCAATGTTAAGTCCAGAATCGGTAACATTTGCACTTCCAATAATTCCTCTCTTATTGTCTACAATATATGTCTTAGCATGTAAATCAAATCTAATATACACCTTCCATCCATGATTCATCCAAAATCCAATATTCTAAAGTCTGTACTCCCTTTTTAGGATATCATCCAATCTGAATCGAACTAACAGTTTCTTATCCCTAATTTCCGGATTAATATGGCAATTCAAGATATTTTAGTGTTTTTTCTTTACAATATGCAGTTATAATCTGCACAGAGTCTGTTGCTTTATTCAATTCCCTCACTATAGCATCCATTATTTCATTTGAAAAAAGAATTGACATATACCATCACCTTATTTCTTTGCAAAATTCTGTTGTTCATTAATATATCTTCTTAATTTTTCATTCCAAATTGCTATCAAATTATCATTTTGTTCCTCTTGAGACTTTTTAGTTTCATCAACGGCTTTTACAAGTGAAGCAACAAATAATTCAAAAGCTGTCTTTACATCTATAGAATTAAAAATTTCCTGTAAAGTAGTTTTATAAAAAATATGATCCATATTAAATGTCACCAAACAACTACCCAATTCAAATGAATAATCAAATAATCCAGCTGTCCTTCCTAAGTTTTTGTGAACAACATTAACCTTATTGTTCATATAACTATTTATATCTTCTTCCGTAGGATTCACTATACCTTGTTCTTTAAGTTCTTCTTTTGTCTTTTCTACCAATTTTTCTATAGGAGTATTTTGGCGAATCTCTCCCGTTGCACTTTCTGGTTCATCATTTTCACTTTCTTCCGCTGAATTTATTATCTGTGCTGTTGGAGGAATAATATCTTGTATGGTTCTTGCATTTTCTCTTGTTTTCTTATTTGCTGCATACATTGCAGAAATAGTATCATGGATAATATCATATAATTGCGCCCATACTGGCTTAACTTCTTCATCAATATAATCATTTGGTTCAACTCTTCTAAGTTCTACATGCTGCTTATTATTTGCCACACCAAATGCTTCGTCCAATTCCGGATTAAATCTAATCTCACATCCCACCATCTATGCTCTGGCTGGTTAACATTCTCATAGAAATCAAATTGTCCAAAATCAATTTCCCTGTTTGCTCGAACAATAGATATTCCCTCTAACTCTTTAACATGCTTACCAAGAAGTGTTTGTCCAGGATTACCAGCAATAGCCGTTTTATCATAGAAAATATTCTTAACAATTGAAAACTTTATTTTCAATTGTTGACTCCTTAATTTCTCCGGTCTCAGGATCATTATATTTAATCACAAAAGGTACAACCCCATCTGGGTATTCAGCATTAGCATATGGTTCAAATACTGGAACTGTACAATCCACATTGTACCTAGGTGAAATAACTCCTGGATTATCCGGATTACCTAATACATAGTTATTCTTCATTAACATCAATGGATCATTTGGCATTATCTCATGTGTAATATCTTGATTCTCATGATGCACTAATCGAATACTACTTGTTCCTTCGCTAATAAAATATCTAAACTTCTGTCCTAATGAAAAATCAAGTTTTTTAAATAGAAAATTGACTGTTTTAGGCACAACTCTATCACAATTTTTCCAAAGTACAAAAGTTCCATGTTCTAAAAAATCATATTCCTTATTGCCATCTGTCGATACAACTTTATATTTTAAATACTTTCTGTATTTTTCAGGAATTTCAGCACTAATTGGGTCTTCAATTTCTGTCTGTTCTTCATTTTTAATCTTATTTATATCCAAAAAAACTTTCTTACAATTCTCATATCCACCTTGCCACGAATATACATCAACTGCTGGACAAGCATATAATGAAGCTTGTGGCAATCCAACACCAAATCGTCCCATTCCTTTTCTATCAGTTCTTGTAGAGTATCCAATTCCAAGGCAACCCTCAATTTCCGAATAAGACATTCCGTTTCCATTATCCAAAAATGCAATTTTCAGAAATATTATTTCTCCTGTATTTTGAATTATATGCCTCTGACACTATAACAATAATGTCTTTTGCATTTGCCTGGACAGAATTATCAATTATTTCTGACATTGCACACTCGATATTTTTATATCCTGTATTTCGTAATGCATCTCCCATTGTTTTTATTACAAATATATCTTTTGCCATTATTTCCTCCTATGCACCCCAGTAATTATTAAAATGTGAAAAAGCCATATTTTCATTATATTGTTTTAAATTATCTTTAACGTCTACTAACAAACACTTTTCATTTCCACCCATTTGTGGACCTCTTAACCCTCGTCCCAGCATTTGGCTATATAAGACAACGGATTGTGTAGGTCTTGCAATAAATACACACTCTATATTTGTAGCATCAAATCCCGTTGTTAGAACTTCATAATTTATAAGAATGTTCATCTCATTTCTTGTATCTTTAAATTGCTCAATTGCTAAAGAACGTTCAAATGCAGGCATATCACCATATACAACCGCATTTGGAATATCTTCTAAAGTAAGCATTGCTGATAAAAGTTGAGCATGTTTGACGGAACATGCAAAAACAATTGTAGGCTTTTTTTGCATATTTAATTCTCGTAATTTTTGCAGTATTCTTAGATTTCTGCTCTTATTCCTACCAATCATTTCTAATGCCGACTTAGAAAAATCATCGTACCCATGTAAGGATGCAACAACACGTATCTTATTTATCTCTTCATCAGATAGACTATCAGGGTATATCAGTTCTTCCTTTTCTATTTTGGCTAAAACACCTCTATTTTGAAAGTATTTAATCACATCTACTTCTGCCTCTGTATTTGCAGCTTCTTGTGCTGATAAATTAACGGCATTCATTAATTTTGTGTCAATGTTAATAATTCTATTACCAAACATAGAAACTAATAGACTATTGTCAAAACTTTGATTTGTAGTTCTTCCAGGCGTTGCAGAAAGTCCCATAAGCGCTCTGTCTTCTAATCCACCTGCTCTTGTCATTATTTTCTCAATAATATTTCTTGTTTCAGTTGCTGATGCTTTATGTGCTTCATCGTAAACTAAAAGCCTCGTATCTCTTACAATTGCACTAAATAATTTTTCGTTACTATTATGTATCGCCTGAAGTTTTTGAATTCCACAAACCATAAATCCATTAAACCCATCCTGAGGAACTTTAATATCAAAATCACCCCACAACTTATATGTATGTATTACTCCATTACCTATATTTCTCCAAACATTGCAAAATGTGCTATAGGCCTGTTCTAATAATTCTGTTGTATGCGCAATCCACAATACTAACCCTTTTTTATGTAAATTATAATTATAGTGATGACAGATTATATGTATTGCTGTTTTTGTTTTTCCTGTACCAGTAGGCATATGAATCAAAAATCTTTGCAAATCATAATCAGATTTCAAAATATTTAAAGCCTTTTGCCTTATAATATATTGATAATCTAATAATTCATAAAACTTTTCATTTGCTTTAACCTCTTCTTCCGCCTCACTAGTTTGTACTTTCTTTTCAAAAACATCATCTGATGCATACGATAGTATCCCTAATAAGTGCTTTGTCAGTCCCGACTCTTTCCAACTGGCATTTGAAACAACTTCTACCAAAACATTAATATCTTCACACTTTGAGTATTTTGCCGGCAAATCCACTCTAAAATTAAGAATATCCTGAGTTGGCAAAGATTTTAATAATCTTAACCTGAATTCTCTGTTTTTAAGTATTGATACACCATAAATACAAAGAATCATATCACTCAATCTGCTCTTTGAAGCAAAAGCTTCATTTCCAATATTCCATTCAAGCAAAGACTCAACTAAATCCGTTCCAAGAAATTTCTTTAATTCTTCCGTAGAAAATTGCATCATATAATTTTTTAAAACTTTATGATCCATATTCTTACTCCCCTATTTCCTCCATTGCATCAATTAATAAATCAATATCGCTTTTTGTAGTAAATTGCCCTAATCCCACTCTAACAGTTCCCAATGTTGCCTCATCTTTCAAATATTTGTGTATGTAAGGTGCACAATGATATCCTGTTCTTACAGCAATGTCAAAATCCTTATCTAGGATATCTCCAACATCATCTGAGCTAAATCCATCAAATGTAAACGATACAATTCCAACATGATTCCTTAAATCTGATGGTAAGAACATTTTCACACCCTTGATTGTCGACAATTTCCTAATTAGATAATCTGTCATAATCTGCTCATGTTTAAAATACTCTTCTTGATTAAGGCAATCAAGTGCTGCATTTAAACCTGCAATTGCGACAATATTTGAACTAGATGATTCATATCTTGTTTCCTTCCCTAATGGCATTTCAAGATTTAGTGAATCACTTCCTGTTCCACCAACAATAAACGTTTCTAGTTCAATTCCCGAAACATTTATAAATCCTCCTATTCCAAAAGGGCCGTAAAGTGTCTTATGACCAGCAAACCCAATAATATCTACATCTAACAAATCTGCTCTTACATCCACAAGTCCTAATGATTGAGCCGAATCTAGTATATTTATACTTCCATGTCTTTTGGCCTCTCTAAAAATATCTTTGATAGGGAGAATATATCCCGTTACATTACTTACATGAGTACAGAACACCGCTTCTGGTTTATCTTTTGAAAACTCATATTTCATTTTTTCAATATCAATTTCCATTCCCTCATTGAGAGGGAGTTCTTTAATAATAAATTTTTCTTTTTTGACAATTCATAGAGACTTCTTGCAACCGCATTATGCTCATATGGTGATACATATACAACTGCCTTTTGTCGAAGTCCAAGACCATTAATAATCTGATTCATTGCTATCGTTATCGATGGTGAAAAACCACTGCCGACGATACATCAACATGAACTAATTTTCTAATTTTAGCCTTTGTCTCCGTAATCATCCTGCTAGCAACTTGCGCAGCCTTGTAAGAACCTCTTCCCGCATTAACTGCACCTTCTCTATTCATTTTATCCATTGTCACATACACATTCTCTGGTTTTAGGGAATGTTGTTGCAGCATTATCAAGATAAACCATATTATCATTCCTTACTTTATATTTTTTCAATCATTTCAAGAAGAATAGACACCCTATCATTAACACTCAAGTCATCATATTCGTCTAAAGTATCCTCTATTATATTTCTTAACACGCTACCTGTTGATTCATCTGCATGGCTATATAACTTACTGATTGTTTCTCCATTTCGACCGGTGAATGTTAGTTCAAGTTCTCCTGTGGAAGATTCATCATGTATCGCTTCAATATCAGCCTTAATTGTTTCGATCTCTTCTGTAAAATTATCTAACGATCCTTCATACCAATTTTCCATATACACATCAGTAATTGATTTTACCACTTTTCCAGCAACATCTTGATTACTGTAAACATCTAACGATTCAAGACATGACATAAAGTTAGTTGTTCTTCCACTATATAAGCCCTGTTTTGACCTCTTACTTTGCTTATCATACCATTCCTTTAATGTATGATATAAATCATGTTTTCTCTTAGGATCCCAAGTATTGTAAATCACACTTATGACTTGTTCTTCAATCCACGAAAAATAATCATCCAAATATGTTTTACACTCATCAAGAACTTTAAATGTTTTTTCTAAAGAATCTGAATTGAATGCTTCTGGAAAATCCACAAAAAGTATCTCAAAAGGATTATACTCTACTTTTTGCATTGCTTTTTTGACCGACTTAATTGCTTTAACCATACATTCATCTTTCACATACTGTTCAAGGTTTAATAGATTCCTTGATGCCTGTGGCAAAGCCCTAAACCACCTTTGCATACAAATAATAATATTTTTTATTCGATTTGTTGATAAATTTCTATTATCTTCTATCTGAAAAAGTACATTTAATTCGGCTATATATTTTTCCTTTTGTAGATCCTCTTTAGATACATATACTGAATAGTCTTCTGGTTGCTCACACATATTTACAACAATATCTGCAGTTATTTGTAATTCCTTATTTGTAAAATATACAATAATATCTTCTCTCCTATTTGCTAATACATAAGCAAAATAAAATGGAATTAAACCCTTTCTCATACCAAAAGGTTCACTTGTAAGTTTCTTTACAAGCTTTATCATTGATACCTTCTGATCACAACATGAATCCACATAGTCATTGATTACTTCTATTATTCTCTTTACAGTATCTTTAGGTTCTCCATTTATTACATTTGTTACCGTAAACAAAGACCTATATATTGTTGCTTCCTGATTTGTACCCATATAAAAATCCAATGTATCAGTATGTGACAAAATTGCTTGTATAATGTTTAATCTAGCTTTCTTTGTTTGAGTTGTTCCAATAATAGCCCTATTAACCATTTCATTATTTATTTCAGGTGCAAAAGGATATAAATTGTAACAGCACTCATTGACAGCAATTTCTTCATTTCCAGCTTTAGAGTTTTTCACTTTTCCATCTTAGGGTAAACACACCTCGTATCCGGATCATCTTCATAAACTGATCTAATTAACATCTCCAATTCAGTTGAAAGGTCATCTAACAAAATAGGCAATTCTTTTTTTAAAATTTCATTGTCATTTGTAAATGATACATTATCTCTTAACTCATGGATTATCTCATAGTCTTTTAGTTGCTTTTGTGCTTTCAATCCTTTTTTAGGGCAGACTACTACTAATCTTTTATCTGCCAACTCTAAAAGATGTTTATTTACTTGTTCTTGCTTTATCCCTGTAAAACTAAATAATGTGATAACCTTTCCATCTAATGTATCATCGCCCACAAGTGCTGCTGCAGAATCAATACTTAAGAAATCATCAATGTGCATAAATTCATTTATGAAATAACGTGTCATTGATTTTTCAGTATTATATTTTCTTGGAATAACAAAATACTTACCTGTTACATCCAATAATGCAGTAGTATAATTTACATTTTCACCTTTTAATTCACGCTGTCTCCTTATTTCAGCTTTTAATTCTGAACCCGCACGTGTTTTAAACAAAAAAGTATCTGTAGAACTTTTCTTATAAATAAATTCTTTATTTTTGAGTTCTTCAATAACCTGTTCCGCATCTTCAACATCAACGCAGAGTTTCAAATATTTGCTAGTTGCTGGTATTTCGTCCTCTTTATTTACTATCAATACTATTGCAAGAGCTTTGATAATTTTCTTTTGATCTTTTGATTCACATTTATCGATCGCATATTCTGCACTTAACCAAATATTATGAATATACTCGTTAGTAACTTCTTTTTAAACAATGTACCAAAGTAATCATAAATTAAATCCGCACCTATGTTCCAATCCATACTTGCTGTATGTTCTTTAACGATCTAGCCATACTATGTGGTTCATCATTAGAAATAAATGTAAATAATGTTCTTTCGTTCTGTGCTACTTTCTCGCTTATATTTAACAATAGATATGCAGCAATCGGATTTAACGGATAACAACCCTTAAATATAATATTTTCAAATTCACTTTCTAAGAAGTTACTCTTGAATGCTGGAAGTGCCCAATACTCACTCATTTTATCTGTGCCAAGATATTTTTCATAATGGGGTATATCTTTTAATTTAGTTTCATCTTTAACTATTGCATTCTTAATTAACTCATAGTTATTTTTTGAGGAAGTAACGAAATATTTCTCAATTATTCTACCTTCAATTCCTGTAAATGAATTTATAATTTCTTGGGAAAGGTACTTACCATATTCTTTAATACTCTTATGTGCGACCATTGTAAAATACACTTTCGCATCTTGCGATTCCGTTGCAAGCTCACATATATCCTGTATTAATTTCATGTTTGCTCCAGTTGAACTGCCATTCTGACTCTCAATAAACTTGCTAAACTCATCAAAAACGATATATATTCCACTATATTCATACTCTTCTATTAATTTTTCGCTTGTACTCTTATACAATGGAAGAACGTCCGATACTGCCATTGGATTGAATTCACTACCAGCAGTAATCTTTGGATAAACTTCCCTAAAAATATCCAATGACTTCTTTGAAAACAATTTCAAATCAGCCCTTAATCCAGATAAACTAATTCCTTTTTTAGATATTTCTTGTTCAAAAGCAGCATAGGTAGATGGGTAATTACATTCCCAGTCATCCATTCTATCTAACGCAATAGAATAATATGTATCAGGCACCAAGCTACCTAATCCATTGCGTTTCAGTGCATCGTTCAATCCATATAAAAATGCCTGATTTAAATCTCCTGTAGTATCTGTAATTAACACTGGTAGAAATCTTTTTTTCTCCATACTCTTTCTATATATAATGAAACTCTTTCTCCAACCTCATCTACTGCTCTTACTTTCTGTATAAGTTTAGAAATCACCATGTTGTTTTCTTCTGTGCGGTCCATTGATAATATCGCCAAGAAAACTAATAACAAATGAGACTTTCCCTTTCCATAAGGACCAACAAGAAGGGTTGCTTGCTCCTTATTTTCAAGTACAGATTTTAGGTAATCTCCCAAGAAATTAACTGATGATTTAGTTGGAATATAACCAAGAACCTTTTCAGGTTTATTTAGGCTTAAATATAAATTAACTGCCGTTTTAAAACTACTATTAAACTTTATAATTTCTTTTAACGAATTAAGTTTTGCCATTCTTCCACCTACTAATTATTTTTATAGTAATCCTCAACCACCTTTAAAGGATTCAAATCTTTGACAGGATAAATCATATCCAATCCAGCTGTTCTATCTACATGTAGATACCCTGAAGCATCCAGTCTGTCAAAATAATCATTTGCCATAACAGCCGTCATATTAAATATCTTAACTAAACCTCCATCTTCAAGCAAAAATTTTTCAATAGAAATGCCTTCATCATTATTAGTTAATTTCATTGCTAATTCATACAATATTACTTCATCTGGAAATTGAGCTTTATTAGGATGACTCTTTATGTATCTTCCATCTATTTTTTTAGCAAGCCTAATTGAGAAAATGGGGAGACACTCTTATCTTCTGGATCGACTTTTTCCTTATTTTGCTATACATATTCAATAATACATCAATATCGTTATTTAAAGATTTTTCAGAAAAAGGAGCTCCATCTATATATTTTTTATTTCTCT
>ENA-OQOA01000379-OQOA01000379.1-human-gut-metagenome-genome-assembly--contig:-NODE-379-length-20743-cov-1.985012_pt1 | contig 20743 bp, 25 predicted proteins | sample MGYA00242633_ERZ504888 | MGnify/ENA primary metagenome ERZ504888 (study PRJEB26092, sample SAMD00036372) | human gut metagenome | host: Homo sapiens | study: EMG produced TPA metagenomics assembly of...
AAAGTATCTGCATGCTTTTCAGGATCGTCTGATCAACCGGCCTATAGTAATTCTCCGCGATCAGCTCCTGAGCTTCATCGGAATACAGATATTTCAGATATGCTTTCGCAGCTTCTGCATTATCATGCTTTTTCACATTTTCATCTACAACAGCAACGGATGGCTGTGCCAGGATACTGATGCCCGGCGTTACGATCTCGTAATCATCCGGATTATCCCTTACAGAAAGAAACGCTTCATTTTCCCAGGCGATCAGGACATCACCCTGTCCGTTTTCTACGAAGGAGGTTGTTGCTCCTCTTGCCCCGGAATCCAGTACAAGTACGTTTGCGTAGAGTTTTTTGATGAAGTCTTTGATCTTATCCTCATCCCCGTTAAATTGTTTGTCCGCATAAGCCCAGGCTGCAAGGTAATTCCATCTCGCTCCTCCGGAAGTTTTTGGATTTGGTGTGATAACTCCGACATCTTCTTTGATCAGATCATCCCAGTCCTTGATCCCTTTCGGATTTCCTTTTCTGACCAGGAATACGATTGTGGATGTGTACGGAGAACTGTCATTTGGAAATTCATCGATCCATCCTTCGTCGATCAGACCGGCATTTTCGACTGCATTGACATCGTATTCCAGTGCCAGTGTCACAACGTCTGCCTCCAGACCATTTGCAACTTCCAGTGCCTGTTTGCCTGAGCCGCCGTGAGACTGTGTCACTTCCACCTCCTGTCCTGTCTGTTCTTTTCCAGTGCTCTGCAATACCTTATTGTACTGCTCATATAATTCTCTGGTCGGATCGTAGGATACGTTTGTGATCTCCACCTTATCTGCCGCCCACACTGCTGATGTGCCTGCGATGTTTGCTCCAAGAACTGCCGCGATTCCTAATGCTAAAAGTCTTTTTTTCATAATACTCTTCCTCTCTTTCCTGTATGGTTTCGTGTTGTGTTTTGCTGTGACACTATAAAACCATATTTTCTGCGAGAAAGAAATCATAAGATCAGAAAACGATGTCTTTTTCTACGTAAAAAACTGCAAGATCCAGTTGTTTTTGAACTGAAATCTTGCAGTTTTTCGTGTATTTTTGCTTATTGAGGTTTATTTTGTGAAAACGTTATCCGTATTTATTTTGTTGGGTTCTGAGACACTTTATTTGTTTTTTGTCAGCATTTTTCCTGAAATCGCCGCGAGAATCTGCTGAAAAAGGGTTCCGATCATGACTGGATATACGACTTCACTTGGGAAGTAAGCTACCGCAAGGACAGCTCCTGTACTGATGTTTCGCATGCCGGTTCCGTATACCATGGAAATGGTCGTCTTCTGATCCTGATGTGTCAGTTTGGCGATGAGCCAGCCAAGGAAGTAACCGCCTGCCGCCAGTACAAGGATCGCTACCGCTACCGCAACGCGCTGTAAATTCATCTGGCGGATATATGGTGCTACTTTAGATGAATTTGAAGTCACGACAAACATCAGTGCCATCTTGGAAAAAGGTGCCAGTTTCTTTGGCCAGGTTTCCATGACTTTTCCGTGGCTCAGTTGGTTCAGACACATTGCTGCGACTGCCGGCAAAGCCACCATATAGAGCAGTTCTTTCATCATGCCCCCAACATCAATTGATACATTGGAACCGATCAGAAAATGCAGGGTAAAGGAATGATAAACGGTGCAAGAACCGTGTCGATCACGACCAGTGAAAGTGACAGGGAACTGTTTCCATCAAAGATCGATACCCACATCATACTGGCGACTGCTGTCGGAATCGAAAAACTCCAGTACCATTCCCGTAATCAGGTTCATATTATTCGGAAACAGCAGATGTCCCATCCCGTAGGCCGCTGCCGGGATCGCTATATGAAGCATAAGCATGATCGTGATCAAACTTCCGGGATTACGGATCACATTTGCCACATCCCGGAACCTGGACTTCAATGCTCCTGTGAATGTCATAAAATGCAAATACATATGTCACATATGGAAGGCCATGTTTCGCAATATCCGGAAAACACACTCCTACCAGCAAACATAACGGCGTAACAAAAGCCATCCATTTCTCTATAAATTTATTAAACCTGTCCAGCATTATATTTCCCCTCTCTCGTTACATTATAAGAAGATTATAGCATATCGCTTTTGTGTGATGAAGTCCGTAAAATATTTATATACGCAAAAAAGTCCAGAGCATTAAACTCTGGACTCTGGTAGAGGTGCCACCCGGATTTGAACCGGGGATAGAGGTGTTGCAGACCCCGGAAAAAAACCTCGGAACCCTCTAAAACTCTAAGGTTTTCCAAACTGTCCACCTTATATCCACCCTAATTTTCATGTTGCTTTCATGCCATATCAGGTATTTTACTGTGCCAAATCTATGCCACTTAGCACCCCTATGGGCATATTATAAACATTTTAGTATCTTTCGTCTACAATTATTTTACTACAACTACAATATTATATGGAGGTTTATCGTGAATTATCAATTAGAATTAAAACAAATTGTGGATTTTCCACGCTGCCGGATTTACCGGGAATTTATACAAACCCTTATGAAAGACAGAAACATCCGTACCAACGGAGGTTCCTGTCTTTTTTATTTTCTCATTTTATGTTCTTATGCAAATTACAGCTCCTCTTATCGGAACATCGAACACCTTACTTACAAAGTTGTTCCTGGCGAATGGATCTGTTCTCTTAAAGAACTACAGATTCACTTCCGACAAAAATTCCAGCATCAGGTCATATCCATACTGGATACCCTGGTTGAGCAAAAACCTTCTAACCTACTCACTGCACGAAAAAAATAGATTATCCAATACAAGATCAAAGACTGGCCAAAAAGATAATACTGCCCTTTCCTATAATTACCCATGCAAAAAAGACATCGGGTTTTCTTTTTCCAATCGCAGATGTTCATAAACTAATCGGACTGGGAAAATGTTCAGAAATGGATGCTCTTTTGGATCTTTGGATTCATGCAGTCTACAATGATCCATCTGTGCAAGACTCTGATGCCGGTCCGGTAGTATATTTTCGCAATCAGACTGGAAATCCCTTGTTCAGTTATCAGGAACTTGCCAGACGTTGGAAACAGTCGAAATCTTCTGTGTCCCGTCTACTTAAAAAACTTGAAGATACCGACATGATCACACTGATTTCCTATTCCGGGAAACATGGCAGCATGGTATATCTACGTAATTATCTGTCCGTTATGTTTAATATCAGTGATGTCATGATTGATAAGGAGGAAATTGCCATGAAAATGCAACTGCCAATACATATACCCGAAGACACCTTGCCTGTTAAAAACAATTCTGAATGCGTTTCAGAATCTATTACTGACGAACAAATCATCGTTTCACAGGAAGGCTCCTGCGTTCCAGAATCACACATCAAAGCCATTGTTCGCAAAGTCGCTGAAATACTGGAAATACAAGGCATTTCTTGTTGTAGATGCCCCAAAACAAAGTATATATTATCTCCTTTATCAGCCTGCAAAGATAGTATATATCTATATTCACTACGTATTATCTGCCCCTGGGGGAAAGCAGCCTATCAGTTTGAGTTAAAACTAAAACCGGAAAATCCCGCCGTCACCAACGTCCCAGGGCATACTCCGCCTCTGCAGCATACCTTACCTGCCTTCGCTGAAATCCCAGAAGTTCTGTTGAAAGGAGGGGTTGTATAATGGCAAAGAAAAATCACCACCCTGTTTCTGCTGAAGTAGAAAATAATCCGCTGTACCATGATACCTATAAACTGCTCCGTTGTTACCGGGATTCTACTTATAGCCTGATGGTTGCTGTCCGGCAGGTGGAAATTCAATTCCAACTGGAATACAACACCAGTATAGACGAATTTCTGGATTCCATCTATGCTGCAGGAGCAGATCTGGGAGACAGCCAGATTGAAGAATGGGCAAAAAGCATTGCCCGCAGCAATAAAATGATAAAGCTGCTTCTCTCTTCTGTGGATCTGCTCCGGAAAAATCATAAGCATGGGGAAGAATATTACTGGATATTATATTACGCCTTTCTGTCTCCCCATGAACTGAAAAACACAGAGGAAATCCTGGAAGAGTTGGAAAAGCATGTTCCCAGTATCTCCTACCGGACGTATTACCGAAGAAGGCAGGCTGCTATTAACGCTCTTAGCAGCATACTATGGGGATTTTCTGCAAAGGGGACACTGGAAACTTTAAATAAGTTTTTCCCAAAATAAAATCGACATTTTCCATATAGGCACTCATTCTCTATATTAAAATGAGTGCCTATAAAAATTGATTTTCCCAATTGTACCTTTTACAGTAGTTATAAGTTTCCAAATACCACATCTTGTTCTATTTATATTTATTTGCTATAATATGATAGTTGAAAACCAATAATTTCTTTACAAAATAGGGGAGATTTCTCTAATTTTACCTATTATTTCAAATGACTAACGGAGTGAAAGAATTAGATATGCCTAAGGAATTTAAAAGTGTGGCAGAACAATTAAAAGCAATGTACAATGCATTGAAAAAATGGCCATTCATGATGGGGATAACCATTCTTATGTTTGTACTTCTGATTTCGTCAGAATACTTGACAGATAATGAGTTTATACTTTTTTTACAAATAATAGGGTTTGCTATAAGTTTTGCATTCATAGTAATGATTTTAATACTTGATAAACACGGAAAACAATATTTGAAGAAAATGAGTTTTTTTGCCAGCTTATGGTTTGCATCCTGTCTGGCTCTTGCAGATTTCAATCAACCCACTCTTAAATTAATCATCCAATTATATACTGCCTTTCTTTTCATTTTTGATGCTTGTATTATTCCCGATTTTCTCTCAAGCATTGATCCAAAAAGTCAAAAAAGAGAAAAAGATTTTGATGATATGGAAAAAAAGTATCAATGCTTGAAAAGAAAATAGAGGTAATTGAAAAAAATTAAATAGTACTGATGAAGAACTGATAAAAAATAAATAACCTTTATAGCAGGTAGTTCCCCCCGTACTCTCTTTCCGATGAGAACTCAAAGTTCAAAACTACTCTTCTAAAAAAGGGCAGTCTTAACACTGCCCTTTTCCAGAAAAACTCAAACTAACAGTCATCCTTTAATATTTTTCATCCTTTTTACTATACGCTTCACACTCTCTTTTAATTTTTGCTTCCTTGGAATCCAACTACTCTTCATTTCTTGAGTTTTCACTACTTCCTCTTCGATAATATTATCTGATTCTTGTACAATATATTTACGAACACAAGCTTCATAATAATCTGCTATTTCCTCTAATCCTTTTTGTCTTATGTGATATGTCGAACATCCAAGTCCCGTTGTCTTCCAATATTCTGGATTTATATGTTCCATAATATAGTCCACTGTACTTTTTTCTTTTAATTCCAACACATCCAAAACGTAAAGATGACTAACCTGTAAACACTCTCCCTTTCCTGGAAAAACTCGAAAATCTTGAACTTTATCCACCAATTTTTCAAAGCTTACAATTGTTATTTGATCCCCATAGTGAAAATATTGTATTGCCGTTTCTAGTGTTTCTATCGTTGTATCGGAATCACCAAATTCTTTTGTTGCTTTACAATCCAATATTTTGCCTATCCATAAGCTATAATCAAAATAACCTCCATGAATTGTATTATATGGATGACTTTTTGTTATCTTAGCATAAATAGTTCCTTTTTTTCATTTTCCACTAATGATCCCAGGGTATTTTTCCTCATTTCTTCCTGCATTTTATTCCTCCTTTTTATACTTTTGCAAGAGAAAATCCATTCCACAATTCTGCATATTACTTAATCTTCAAAAAAGCTTCTTTTGCTTTCTTATATCGTTCAAATTTCTTGTCCCAATTCGACTTATTCTTCGCTTTCTCTAATACCTCCAAAAGAGTATAATCGTCAAAAAAAATAATATCCTTATCCGTATAGCACCTCTTGCAGTAGTGTCTGAATAATTTAGTCACCGCATCCAAGCATCTTTCGTCATCATATTCTGGTGGGAATTGCTCTATTGCCCGTTCTAAATCATCACAAAAACTTAACATATCTTGCGGTGGTTCAACATCCACAAGTTCATCTTCAATATAAATAGGTACAGGAGTCGTATCTATTCCATTTTTTTTCAATTTATAATTGAAATAAGATTGCAAACTCTCTGCACAAACATATTCATATTTATAACGGCACACTTCTTGATAAGCTGAAAGAAGTTCATCAACAATTGGGTGTTCTCTACTTTTAAGATACTTCATGCTATAGTCCTTTGTGTATTCCGCTAATTTTCGGTAATTTTCATTCGTAATTGGATTATTTTCCAATAAACGTCGTATCGGACACAACACGGAGGCTCTTAGATTATTTCTGTTTCCCCTAGAGAAATAAATTGCTGATATTCCCCACGAAATAAGACCAGATAATACCACAGAAATGACTGTAAAAAATATTTGTATTTATGTTATCTGGGTTGAAAATCCATTTTATATATTCACACATAAACTCTCTTCTTCCTCATTTTGTTCTATCAATTTTTATAAATTAACGTAAAACAGCCTTACTTGCCTTTAAGTATATATTCAAACATCTGAGATATTGTAATAGCTTAGCGTAATCACACACTTTGAATAAATCATTTACAGATGTCTCTTACTATTTTATCAATTCATTCTATCATATAAGCAAATAAATCGGAAGATAAAACCGAAGAAATCACAGAAGAACCTAACTCATGAAATTAATAATTGTATGTCCCAAAATTGGCACACTTTTACGATTGAAGGGTAATTTTACCCATGTTACAATAAGTATTGCTTATAGTATTCCTATTTTTACCAGTCACCTTTATCGGTGCTTTTTTTGTACCCGTTAAACCTTTCGCTGACAGTAGCCAATACTTACACAGTACGTACAGCGTACTTCCCCTAAAATAAAACGTATTCTGTGCGTACAGTGTAAGTAAAAACTTCCTAATTATATAATGAAGGGAGATTACCATGAAAACAAGAAATGAAATCTATCAAGGGGAAGGTGCCCAACTGCTCCGGTTCATTACAACTTACCATTCGCTGCAATATGAACAGGTCTTACGGCTCTTTTCCAAAAACAGAGAGTCTATCAAGTCTCTGATCACCAGTCTGGTAAAACAAAAACGCATTATCTATGATAAGGAGAACGGGCTTCTCTGCGACAGCCAGGAATCTGCAAACACTCCTGATTATGGGATGATTGCATCTTTTTGGGTGCTTTTGGACTTCAAAAACGCCATTGTGTACCATACTGACGGTGAATTTCCTGTGAAACTGAACTTTTTCTCTAAAGATGAGTGGTATGAAGTCCTCTATGTCCCCCAGGAACAGGAATATCTTATCAATCATGTCATGGAAAGCCAGACAAAAAGCGATGCTAAACGGCTGGTAGTATTAGAAACGGAAGAACAGGCTGCAAAAATTCATATCACAGGCGTGATTGCCTTTTGCCTTGTAGACTCCTCTACCGGATCTGTCAGCTATTATGCAAAGAAATGAGGTATGTATGAACACCAAAAACTGTTTTTGACCGTTTACAGAGCATTGATGATGAAGTCCAAAAACTTCACAACACTATTTTTGCATTGAAAACAACAGATATTCAAGCGTATGCCGACAAATACGAAGAGCTGAGTATCAGTGCTGCCCTACGTTCTGAAAGGATTGCCTGCCAGCTCAGAAATCTGGTATATACCACAACTGATACTGGAAAGAAAGACTATCTGAAACAGGCTGCGGATGTGCAGGGAATCAAAATCTCTTTTTCAAATAGTGTTCTTTCCATTACCATGCCAGGGCTACTGCCCAAACGTAAATTGCGAACCAACACCGCTTTTCTACATGAGCCATTAAACCTTGCCTTGCAGACTTATGTGACAGAACATTCTATTCCGTTATATAAAAGATGTGTGGTCTGTTTCAGTCAAATTTATGACCAGAGCCTTTCTTTACAACGAATACGTGATTACGATAATTTGGAGTTCAAACAGATTTTAGATACTATCGCTTCCTATGTTCTGGTTGATGATACGGGACTCTTTTGCGACTCCTATCACACTACAGAACTGGGGAATTACGATCACACCGTTATCTTTGTAATGGAACCGGAAATCTTTCCTGGCTGGCTGAAAAATAGAAAATCGTCTATCAAAACCATATCGGAAATTTCCTGATATTTTTCTTTCTTTTTCCGATATAGGTAATTTTTCTGCAAAGAAGCCATATTCTTTGCATTTTTTATGCTTAATACCGCCCTTACTTTACCCAAGTATAGGCTGTCATAGGTAAAAATCGAACTGAGGTGATGCTTATTTGATAAAAACCGATTCTATAAAATATCAGCTTTTGGAAATGGTTGGACTATGTGGGGAATTCCCTTCCGGACAGCTTAACAGATTGATTGAGAGTGATTCCTATGCAGAGAAGGTGGTTACAGATTTAAAGCAGAGTAAGCTTATAAGAACACACTATAAAGATGGCCTACGAGGTTATCGCCTTACCAAACGGGCAAAAGAACTGCTGCTTTCACAAAATTCCTGTCGTTTCCAAAACTATTTAACCGGAAATGCAGAAACCAACCTCATACGTAGCGAATTACCAAGACGGCTGCGACTTCATCAAAAAGCAGAAACCTATTTGACGCTTTCTCATGCCGGAATCCCATTCTTTCCAGATGAAAAGCCCCTGCTTTTCTCTGAATCCGGCGAAGCGGCTACGTTTCCTGTGCGAAGCCTTCCTTTGTTTTACTCTTCCAGGGAAATAAAAAATCTCGGAGCAGCCACTACAAAAATCAAAAATTCCCGTTGTATAGGAATCCTGATGGCTCCTCACTGTGTCTATGCTGTTTATAATACCGGAAATACACTTCTAAAATGGGAATACAAAACGGAAGTCCGGCTCAATGCTTTTTGCAGCACTATCTTCAGGGACTTCCTTACCATGGGCCACCTACCGTTTATGCCATCATGACTGGCAGTGATATGGATATTGCTTTCCATCTCCTTACCAGTACCGGGGGATACAAAAAAACACTGTTCATGCTGGATACTGCGTATGAACACTTCTATTTCCTGCCCAATAACAGCTACGGAGAATACCTGCTCCGTTTATTGGTACAACCCCAGCGTATGATGCAGCTCAATCAGCTACTACTGTCCGACTGTTTTCCCCAGCGTGAGGATCTGCCAATTGAACATGATGGAATAGACAGCCAGGAAAAGCCTATTTTGCTTGCGTATGATTTTGACATGCAGCGTATCAACCGCTTCAATACTGGATTAAATGTATATGGGCTATCCGGGAACCTGATTTGCTTTGACTTTCAGCTTCCCTGCCTGAAAAAATACCTGACTGCAGATATACACTTCTCCAGCATTGATTTTCAAAAGTTTAAAAGGAGGTTTTTCAATGAACCGTAAATGGTGGCAGTTTCTGTTTTTGCTTCCCATAAGCGTCTGCACTCTGTATGCCGGAGGATACACAGCACAATTTATTAAAAACTATCAGGAATGGACTTCTGCCGGAAACTTTGCCGGCAACGGAACCTATCCGCAAGCAGCTTCTTTACACCCATTGGTCTGCTTTCATACTGCCCTTACCGATTTCCCATACAATTTGTATGGGATTTTTCTTGCCTGGTTCTCTTTGGGCTTCTTACTTTTTTACTTATGCGTATGGGATATGACAGAAACGGGGAGATTAGTGACCATGACCGGAACTTAAATTACTCTACAAAAGGAACCTACGGTACATCCGGATTCATGACTCCGGATGAAATGATGAAAGTTTTGGAACTGACCGGAGATGTAAAGAAAAGTAAAGGAACCATTTTAGGCAAATTAAATGGCAAAGCTGTATGTCTTCCATATCAAACACGAATGAATAAAAATATTGCCGTTTATGGTGCCAGTGGTTCCATGAAATCCAGGGCATTTGCCAGGAATATGATTTTCCAGTGTGTCGCCAGAGGGCAGGAAGGCAATTCCGGGGAAAGTTTAATCATTACCGATCCCAAAAGCGAACTCTATGAAAGCATGTCTGCTTATCTGGAAAACGAGGGCTATGTAGTAAAAGCATTTAATCTGGTCAATCCAGAAAACTCGGATAGTTGGAATTGTCTGGGTGAAATCAATGGACAGGAAACGATGGCTCAGGTATTTGCAGATGTCATTATCCAGAATACAGGTTCCGGAAAAGGAGATCATTTCTGGGATAATGCGGAGATGAACCTGCTAAAAGCCCTGGTTCTCTATGTGGATCAGGGATTTCCGCCGGAAGCCAGAAATATCGGACAGGTTTATAAGCTCCTGACCATGAGTTCCGAAAAGGAGCTGAACAGTCTTTTTGATCTGCTCCCAGTGTCTCATCCAGCAAAAGTTCCTTACTGCATCTACAAACAAGCCAGTGATACCGTGCGAAGCGGAGTTATTATCGGATTGGGTGCCAGACTTCAGGTATTTCAGAATAAACTCATTCGGCAGATTACCTCTTATGATGAGATTGATCTGACACTTCCAGGGAAACAGAAATGTGCTTACTTTTGCATTACCTCAGACCAGGACAGCACCTTCGATTTTTTATCTTCCCTGTTTATGACCTTCATCTTCATCAAACTGGTCCGTTATGCAGATAAGTATGGAGAAGAAGGAAAACTTCCTGTTGCTGTACATATACTGGCTGATGAGCTTGCTAACACCGGAGCTATCCTGGAATTGAATAAGAAGATCAGTGTAATCCGAAGCCGGAATCTCAGCATTTCCTGCATCTTTCAGAATTTACCCCAGATGCAGAACCGCTATCCTTATAACCAATGGCAGGAAATTATCGGCAACTGTGATACCCAGCTCTTTTTTGGGCTGCACAGATGAAGTTACTGCTACCTTTATCAGTAACCGCAGCGGCGATGTAACCTAGGGGTAAGCAGCGAAGCCAAGCAACTCAATAGCTGGCGGGTATCCGACTATACACCGGAATACCGGCAGACAAAATCTATCGGCAAACGAAAACTCTTAACACCAGATGAAAATCTTGCGGCTCCCGCTTGATACTGCTTTGGTTATCCTACGTGGACAAAAAGTCCTAAAAGTAGAAAAGTACGATTATACCCTGCATCCAGATGCCCAAAAGCTGACACCAAGAAAAGCATCAGAACACATACCTGAATGGCGCAAAAATGGTTCCTCGGAAGAAACAGATTATCGACCACAGCCCTCATCCGGATCATCCAAAAGGAAACGCCGTCCATCTTCTGCATCAATAGCAAAACAGAAACCACATTTTACATCCGAACCCGTTTATCAGGAACCTACTCCCGATGATTTTATGGAGGATTTCTTTCAGGAAAATTTTTATAGAAGATTCCCCCGACTCTGGCATGGTTCCTTTAGATAAAGATTCCATCATGTCATGATTATAGAAAAATGGACAGGTTAGTATTCTTTACTTTCCTGTCCAAAATAGATACAATAATATTACAATATTTTTTCTATTCTACTGACTCTATAGAATCTACTATACTCATCTTAGTAATTTTCCGTAAAGGAATAGATGTCGCAACCAGACAAGCAACAACGGCTAACACTGTCGCCTGTATAATTGAAATAATAGGGACTGAAACCCATTGAATAGATCCACTAGTTGCTGCTCCAATGAAGATAGTACAAACATACCCCAAAAAGCCACCTATTATAGATGCAAAAATACCATAGTATGCACCCTCCCACAAAAAGATTTTATAAAGACTTGTTGCACTCATACCAATAACACGTTGCATACCTATTTTCTGTAACCCTAGTATGAATATTGGTATAAACTGTATTAATAATATTGAGAATACCAATCAGACCTATGAAAAAGATTAATCCCCAAGCTAACATCTGAATTTGAGCAAAACTCTCTTTTAATTGCTGTTCAGTTTTCTCGTATGATAGGAAAGTACTTCCTGGTATTTTCCCACAAAATGCCTCAACAAACTTATCAAAACTTCTCCTATCGGCATTTTTATTCAAAGTAGGTAAAAATTCTGAATACGTGTTTTTACCAGTTAACTGTGAATAAATACTATCATCTACAATCACTTGAATACCATTTGTAAAACCACTATTACCGATTCCAAGATAGCCCTCATAGCCATCCAACGTATTTATAACTTTCAACGATGTTCCTGCAACATTAATTGTTGTACCCACTTCTATACTTGTAGTTTCTAACTGTTCTTCACCATAACTAACAGAAATAGGGTTACGCACTACACAAGCATTTCCTGATTTTAATAGCTCAAGCTGCTCTTCTTTTAACTCCGTTCCCATAAAATAATCCCAATATTCATCATTTATTCCGACAATCTGTAAAGTTTCACTTGGTTTCAAATGAAAGCTAACATCAATTTCATCAAATCTTCCATCTAAATTTTGTTCATAAAGCGAAAACTGAATAGCTGCCACATTTTTTACGTCGGAATTTTCCAGTAACTCATGTAAGTTTTCAGTAGTAAAACCAACTGTTTCATTTGTGATTTGATAATCTCCCAGATGACTATCTTGAAGACCACTGGCCACATTTAATATTGAAGAAAATCCCTGTAAGGCAATAAATACTGTGATACTCATAACAAGGGATAGAATTGTAATAACTGTTCTTCCCTTATTACGTTTTAAATTCAAGCGAGCATAATAGGACTCAAAGTTACGAATCACCTTTTTTTTACGTTTCTTACGACGAATCTTTAAACTTGTTCCCGACATTGCTAGAACAGGTGATACTTTTGCAGCATATCGTGCTGCTGGCAATGTAGCAATAAGCGCAAATACCAACGTAATAACACCACTAACAAGTAAATAAAATCCTTTTAATGAACTATTCTCTGCAATCAGTCTTTTAAGTTCTGAAGCGTTTTCAACTAAAAAAACCTCTGGTGAAATTAGTGTAGTAGATGCAGTCAAAATACCTTTGGCACTCACAGAACCTAATGCTATACCAATAGGTATACCTAGCAAACATAATAGAATTACTTCTATTACTACAATTTGATAAAGCTGACCTTTTTCCCCTCCAATTGCACGAAGTATTCCATAACTTTTAACTCGTTTAGAGACAGATATTTTCAAAATATTATAAATAACAAGTCCTGCTGCTAACAGTACCAAACCAGCAACCAATATACCGGCCAGCATCATAAAAGAAAAACCTGTATCATTACTATCTTCAGAATCGGCATTGTAAGAAATCCCCAATGCATTCAAATATACTACATTATAGCTAGTGTCTAGTTCATGAATTTGAAATTGCTCATTAATATCGTCTACAATCGTCTGGAATTTACCCTTATCAACAGTCCGTATATCAACATTATAATATACGTGAGAACTAGGAAGAACATTCTTTGCACTTCCTTCACCAACAATTCCAGTAATCATACCACTTGTGTATCCTAAATAATTGTTCTTTAAAATTCCTGTAAGCACAAATTCTGCTGTATATGTATAGCTATCAGCAATATTATGACGAAGTGATTTCTCCAAGGAGAGTGTGATTTTATCACCAATATGTTTTTCGATACCAAGATATTGTAATGTATCTTTTGATAAAGCTATTTCCATTGGTTTTTGAGGTAAACGCCCCTCCTCAATACTTGTATTTGCAGGATAAATGGAAGCATTATCGCCCAAATATTCTGTAAGACCAAGATTTAAATCCGGTGTTAGTTTCATACTTCCTATATAAATAGACGCTCCTATATAAGAAAGCCTTTGATCTTTTCGAAGTGCATGCAACCGTTCTGCATCCATTTGCAAAAAAGTTGCGTATCGCTTCCCTCCAATCATAATTGCCTGCTGCTCTCGCATAGCAGCAAGAGCACCTATTGATTGACCTACAATTGTTGTCATCATTGTAGATAAAATAACTGCAAGCAAAATAAGAATAGAAGTAACTTTTTTGCGATAGTAACTCTTTAATTGCTAATGTCCGATAGGATTTCATTCTTTTATCACCTCCGAAAGAACTCCGTCAATAATCTGAAACTGTCGAGATGCCATTTGAGCAATGCTCTTATCATGAGTAATCACAACAAGCGTCTTTCCCATTTCTTTCCATACATTCTGAAGTAGTTCCATAACCTCTCGGCCATTTGTGCTATCCAAATTTCCTGTGGGTTCATCTGCAAAAATTATATCTGGCTTTGCAATCAAAGCCCGAGCAATTGCTACACGTTGTTGCTGTCCTCCAGAAAGTTCGTGTGGCAAATGATCTAATCTTTCATAAATACCTAACAAACTTGTTATTTCTCTTACATAATTTTCATCTGGTTGCTTTCGATCCAAAAGCATCGGCATAATAATATTCTCTCTAGCAGTTAGAACAGGTATTAAATTGAATTGTTGAAAAATAAATCCAATACTTTTACGTCGAAAAGCAGCTAATTCCTTATCACTAAAAGTATAAATATCCTTTCCGTCATACGTTAAATTACCAGACGTAGGTTTGTCTAAACCAGAAAGTAAATGCAATAATGTACTCTTTCCGCTTCCAGAAGGTCCCATAATAGAAACAAAGTCACCAGATGAAATATTCAAATCAGCCTTATCTAACGCAATTACTCTACCTTCTCCACTTCCGTAAATTTTCGATAATCTTTTCCCAATAATATTCATATAATTAGTTCTCCTTTTATTTAATCCAATCATACATATCTACATAATTTACAATGCTATTTAATAAACTCATCGATTTCAAATGAATCAAAATAAAATTCTTTGATACATTTATCTTCTATATAGAATAAAGTAGGAACTCCTGCAATAACCATTTCTTCTACATTATTTATACTACTATAATCAATTTCAGGAGTCATAATGTTCGTATATACATCATTTCCTATTATTCTATAGCTATATGTAATTTTTTTTCCATACATATTCTTTTGGTTTTCATATTTTTTCGTATGATTCACCTGGCAAAAAAACTATCTCTTCATTCTCATCTAAATATCCTACTTTTTTATTATATTTTTTCACGTAAAGAATTCCAATCATACGCACCAACATGATTGTGGGATAAACTATAATCTATAAATAAACTTTATTTTCTTTTGAGAAATTTAACACTTTATCCTTAACAAAATTGCAGGCTAAACAATTTTCACTATAAAATAAACATAATAGTTTGTCTCTCTTTGTTCAAACATTTGATTTGTTGTAATTTTTTCTACATGTTCATAAGAATCCGATATTTTTGCAGCGGATACATTTATACTTTGTTGTAAAATTCCCAAAATCAATATTATGCTCAAAATAATTGTATTAATTTTTCTTTTAGTTTTCATATTTCTTTTCTCCATTCTTAATTATATTAATTGTATTCGAGAATTTTTTTATGCTTACAAACATTGAGCGCTTAAATATTACTGTATACTTATTTATTTCAAAAATCGTACATATTTCCTCTAAAAAGTCTGATAATTCTTCTATTGTCGGAAATATCTCCCACATAGCACTTTCTGCAGTAAACGTTTTAGAATATTTCTCGATTATAGATAAAAGTCTTTGATCTGTTTCACATTCATAATCCCTATATATTCTATAGTAATTATAGTCAAGTTCATCTATCCGTTTTCTCATTTCTTTTATATCCCTAACATATCCTATCCGTTTACATACCATCGCTACTAAATCAGCAGTGGCTTGACTATTTCCTCCAAATGATCTAAAACCTTTTTCTGGTATCCATATATAAGATATATCTATATTTATTAAACATTGAATGTTATTTTTCCAATCACATTCAATGAATTTAGAATCCATCTTCTTTCTCCCAACAGATATTACATTTTTTAAGATTGCAGGATAAGAAAGCGTATCCCTGCCATTATTTGTCCATGAAGCAAATAATATCTTACCTTGAATAGATAACTTATTTATAAGCTTTTCATATTCTTGTCCCATTTCCAGATTATTCGTTGAAATACAAATAACAATAAGTTTTACCTCTATGTTTAAAAGCCATTTTAATGCTTCACACAAAGTCAACGAATTTCCTTGATTAGATTCATTAAGAACTTTTACAATATAAAACTCTGTGTCTGTTTGGGCTAATGTCCGATATACCATACTACCATGCCCGTTTTCATCTTGATATTCATTCTCTATTATTTCAATTCCAGCCTCACTTCTTTTGAACGTTATCCCGCCAAATATATTATTACCTGAAAGTTCTCTTTGTACGCCACTATCAACAATTGCACATCTCACTTCATCTTTCCCACCTATCATATATAAAAAACAGCACTACTTAGTATCTTAAATCTTTATACTACTTAATTCTAATAGCTATGAATCACTTATTACCACAAATCAGTAATTTCTTTGTCTAACTTGACAGTACATCTGTTAGGATTAGATCCTGTATTATTTTTCCAATGTGCACAGTCGTAACAACAGTCTTCATTTGTGCCAGGGCAGCTCTGTCCTGAAATATCCATTGCGTATGTATCCTGAATTTTTTTAATTCCATAATCAATACCTCTCTTTTTATGAATAGATACTAAAATAGTGCTGTTTTTATCACATTATTACAATATGCTTAACTTATATTTTATATTTTCCATTGCACAAACCACTCCAGATGGAGTTAAAAAATCTCCTGAAAAGTGCATAATTCAAAAATTTGCATCGACTGCTGACACAATGTTCCAAATGCCCACACCCTTCACATAGAGGATTGCACTTAGCATTTATAGTTTGAAATTCTAATATTTTATCCTCTTTAAATCCCTCTTTATTAATATTTCCTAGAAGAAATTCTGATTTCCCCACACAATATGTACAGGGATATATATCCCCGTTAGGATATAAAGTAAAGTAGTTTTTCCAAATCCGCATTCCCCCATTTTCCTACAATAAAAATTTGTCATAGGAAATCGTACGTTTTTTCTTCCATTTGATATTTTTTAAGTTTAACCAGTTCCTCATATAGAATTTTAAATTTACGCTCATTCCATCTTGGATTATAATAATCAAGAGCACCACCAACTATGCGAAAAACCCATTTCTGCTAAAAATCACTATTTTTATATAGATATTGAACAGTATCAGGTAATACTGTAATTCTAGCCATGGCATCAGCTCTTTTCTTCAACAACGCCTTTATATTCTCTTCTATTTTTTCAAAAGTCCCTAAACCATTGTTCATAATTCGATAGCTGTCATTTACCTCTGGTGTTCCATCTATACTGACTGACAAATTAAAATCCATCCATTTTGTTATAAAGTCAAGAATATCACCCTTTAAATAAAAGGCATTTGTTGTAATTCCATAATGTCTTTTAATATTGGGGAATACGTCATTAATCTTTCTTATGGTGTATTCTATCAATGGAAAATTCAATAATGGTTCGCCACCATGAAATTCAATAATTATTTCTTCACCAATACATATTGCCTGTTGTATATGATGTACTAAATTGTCAACAGTCTTTTTATCCAAGATGTAATTTTTTTTCTCCACACCTTCATAGCAATATTTACATGAAAAATTACAATTTTGTTGTTACCCACAAATTTACAAAACATTTTTTTGTCCTCTTCTATTCCCCAAACAATGTCCTGAATACATTTTTTTCTTCAGAACAAAATGTTTCAAAACTCTTCTATTTCCAAAAAATCTGCCAAACATTCTATGCAAAAAATGTTAACATCACATTTTTTACATTTCTCAGGAATTTTCCTTGTCATTTCTTTATATGAAGCATTTTCCTCATAGTTTATGACTTCCTTTATATTATTTATTTCACCCAGTTTACAACCAAATTCACGCAATGTGGCACAACCATAAATCTTTCCATCATAATCTCAAAAAAGTTACCTCTTCCAGCTCCACAACCACTTTGATTTAAAATTCCTTTTAAAATTGTTTTAACATTTTCAGAAAGGATTTGTTTACTTTCTTCATAATCTTCACCTTTTAGTTCCAATTGATGTTTATTTTTTTCCCCTCTTCCCACTGCTGAAAATGATCGTATAATTGGATGCGTATTTAATTTCTCATTAAGCTTGTAAAACTCTCTGATATATTTATGTGTTATATGTGTATCTACCATTGATAATGATATTTTATGGAAATTATTATGTTGTAATAGTTGCACAGCTTTTACAACTTTATCATAAACTCCTTTGCCACGGATTTTCTCGCATGTTTTCATCATCAATACCATCTATACTTATATCAATCTGCGAAAATGTGTTAACAATTTTTTTGACATTTGCATTATTAATGAGTGTCCCATTTGTCATCAAAAATATCTTTCCTTTATACTGATTTTTCAACCAATCTATCAATTCTATGAAATCATCTCTTATCATAGGCTCTCCCCCCTGTAAGTATAATAGAGGTCGGATTATAGCATAAAATTGACTTCATCCTCGCCATCATTTCATTTTTTGAAACTTTTTCAGCTATGTTTTCACTGTATTTTGCATTATAACTACAATGTTTACATAACAAATTGCAACCTATCCGTAATTGCCATAGTAATATTGAGTTCTTCTCTTACATCTTCTTCTGTTTCTAAAATATTTTTAGACGCTTCAAGTGATTGATTATATCTTTAACAATCTTCCTATCTTCTTCATCATATAAATTCTGAAGTAACTCATCATCTGCCAAATTTTTATCTACAGCAAACTTAATTACAGAAAAGAGTTCTTCACTTAACCTATACCAATTTCTGGTACACTTATTAACCAACACTACTCTATTCTCTTTTCTCAATATTATTGTGTGTTTTGCTAAACCTCATAGCTCTCTCAACTCTCCAATCTTATTATTTTGTCACATATACTTAATATTTCAGGTCTATGTGTAATAATTACTGCGGTTCTTCTTTTCAAGTATTCTTTCAAAATACTACAAATTATCTTTTCGCACTCAACATCCATTGCTGAAGTAGGCTCATCCAACAAAACCCAAGGCTTATTTTCTAAAACCATTCTAACAAGTGACAGTTTTTGAGCCTCTCCACCTGACATATTCCCACCTTTTTCTAATATTTCGTAATTTAGATCATTTTCAAAAATAGAATAGTCAACTGTAAATTTCTTTAAGGTTTCTATAATTTTATTGTCACTTATATCCCTCTTTGCCGGGTTTAATATATCTCTCAATTTACCGCTCAAAATAACAGTTGACTGTGGTACGACACTGATATTTTTGTATAAATATTCTTCATCTATATTTTCCAATCCATACTTTCCATTTACTATAATCCGCCCAATGTCAATAGGAATCATCTTCATTATAATTTTTATCAATGTTGATTTTCCTACCCCGTTATTTCCAACAATTCCTACTATTTCTCCTTTGTTTATTTCTAAATTAAAATTTTTATATAACGTCAAATTAGAAGAAAATGAATATGTCAAATCAGAAATTTCTATTTTTTTTAACTCTTCTCTTGGATTTTCTTTTACAGTATTATCCCTTTTACTTCTATTACATATCTTTGTTATTCGTTCAAAGTAAGGCGTATAGCTTTTAATCAAAAGATAACTTTGAACAATGCTGTTGAGGGGACCACTAACACGCTGAATGTATATTGACATTGCAAAAACCCCTCCCACACCTACAACCTCTTTTCAACTAGAATTACTCCTATCCCGATAGTAATCAGCAAGGCCATCGTATTGATTCCTAATCGAAAGTTTTGAGCGATATATTGTATTCTTGATATGCTAATGTTCCTATTTTTTACATTTCTGCTCTTTTCCCAATATTTATCACGAACACCCTCAACATATCCCATAATATTCAAATAGGGAGCATTTCCAATACTTTCTTGTAAAAATGCAGCTTCTTCTCCCCCTGCTTCTCGACATAACGAAGATTGTTCTTTTATTTTTTTTCCAAACCATGGTTGACTTATAACCAGTACCCCTATTAAACCCAATATTACTATGCCCATTAAAGAATAAAATTTAAATATTATAAACACGACTCCCACTAAAGATAATATGCTAATAAATAATTCTGGCAAAAGTGTAGTCAAAAATGATGATATATTACTCAAATCATCATCTATGCTCATATATATATCTCCATTGGCTAAGCTATCTCTATCAACTGTTTTTGTATGTAATACTTTATCAAAAACTTTATTTTTTAATTGATAATATAATTCTTGCTCAAATTTACAATACAGTATGCTCTGTATATAATTGGAAATAACCAAAAGCACACCACAAATCAACATTTCACCCCAATACATACCTACTGCCTGTAAATCACCTTTTTCCAGCCCTTGATCAATAATTTTACTTATAAATCCAGGAAACAGTAGGCTGGTTGCTGTTGCCTATAAATGACGGAATGAAAACACTTTAAAAATGTGTAAGTATTAATTTAGAAATTTTTATGTCTAATCGTTTAAAAATTTTATAACCATTTTGTTCTATTACCATATCTCCCTGTTACTTTTAATCCATATTCTATATTTTTTATATTTTATTTCTATAATTTTTGCGTAGATTGTATTTTTTTGCCTACATAGCCCCAAGCTTCTCTATTCATACTAAATCTAATTCATAGATGGCATATAGATGGCATTGCAAAAACGTACAATGGCATATAGATGGCATTGCAAAAACGTACAATGGCATATCGTTGCCATTGTACTATAAACATATTTTGTTAAACTATTTGATAACAAAATAAAATATACTGAAATTTGTATCCCTTCTGG
>ENA-OQOA01000380-OQOA01000380.1-human-gut-metagenome-genome-assembly--contig:-NODE-380-length-20699-cov-6.235271_pt1 | contig 20699 bp, 20 predicted proteins | sample MGYA00242633_ERZ504888 | MGnify/ENA primary metagenome ERZ504888 (study PRJEB26092, sample SAMD00036372) | human gut metagenome | host: Homo sapiens | study: EMG produced TPA metagenomics assembly of...
TGCCTCCCGTAGGAGTCTGGGCCGTGTCTCAGTCCCAATGTGGCCGTTCACCCTCTCAGGCCGGCTATGGATCGTCGCCTTGGTGGGCCGTTACCCCACCAACTAGCTAATCCAACGCGGGTCCATCTTATACCACCGGAGTTTTTCACACTGAGCCATGCAGCTCTGTGCGCTTATGCGGTATTAGCAGCCATTTCTGACTGTTATCCCCCTGTATAAGGCAGGTTACCCACGCGTTACTCACCCGTCCGCCACTAGAAATAGATCAAATCCACCGAAGTCTCAATGAAATATTTCCCGTTCGACTTGCATGTGTTAAGCACGCCGCCAGCGTTCATCCTGAGCCAGGATCAAACTCTCTGATAAAATGTTTGATTCACTCAAGATAACAACTAGCTATCTCTCGTTTTACTGTTTTTGGTTTTTCAAACCGTTCTTAAAAATGTAAAGAATTTTCGAGAATCGTATGTGTTTCACTGTTTAGTTATCAAGGTTGTCTGTCTTGCGACAGCTTGTTTACTTTATCACATCTCTTTTTCTTTGTCAAGCACTTTTTCAAGTTTTTTCAAAGTTTTTCGAACTCTTCCGGATTTCCGGACTGTTCTTCTGATCTGTGATTGTCGGCTCTGTTCAAGCGACTTGATTACTTTAACATATTCGTTTTAAGTTGTCAAGCACTTTTTTAAATTTCTTTTTTATTTCAGAAATCTATTTAAATTGTCTCTATCTAATAAACAATTATTTCCGACAGCTCAACTAATATAACACCGAAAGCAGTCCCTGTCAACAGTTAATTTCATAATTTGACAAACTTTTTTATTTCCACCTTAGAACATGTTTCAAACACACTCCAGGATCCACCCAGTCCACATCAGACATTCATCCCATCTGACACCTGGATTCCATCCCTCAGCCGCCCAGTCACAGCCAATTGCCAGCAAAGCCCAATAATTCCTATCGAGCGACATTTGCAGGATCTTTAGAAAATCTAAGCCCCGCAAGATCGGTAAATGCTTTTAGCTGATCTTGCGGGGCTTAGCTCTTCTTCCCCTCTATCTCATGAAATTATAAACCTTTTTAACATAATGCCTGATCGGATAAGAACTATATCCATACACCCCCGTCATCCAGCCAGCCCAGTCAGCTTCCGGATCATAATATCTATTATCAATCCTTACCCAGCAATGCCCCGTAAATCCATCCGGTGCATGATCTCTGGTTCCCGTGGCGCTAACTCCCTTTCAAGATATATCATAGTCCTGTGTGGGATCTTTACCTGTCCGCATATGCAGCTACTTTCCATAACGGAATCGTTGATCTTCACCAGATTCTTATGATCAAAGGAATTAATAATAATCTGCCAATGACACGCTGATACTAATTTACTAACAACTTACTAAAAAAGAGGCTTCGTTACCACAAAGTTTAACGAAACCTCTTTTTTATATTGCCAAACGTATATTCTCAATCGCCGCATCCATCCTGTCACAGTAACAGTCGCAGACTTCTTTCATTTTGGAAATATTCTTCCTGTTTTCTTCATCATAGACACCAATAACCACAAATCCTGCTTTTTTTGCAGTTTTCGCTGCGTGAAGCGCATCCTCAAATACAAGTGTCTCATTCGGTTCTGCCTGCATAGATTCTGCTGCCTTCAGGTAGATCAACGGTTCATCTTTTCCTGCACCTGTTTCTGTACAGGTGTAAATCTGCTCAAAATAATCCAGAATCCCATTTCTCGCAAGTGCTGCTTCTGTCAGCTCTCGGTTTCCAGATGTTGCAACTGTCATCTGTATATTTCTCTCTTTAAACCATTCCAGAGTTTTCTTCACTCCTGGTTTCAACGGTGCTTCAAATCGGTAAAAATCACTTACAATTTTCAGAACCTCTTCTATAATCTGTGAAATGGACTTATCCAACTGGTATTTTCTTTCATCCAGGCGGCTCCCTGCTCCAGACTCATAGTGTGCAGAGCAGCCCGGAGATTTTTCTCTGCTGTGATATTCTGACTCGCAAGATAACGTTCTCCAATATCCTCCCACACAGACATAGAATCCAGCAGCGTTCCATCTACATCAAAAATCGCTGCCTTCATCAGTCTTCCATCATATGAATCGCATCTACTGTATTATTGTACTGCTCTTCCACTCTTGCCAGAAGTTCTTCACAGCCTTCAGTATCTCTTCCTCTGAGCTTCTCTGTAATATCAAAGCTTGCCTTATACAGATTATCAAATCCAAGGTTCTGGCATACACCTTTTAAGGTATGAGCTGCACGAAAAGCTTCTTCCCCATTTTTCTGTACCAGATTATCCTTCAGACTCCGGAAACTTCCATCATCCAGAAATTTCTTTGCAAATTTCTTAATAAGAACCTCACTTCTCAGTCTTCCAAGTACACCTTCATAATCTGCACCCATCTGTTCATAACATTCTTTTACTGTCATATTTTTCTCCTCTTTATCCCCATCTGCACTGTTAAACCTGCGTTTTCGCAATGATATCATTATATCACGCCATATAGCTGTTCTCAAGTGCTCTTTCACAAAAGCACCTTAGAATCTTTGTTACTGTTCACATACCACTATAATATAATCAACCCGCCGCAGTGTGATCCTGCCCGGAGGGCTTTATTATGCTATAAGAATATTATGGAATGGTTTCCCATAGCATAATAAAGCACTTTCACATGTAATTCTCTCACATATGAAAGTGCTGATATCAGGCAGATGAAATCATCCGCATCACTACACACTATCACAGATTTTATATCCGGATATCATATAATTTTATTTTCTGCCGGTATTATCTGAAAAATCCCTGATTCTCAAAGTACTGGATAAATGGATTCTCACTTTCCTCTGTATCATCGGAGTCCATACTATCCTCACTGTCTGTATCTTCGTCTACATCTTCATCAGCATCTTTTGAGGATTTCTTAGAATCCTTTTTAGATTTCTTACTGTCTTTATCGTTATCATCACTGTCATCAGCATCTGTATTCTCATCCAGAGTTACTTTAACAGTCTCTTCTTTATAACTTGTTCCATGAGGAACCTGCACAGTCAGCTCTACCTCTTCATCTGGTTCATAATAGGAAAGATATTCGATCAGCTGATCAATACTTGAAACAGCTTTTCCATTAAATTCAGTAATAACGCTGTTTGCTTTCAGACCTGCTTTATCAGCAGCTCCACCTTCTGTTACTTTTTTACAAAAACTCCTGCCGGAATGCCATACATCTGAACTGCCTCAGAACTTACAGAAGAACCTTCGATTCCAAGTACACCATGTTCAGAATCATCCAGTTTATCTCTTGATGTCTCATTCATCAGATTCTGAAGAATGTCAGTCACGTCTGAGATTGCAATTGCATAACCCATACCTTCTACTTCAGTAGAAGCAAGTTTTGCAGAGTTGATACCAACAACCTCGCCTTCCATATTCAGAAGAGCACCGCCACTGTTACCAGGGTTGATAGCCGCATCTGTCTGGATCAGGTTTACACCGTCACTGCTGTCATCACTTCCATCTGTTACTGTGTTATTGTCAGAATCCATTCTGCGGTTCTTGGCACTTACGATACCGGTTGTAACAGACTGTCCATATCCAAGAGCATTACCGATTGCAACTACCTGCTCGCCTACCTTCAGATCATCAGAACTGCCAATATTCGCAATTGAAATGGCGTCCATTGTATCATCTTCAACATCATCCAGAGATACAGATACAACTGCAAGATCTCTCTCTTCATCAAATCCCTTTACGGATGCCTCCACTGCATTTCCATCTGTAAATGCAACTGACAATGTATCCGCACCTTCTACTACATGATAATTTGTAGCAATCAGAAGTTCATCATCATTCTTACCAACAATAATACCGGAACCACTGCCCTCTACTTCCTGTTCCTGCTGCTGTGGCGCATATCCATACATTCCATACATTCCGAAGTAATTCTGTACCTCCTGAACTGACTTGGTTGTAATAGATACAATAGATGGAAGTGCTTCTGATACGATTTCAGACACATCAAGGCTTCCTTTTGCTGTGCTACCTGTATCTTTGCCGGTATCTGATTTGGAATCACTGGCATCTGCATCCTTCTTCTCGGATTTTGCATATGTCAGGGTTGTCTCGTCCTTATTTGAAGCAGCTTCTACCGTTGTGGCTCCACTCCATCCTGCAAGTTTATTTACTCCCTCAAAGCTTCCTGCTGCCAGTCCTCCTGCAAGTACTGCACATAAGCTGAATGTAAGACCTTTCTTTGCAATCTTTCTGATTTTATCATTTCTGTTATCTTTGTTCATCATAATAAAGTCCCTCCATGAATCTATGTCATTTATCTATGTCATTTATTTATCTCTGTTTCCTTTTGATGCTTCTAAGTATAGGAATGATTTGTGTTCTTTGTGTGGGAAAAATGTGTTTAATTTGTGACAATTTTATACATTTCCAATATGACAGCAATTTTTAAAATCAGTCCTGTCTGTCAGTTACATCACTTTCGATACATGGAGGAAATTTTTCCGGTACTATATCCCGGAACCAGTGATTTCCAGTTTCCAACCTGACTTTTTAGTACCTTTTCTGTATATTTCAGGGAATTGGAACTATCCATATTTTTAAAGACATTATACGCTGTTTTCTTTTTCCCATTGGCATCCTTCAATCCCATTGCCAATCCCTGAGCCACCTCATGGGCTTCATCTTTATAGCTTCTTATAATAAATGCATCAATCATTGGATTGCAGGCAGCCTTATAATAGGCCAGTGCAATTGCTGCTGCCTGATTTGCCTGTCCTCCATAAGTGGAAGAAAATCCCTGTTCCGAAAGAATGATCCTTGTATTGGAACCAAATCTGTTTTTCACATAATCTGTAAGTGTCTGGATATTACGCATAGTGATAAACGTGGTGGTGTTCGCATCACTGGTAAACATGGATGCATTTGCACCTGACCAGAACTGTGAATCTGAAAGCGGCTGATTATATGCATGATATGCCAGATTCCAGTTCACATCTTTCTGCATATCAGAAATCTTCGCCGCAAAGCTTTCCAGAGTTGATCTTGCACTATAGCAGATAGTAAAGGCATTTTTCTGATTCCAGCAATTATCCAGACAGATAAATACTTTGGAACTTCCCCGGCTGCTTTTCACTGCATTGTAAAGGCAGCGAAAAGCTTCACTGTACATGGAGATAAATTTTGAAAAACTGACATTCCCTACATAATAATATCCACTTGCACTGTTTACTTCATTTCCCAGGATCCAGTTACTTATATAACAGTTATTTTTTCCAAACTTCTCTCCCAGATATGCAAACATTGCTTCCATAGTCTGTCTAGTTGTGCTGTTATCTGTGTTCCATCCATAATAAGCTGTTTCTGCATAAGGACTGTTTCCCGTAATAAAGCTCTGCGTACTGGCATTCCTGTCAATACTGATCTGTGCAGTCACCTGGATTCCCTTTGCATTACATTGCTGAACAAGATATACATATCCGTACAGACCATTAAAATGATATGTTTTCCCATTATATTTATATGTTTCCACACCACTGTCTTTTCGCATCAGGTCTGAAATATATAAGTTAAAAAATACTGTTTTGGATTTTGTATCTGTCAGCTCGTTGATATCTGTAGCCTGAATTCCTTTTTTGGTCCCCGGAACAAAATATGCTGCTGTATTTGTACTGAGTTTCTCCGGATTGCTGACATAGCTTTTCGGACTGATCACACTATACGCAGATTTAGATTTTTTTATCCCTATGGCAAATTTTCCCTGTGCATATTCCGGATGTCCGGAAATGTTCAGCTTAAATGTAATCTTCCCTTTTGCCTTCTCCGGCTTCTTTACTTTACCCACCGTTTTTTTCACTTTACCGGAATTAGAATCTACATACACCAGATAGTAATAACCATCCGAACTTTTCACATAATTTGAAACAGTTGCGGATACAGTGATGGTATTCACCTTTGTTCCTTTTACATAATCCAGTGATGCAGCTTTCGCCGAAGGACTGATTTCCTTTGTCCATTTTGCATATAAAGTAAGGGAACCTTCTGAACCCTTTTCAATCACACTTATCTGATTTTTATACTTACTGTCTGTATACCATCCCACAAAATGATATCCGGAACGCGTCGGCTTTTTAAATTTAATCTCATCTTCTGAAGTATAAGTTTTGGGATTAGCAGTATTATTTTTTCCTTTATTAAGTTTATATGTGATTTTATATTCGGATGCTTTCTCCCAGATTGCATACAGGGTTATTGCTGTTGTATCTCCTGCTGCAATAGCCTTATCTGTAGATATATCCGGGCTTGTTCCATCATTTTCTGTGTCTGATATCTGCATTTCTGCCTTATCAGTTTTTTCTTCCCATGATGCGCTGTCCGTCTGTGCCACATCATTTTCTTCCTGCATCACATCTTTTTCTGGTTTTATTTCTTCTCCGGCTTCTGTCCTCTCACTGGTTTCCTGAGCCTGCTTTGCCATATCTGCTGTTTCAAGAAGTTTCTTAATAGAATCTCCCGGTTTATAAGTTTCACCGGTTCCATCTTCTTTCGTATTCCACTCTTTAAAAATGTAACCTGTCTTTCCCTTCAGTGCTTCCGGTACTTTAGCAGTATCCGCATCTGCATAGGGTATCACATATGTTTTTTCCAGTTTACCATCACTGTAAAGCAGAATGTTATAACCTTCCGCACTCTGTCCGGCATTTACTGAATCTTCTGTCTCCGACTGTTCCGGTTCCTGATCTTTTAACTCTCCTGTTCCAAACTCATCTCCACTGTTATTCTCATCAGATATTTTATTTCCTGACTCACTTCCTGTCTCATATCCGGCACCATCTTCAAAAACATCTGCTGCTGATTCAACACTTCCTGCCGAAAACTCTGAAGCCCACAATGTCTGCGGTATACAAGACGGAACTATCATAGATACCGCCAGTCCCATTGCTATAAACTTTTTCCATCTTTTCATATTCGTCTTCCTTTCTCTTTTTACATTTTACGAAATTGTTGTAACTATCCAGTATTCCATTTTCTTCATTTTCCTCCTGTCTTACAGTATAACATTTGAAAAATCCACAGACAACAAAAGACTGTCAAAATCAGGACACTAATATGTGATTTTCCTGATTTTAACAGTCTTTTATAAAATTTCCAAACTGCGAAGCAGTTATTCGGTGTAGAGCTGCGTAGCGAAGCGGATGATTTTATCCGCTTGACTTTTGAAAATATGGAACCGTCACGATTATTTTACAGTTCCTATCTTATTTAACGGCCAGTAACGAACTGCTACTTCTGCCTCTATTGCATCTTCCTCTACAAACGGATTTTGCCAGTATCTGGAATCCATACTGTGGTTTCTGTTATCTCCTAACATGAAATAACATCCCTCCGGAACTGTATACGGTCCAAAGCTTCCTTCCGGTGTTTCCGGACAAAAGCTGTCATCCAGCGGTTCTTCGGAATCATTGATATACACTTTTCCATCTACAATGTTTACTGTTTCTCCCGGAAGACCAATTACTCGTTTTACAAAAAGCTGAGATGGATCATCCGGATATTTAAATATTACAATATCAAATCTTTCCGGATCATCTTTTATATATGCCAGACGATTTCCAAATACTCTGTCACCTGTCATAATTGTTTCTTCCATAGAACCTGACGGCACTCGTGCATTAATATATACAAAGTGTCCCAACAGAAACGCTATAACAAAGACTGCAATGATAATCTTTGCATAGTCCCACAACTCCCTCCACACAGACCTGCTTTTGTCTGACTGTTCTGTCTGGTTTTTTCCTCATTTTCCATTTTTCGTCATACCTCCAGAAATTTATATCACAGCATCATTTGATGATATCAGGGGCAAAATACTTTTAAACCTAACCTCATTTACTGTTATCAGAATAATAACTATTTCGCAAATAACGCATTAAACATAGTTTATCACATCTGATAGTTATTCACCACTTAATTTTTTATAAAATTTTGTCACTATTTGATTCTTGGTTATTGTTCACTCCGTTCTCAGCAACACGCTTCGCGATGCAGGAAATATGAACCTCCTTGTGCAATGCCCAAGGAGTATCGTTTGCTTCGCAAACTTAATTTATGCTAATCGCATAAATTCGCGCGGTATGTCTCGGGTTTTCTGTGACCTTCGCTCACAAAAAACACCTCGCGGGATATTACCAGTGAACAGTAACGATTCTTGGACAATCTTGTCAGCACATTATGTTTCACGTGAAACAAACATATTGTCTTCCTATAGTAATTCCACAATTTAACCGAATCAATTAAGTCCCCTGCGAAGGTTGCGAAAAGCAATAAACAATGGGTGAGGACTTGCTTGTATCAGGAGAAATGTAAACTCCTTCTGATAAACTGCGAAGCAGTTATTCGATGTAGAGCTGCGTAGCAAAATGGATGATTTTATCCGTTTGACCAAAAGTATTTATAATATCAGGAAATGGGTACTATGTTTCACGTGAAACATAGTACCCATTTCTCACTGACAGATTATATTTCCTGCTGGTAATATTCCAGAAAATCTCTGATTTTGCCGGCTGCTTCTTTTAATACTTCTATTCTTGGTAAATAAACCACTCTGAAGTGATCCGGCTGATGCCAGTTAAATCCACCGCCATGTACAAGCAGAATCTTCTTCTCTTTTAATAAATCTAATGCAAATTTCTCATCATTTACGATATTAAATTTCTTTGTATCAATCTTAGGGAACATATAAAATGCAGCTTTCGGTTTCACAGCGGTAATTCCCGGAATATCTGTCAGCGCATTATAAATAAATTCTCTCTGCTCATAAATACGTCCACCAGGAACAATATAACTCTCCACACTCTGATGTCCGCCCAATGCAGTCTGAACAATTGACTGCGCCGGTACATTAGAACAAAGTCTCATATTAGAAAGCATCTTGATTCCTTCTATATAATCTTTTGCAACTGCCTTATTGCCACTGAGAATCATCCATCCGATTCTAAAGCCCGCGATCATATGTGATTTGGATAAACCGCTGAACGTTACACAGAATAAATCCGGAGCCATTGAAGCAATGGAAATATGTTCTGCTCCGTCCATTACAAGACGGTCATAGATTTCATCAGAGAAAATGATCAGATGATGTTCTCTGGCAATATCTACTATCTGTTGTAATACTTCTCTCGGATACAACGCACCAGTCGGATTATTCGGATTTATAATAACGATTGCTTTTGTTCTGCTAGTAATTTTCTTTCTGATATCATCCATATCCGGATACCATTCTGCCTGTTCATCACAAATATAATGTACTGCTTTTCCACCAGCTAAAGTTGCACATGCTGTCCACAACGGATAATCTGGAGATGGAATCAAAATCTCATCTCCATTATCTAACAGAGCTGACATACTGAGATTAATCAGTTCACTGACGCCATTTCCCGTATAAATATCTTCAATAGATACATTAGGGAGCTTTTTCAATTGTGCATACTGCATAATTGCTTTTCTGGCAGAAAATAAACCTTTTGCAGGGGAATATCCCTCACACTCTGTCAACTGCTGTCTCATATCATAAATCACTTCATCCGGTGTTCTGAATCCAAACGGTGCCGGATTTCCGATATTAAGTTTCAAAACCTGAGTTCCTGCATTTTCCATACGTGCAGCTTCTTCTACAACCGGCCCTCTTACATCATATAACACATTATTCAGCTTAGACGATTTTTTAAATTCACGAACCTGTGCTTCCTCAACTGCCTCTCTGTCATTTTCTTTCATATTATTATAATTGTAATCAAATTTCATATTTTCCATTTGAAATCCTGCCTCATTTGTCTCTTTCTTTAAAGTGTCTACAGATACATCGGTTCCTTTCAGCCATTCAGTTTCTACTCCTAATGTTGTCGCCAGAAAATTAAGAATTTCTGATCTGGGAGTTGTTTTTCCACTCAGATACTGGCTCACATGACTCTTTCCAAGTTTCACGCCCTGCTCTGCCGCCTTTTTTACAAGGTCGATCTGCTTCATATTCTTCTGTTCCATTGCTTTTTTTAATCGTTCAGCAAATATATTATTCATAAATACTATCTCCGTTCTCTGTAAAAAACAAATTATATTGTTATAATCAATGGTTATTGTTATATTTCTTAATTCTTTCGCATATATGTTATAGAAAGAACAAATATATTATATTGTTTATACGGGAATCAAAATACATACAGGCATCCAAACATTAATTAAGTTCAAATGTATTTCTTTCAGTATCATACGCGAATATATGTTCTGTTCATTTTTAAATCCCGCATTTTATCAGCTTTTTCAAGTTTTTTCTTTGCTATTATACTATAATTGAACTAATAATTCAACGGTAAATTTTATTATTTTCAATTTCATCAGCAATGTTCAACTTTTAGTTTATTTTGCAGTTCATTATTAATTGAACCATATTGAACATGTTAATTGTTTTTATTACGCTGGTTCAATTAGTTTAATTTATATTTTGAACTATGCATTGAACCAGAATTTAACTTTTCTTATTTCAGTTCAATATATGTTCAATTTTAAGTTCAAAAAGCACATGTTTTCGTCGGAGATCAGACTCACACTGGACAATTCTGTCTGAGAAACTTTTTCTATGCAATCAAATTTACAGGCTTTTCCACGCCTTTTCTTTCCTTATTATCCCATTATCCCGTCAGATAATTTATTATGTGATATGAAACATATCATAGTGTCGTTCTCTGACAAAAATAAGTCCACTGCTTACTCCTTTTATAAATAATGCAGTGGACTTATCCGTTAATTTTATTCTTTTGTTATTCTGTAGTTTCGTTGCTCATCTGTACATTTTATATCGCATTGATTTTATTGTACGTTTTATTTCTCTGGATTTACAATTTTACCAGCAATTGCACACGCTGCTGCTGTTTTTGGTGATGCAAGGTAAATCTCTACCTTAGATGTTCCCATTCGACCAAGGAAATTTCTGTTATTTGTAGCTACTACACGTTCACCGTCGGTAAGGATACCTCCTGCACGTCCACAGCATAATCCACATCCGGGATGTGTGATCATTGCACCTGCTTCTGCCAGAGTATCCATAATTCCCTCTGCAATTGCCTGACAGTATATTTTACGACTTGCAGGAGTTACAATCAATTTAACGTAATCTGCTACCTTTTTGCCCTTTAACACCTCTGCTGCAGCTCTGAGATCCTCCAGACGGCCATTTGTACAGGAACCGATAAATACCTGATCTATTTCTGTTCCTTCAAGCTCACTTACATTTTTAATCTTATCTACCTGAGACGGACATGCCATAACCGGTACAAAATCCTCTGCGCGATAAGTGATTGTTTTCATATAGGTTGCATCTTCATCTCCTGTAAGGCTCTTCTGGAACTCATTTAACTCTATGTCACAATATTCTGCAGTTTTTTCATCCGGTGTAAACAGCGCACATTTTGCCCCTGCCTCAATCGCCATATTTGCCATAGTCATGCGGCTTGCTACTGTCATATTCTTTACTGTACTGCCGGTAAATTCAAGTGCTCTGTATGTTGCTCCATCAGCTCCCAGATCACCGATCAGACGCAGGATGATATCTTTGGACATAACATTTTCCGGAAGTTCTCCCTCGATCACAACCTTAATTGTCTCAGGAACTTTGATCCACATAGTTCCTGTTCCCAGAATACTTGCCATCTCTGTATATCCGATACCGGAAGAGAAAGCGCCTACACATCCGTAGGTAGTGGTATGGCTGTCTGTACCAAATACAATATTTCCCGGTTTTACATAACCTGCCTCTGTCATTAACTGGTGGCAGATTCCATCACTTCTGTGAACATTTTTCATGCCATATTTCCTGGCAAAAGCATCTCCCGCATGGAAATGTCTGGTATCATCTAACTGACTTGCAGGAACCAGATGGTCATATATGAGTACTGCTTTATCTGGATCCCAGAGCTTCGTAAAGCCCATTTCTTCAAACTTTTCTGCTACAAATGGAATAAATATATCATGAATCATAACCCTGTCTACATTGACCGTTACAATGTCTCCAGGCTTTACTGTTTTTCCAACATTGTTTCTTATAATTTTCTCAATAACTGTCTCGCCCATTTTCCTCTCCTTTCCAAATCAATCCAGCCCATTCAGTTTGCGCATGGCTTTTACAAGTCCGCCAGCCTGAATAATGCTCATCAGATTTTCCGGAAGAGAAGCAATCGGGTACTGTTTTCCATTGTAATCTACATGTTCATTCATTACCACAGTGACTTCATCACCTTCTTTGATATCATCATGAAGATCTGGCTGCTCGATCAGTAACAGACCATTATTAATAGAATTTCTGAAGAAAATTCTCGCAAAAGATTTGGCAATTACACACTGAATTCCCAGTGCTTTGATAATTTCCGGTGCCTGTTCTCTGGAAGAACCACATCCAAAGTTCTTTCCTGCAACAATAATGTCGCCTTTCTGAATCTGTCCTGCCAGTTCCGGACGCAGAGGACTGAATCCGTACTGTTTCATATCGTCGATTGTTTTCAGTGCGAGATATTCTGTTGGAATAATAATATCTGTATCAATGTCATCATCCAGAACCCACACTTTTCCTGTGAATTTTTCCATAATCTTACCTCTTATCTTCTATCTTCACTTGTAACTGTTCAGTACTTTCACAGTCACAAGTTAAAATTCATTCAAACGAATTGTGAATATCCGCTTTGCTACGCGACTCTATACCATACCGAATAACTACTCCGCAGTTTATCAGGATGAGCTTGCTCTCCTCCTGATACAAACAAATCTCCACCTGCTGTCTATTGCTTTTCGCAACCTTCGCAGGAAATTTACTTGATTCGGTTAAATGTTTCACGTGAAACATTTATAATTAACATCACACCTCACTTGCCAGCGCAATCTTTCCTGTAATGGCAGATGCTGTAACAGTAGCTGCTGATCCCAGATATACTTTGGAGCTTGGGTGTCCTGCACGACCTTTGAAATTACGAGTTCCTGTACTGATCAGAACTTCGTTCTCACCGATCACACCCTGACAGCTTCCCCAGCATACACTGCAGTTCGGATTCATAACAATGGCTCCAGCCTCCATAAACGTGTCAATAAGCCCCTCTTTTAATGCCTGGCGGTAAATAGTCTGGCTTGCAGGCACAACGAGAAATCTGACGCCCTCAGCAACCTTCTTGCCCTTGATGATTTCTGCACCGACACGCAGATCTTCAATACGTCCGTTGTTACAGGATCCCAGAAATGCTTCATTGATTTCAATTCCGCAGGCTTCTTCTGCAGGCACAACATTGTCTACAAAATCAGGTTTCGCAACTACAGGACGGACTTTTGATAAATCAAATGTATATTCTCTCGCATAAACTGCATCCGGATCACTGTGATATACAGCCTTTGGCTCACGTCCATGTTCTTTCAGATATTCAATAGCTTTCTCATCTGCTTCAAAGATACCTGTCTTTGCACCGGCTTCTACTGCCATGTTGCAAAGCGCCATACGATCACTGATACTGAGTGTTTTCGCACCCTCGCCTGTAAATTCCATTGCCTGATAGTTACATCCATTTGCTCCGATTTCCCCAATGATTGTAAGAATCAGATCTCTTGCGTAAACTCCTTCCGGAAGTTTACCTGTCAGATTAAATTTTACGCTCTCAGGAACCAGTACCCATGAAGTACCTGTTACCATACCATAAAGGAAATCTGTACATCCTACGCCTGTTCCAAATGCACCTAATGCACCGTATGAACAGGTATGGCTGTCTGCACCAAAGATCAGTTCACCCGGACGGACATAATTCTCGATCATAACCTGATGGCAGACACCTTTTCCTTCCCAGAAATCAATGTTATGTTCTTTTGCAAAATCTCGCATCTTCTTCTGAGATGCTGCTGTTTTCGGGCTGTCAGATGGTACATTATGATCCACGATAAACACCAGCTTGCTTGTATCTGCAATGTGCGGATTTTTCAATTTATTGTTATACATATCAACCGTAAGATGTGTGGTTCCATCATTACTCATGAGACGATCGAGTTTAACTGTATGGATATCTCCCGGTTTTACGCTGTCAACACCTGCTGCCGCAGCAATAATCTTTTCTGCAATTGTCATTCCCATTTTACTTCTCCTCCTTGTTCAGAGATGCGATCAGACCACCCTGATTCAAAATATTCTGCATATATTCCGGAAGCTTTGTACAGGAATATGTTTTTCCGTTAGCTTCAACTGTTCCCTCTGACATATGAAGAACCATCTTATCTCCGGTATTTACTTCGTCCGGAAGATCTTTGCAGACAATTACCGGCAAACCAATATTAATAGAGTTTCTGTAAAAGATTCGAGCAAAAGATTTTGCTACAACTGCCTGTACTCCCAACGCTTTCAGAACACCAGGCGCCTGCTCTCTGGAAGAACCACATCCAAAGTTTTCTCCACCTACCACGAAATCTCCCGGTTTTACTTTCTTTGAAAAATCCGGATCCAGAGATTCAAATGCATGACCTTTCATCTCATCCAGATTAGGAAGTAACAGATACTGTGATGCTATGATCTGGTCTGTATCCAGGTCATTATGAAATTTAAAAATTGTTCCTGTTTCCATAAAAACTGTTTCCTTTCTATATCATTTTATCTTTTTACAATTTATCACTTGTCTCTCTTTAACGATTTAGTCAGATAAATTCTTTTCCTATTTTAGCACAAAAGACAGGAGATTGAAAACGCCTGTTTTCAATATTCCTGTCTTTTTTACAATCGTTATTACATTAACTCTTTTAAAACAGAATGTCCAATTGTTCCCTCAGGCATTGGCACTCCAAAATTCTCCGCCACAGAAGCACCGATCACAGCAAAAGTATCTTCGTCTTTTATCGCACCGCCATTTTTCATTCTCTTTGAGTAAGCAATGAATGGTACATATTCTCTTGTATGGTCAGTTCCTGTATAAGTCGGATCATTTCCATGATCTGCAGTGAGAATAAGCAGATCATTCTCTCTCATTTCTTCTAACAACACACCCAGATTTTTGTCAAATTTCTCAATCTCTTTTCCGTAACCTTCCACATTTCTTCTGTGTCCCCATAATGCATCAAAATCTACAAGATTAACAAAACATAACCCTCTGAAATCTCTCTTGCAGATTTCAATTGTCTGCTCCATTCCATGTACAGAGCTGTCTGAATGATAAGTTTCTGTAATGCCTTCTCCGCAAAAAATATCATGAATCTTTCCAACACCGATCACATCAAATCCATGATCTTTCAACACGTTTAACGTGGTAAGTCCGGTGGGTTTCAATGCATAATCATGACGGTTACTGGTACGTTTAAATTCACCTTTTTTCTTACCAATGTACGGTCTTGCAATAACTCTGCCAACTCTCCATTCATCCTTCATGGTAATTTCTCTTGCAATTTCACAGCAGCGGTACAGATTCTGAAGATCAAAAGTTTCTTCATTTCCGCAAATCTGAAGAACAGAATCTGCTGAAGTATAAACAATCATTGCACCCGTCTGAATCTCCTCTTCGCCAAGTTCCTCAATAATCTCCGTTCCGCTTGCGCTCTTGTTTCCTATCACTCTTTTTCCGCATCTTTTCTCCAGTTCTGCGATCAATTCCGGCGGGAATCCTGTTTCTGTAAAGGTTTTAAATGGTTTTTCTGTTTTGATTCCCATCATCTCCCAGTGTCCGGTCATGGTATCTTTTCCATTGCTAGCTTCACCCAGATGCGTATATCGCCCCTTGGGATTCTCAACACCCGCCATTTTTCCTGCCGGATGAAGATTCAGCATTCCCAGTTTTCTAAGATTTGGAATCTCCAGAGAACCCATTTTCTCAAGAATATGTCCAAAAGTATCCACCCCGATGTCACCAAATTTTGCTGAATCCGGCATTGCCCCGATTCCCAGAGAATCAAGTACAATTACAAAAATTCTGTCGTAATTTTTCATTTATGTTTACTCCTTCTCTTACATTTTATTAATCGCTGACCTTTTCCTGTTCCCTTTTATTCGTCATTCACTTTTTTTACTTTTCGCAATTAAAAATTACTTGCAATGATGGGCGTTTACCTTATATTTCTCGGGAATTTATCAGATTTCGTAGTCCAAATCCCAGCGGTAGCAAATCCTTCAGTGTGTAGATATCATAATGCTCTTTATCTATTGCCAGAATAATCCGAAATGTCTCCGGATCACAGAACTCCATCATTACCTGACGGCAGACACCACAGGGAGCTGTATACTCTGTCAAAATCCCATCTTTTCCACCCACAATACAAATTGTGTCAAACTCCCTGACGCCTTCGCTCACTGCTTTGAAAATTGCAGTTCGTTCTGCACAGTTCGTAGGTGTATATGCTGCATTTTCAATGTTACACCCTGTATAAATCTGTCCGTTTTTTGTAAGTAATGATGCACCAACCTTAAAATTTGAATAGGGTGTATAAGAAAATTTGAGCTGTTCCATTGCAGTCTCAATCAGTTTGCTGATCATTGATTTTTTCCAGATTCTGCATTCTCTGTCACCTCCGTCCTTACAGAACTTGTCCCTGATCTTCTTTAATCATTCTGCGGATTGCCTCTACAGCTACCCGGATTGCCATGTCTGTGTCATGTACAACCGGATTCTCAAGACCCAGCTTCTCTCTCTCCTGATTTGCCAATACCAACAGACAGGAACCCATCCTCGCTCTGAGTTTACCGGCTACGATGAAAAGTGCCGCGGATTCCATTTCAGAAGCAAGACATCCCATTCGTTTCCAGGCTTCCCATTTATTGATCAACTCATAACCTGCCGGCATTGCTTCCGGCTCATGCTGTCCATAGAAAGAATCTTTAGACTGTACCACACCTGTATGATATATAAATCCTTTCTCCTTCGCAGCTTCAACAAGAGCATTGGTCACATCCAGATTTGCCACTGCCGGATATTCAATTGGCGCATATTCTCTGCTTGTTCCTTCCATACGTACTGCTGCTGTCGCAATTACAATGTCTCCACTTTTTATTTCCGTCTGCATTCCACCACAGGTTCCGATTCTGACAAAAGTATCCGCTCCGCAGCGATACAGCTCTTCCATTGCAATGGACGCTGATGGGCCACCAATACCGGTTGACGTTACACTGACCTTCACTCCATCCAGTGTTCCTGTATAAGTGATATATTCCCTGTTGTCTGCGATCAGCACAGGATTATCAAAATACTGTGCAATCTTTACACATCTTTTCGGATCTCCCGGAAGGATCACATAACGGCCCACTTCACCTTTTGCCACTTGAATATGATACTGTCTGTTTACATCTTCTGAGTAATTTTTCATAATCATCCCATCCTTTTCGTTTTCACGTGAAACATCGGTTGCCACTGTTTAACAATCCTCTTATTAATGCATTTAAGACAGTTCAACAGGATTTCATGTTCTGATGAGCTGAATCAATATACATTATTTACAAGAATTACTATAGTATCTTCCTTTTATTATGATTATAAATCATATACCTGTATGAGAAAAGTTCTTTTTTAGACCTGAATCCAATTTCCTGAAATTAAATACAGGATAATTACCCCTATACCGGTAACTGCAAAGACTGCATTTCTGATAATAGATAATTTCATATTTCCTTCATCTGTACACCAGTTATTCTGCGGAAACATACATATCACAATTCTGACAACTGCGGATATCCATATGATAGCTTTAATTATTACCGGTATTTCAAATTCCGGGAATGTAAATTTCCAGATATACATCAGAATAATATAAAATACTGTCATTGTAATTGACGATACCTGCAATCCAATTCCCAGCTGTCTCTTTATTTTATCATTAATTCCACGCACTGCTCTTATAATTCTTGGCACCAGATGAAAAGCATCTCCTCCGCAAAGTGTCAATGTTAATATTCCATAAAGAATAAATAACATATTTCCCTGTGAGAATATAAAAATAAAATTGCACTTATTAGCCAATCGTAAAAAACATCAAAATACTGAGAAACTCTAAAAATATAAAACGAAAATAAAGCCCCCACAAACAGGGAGCTTTATTTTTGTTTCATATTTTTTTAGGCGTAAAATACTTAATTCGCCTTTGATGGATCAATTTCTGTAATGGTCGGTACTGTCCAGATCTCCAGGGCCTCCATATCAGGCGTATAGATACGCATATACAGATGGAAACCTCCGTCACCTACAGGAAGCCAATTTGTGGTATCCTCCGGTGCATCCTTAGACAGAATAACATCAACGGAATCATCATCTTTCACTTTCAGACCGGAACGGTCATTTATGCAGTAACAATCAATAGGATTATCAATCAGGAAATCATCAAGCTGTTGCGAAATGACATTTTTATTGCGGTAAATCAACACGATAAGCGGTAAAACAACATTCCTTTATAATATTTCTTTATATAGTGGGATTACTTTTCAAAGCAACTGCAGCCAACCTGACCAGATGATTTTCTTCACTTATAGATTTCATTTGGTCTGCATTAAATAAAATGCATCCACAGTGTCCCGGAAATGTAGGAAAACATATAATTTTCAGATTGGTATCTATTTCCGGACTATAGTCCATGATTTCCAGTGTTTCACCGTACAAGGTGGCGCGTTCATAAACATGAAGCCATTTTGCGTCCATATTGGAGAAAAGGCTGGAAAAGGAATTCCCGATCATCTTGTCCAACGGCAGCTTTTCCAGTGTAGCCAAGGCTTCATTCCCATATCGAAAGATCCAGTCCACTGCCTTTTTTCTTCATTAAATACCATTTCTATATCCGTAAATGCAAACGGGAGACTATCACATATTTTATAATATTTGCCATATTCTTCCGGGGTCAGCGGCAGCTTTTTTTACTGATTTTTGCAATCATAAGCTCCTGTTTTTTCTGCAGTTCTTCTCTGAGAGCCTTTTTCTTTCTCTTTGTATAGCAGATTTCCTCTCCATTAGACAGTAAAATTTTATCTCCAATATCACTGATTGCAGACACAGCGATCATACAGCCACGTTTTACCTCCATAAACCCTTCATTCAACTGCTTCTTCAATGCTTTCAGTGTCATTCGGCAACGATAAACACTTCCATCAAACATATGAATCGTACAATGATCATCTGACATGATCACATAAAGAATGTCTGCACACCGGATAGCAATCTTAGTACGATTAAAAATTACTGTAATAAATTCCTGCTGCATAGCTGATTCTCCTCTTATAAGTAAAAATCTACGATTACTCTTTCTTCTTCATATACATTGTTTTACATCCTGCACTTAATTCGTATTATAACACTTTCATCGGTCAGTTCTGAGTATTTTTACATCTCTGAATAAGGGATAACACCAGAACGAAACCCAAATATTAGCTAAAAAATACTTCTTTTTTGTGGAAAATCATTACACGAACGTGATCAGAAAATAAGAAAAGCGTTCGTTGTCAGCTAATCCAGCTAACATTTCGAACGCTTTGAAGCCCGTCCATAAGAGGATTTGAACCTCCGACCCCTCGCTTAGGAGTTCATCCTGGTACAGAAAACAGCTTGCATTCTATGTCAATCAAAGTCATTCAAAGCCTTGATTTTACTGCTTTTTCTGTCAATTTCAGAAAAGATAAGAAAACCTGTTTTCATCTGAGGAATTACAGTTTGGGTGGAAAAATGGTGGATTTTCCACCATTAGGGTAAAGCCAACCTGTTCCTTCCAATTATAAATGATGACTACCATTACCTGACATTTTACAGTAATGATTATTTGGTTTTCTTATTAGATCTATGTCTATTATACCGTGCTTGCGGTCAACTGTCGATAACAAATTGACCGCAAATGTATTATTTTTCTTACGTTTACACTTTGTATCACAAAACTTCTACACTTCAAATACTCGGAAGTGTTTCTGAACAGATTCATATTTCCCTGTTTCGTAATTTAGTATTTTCCATACCGGATTTAATTGCTCGTCCGTTAACGGAGTAACCTGATTGTCTTTATCCAGCCATGCAAAAATTATCTGTTCTGATTCTATCCAGGTTAAGTTTTTATCCTTCTTTATCTCATCAATATTCTCCTAAATATTTTTCTAGTCATTGCAATATAAAATTGCTTATACAGTCTCTCCCTTAAGAGTCCTGGTATTCTGGATAATATACAGAGCGACCGATATGACCATCATTATAGCGCACAAACCAATCAACAGATCTGATACCATCGGTGTAATGTGGAACCATATAATATGCACCGCTGCAGTTCCATATAATAAAAAGGTTACTATCTTTCCATGCCAGTCTGCACCATGTACTTTTCCTGTCTTTCGTATCACAAGACATCCACTGACTACCATATACAGTTCCTTACCTGCCATTATTACGATTAAAAGAAGCATATGCGGAAAACGAGTAAACAGACAGATTAACATCGCTGCCTGTGTCAGCTTATCAGCCACCGGATCAAGTATTTTTCCTAAATTACTAATCCTATGGAATCTTCTTGCGATATATCCATCAGCAAGATCCGTAAGACCAGACAGCAATAAGATTTCACCAGCTAACAGAGGATTTTTCTTTACACAATAACTCCATATAATTACCGGAATCAGACAAAGCCGAAAAAAGAAAGAAGATTAGGAACCGTAATAATTCTATTCAAA
>ENA-OQOA01000381-OQOA01000381.1-human-gut-metagenome-genome-assembly--contig:-NODE-381-length-20579-cov-3.254694_pt1 | contig 20579 bp, 20 predicted proteins | sample MGYA00242633_ERZ504888 | MGnify/ENA primary metagenome ERZ504888 (study PRJEB26092, sample SAMD00036372) | human gut metagenome | host: Homo sapiens | study: EMG produced TPA metagenomics assembly of...
AGGAATTCCGATCATCTGTGCTACACGCCTTGCATCATCAACAGCTGATAGTCCACAGCATCCACCATTCTCTTCCTGACAAACTCATCTCTTCCTGCCAGATCTGCATTGTCACACCGATCACATCGTATCCCTGTTCTTTAAGAGATATGCCGCAACGGATGAATCAACGCCTCCTGACATTCCAACCACGACTTTTTCTTTCACAACTGCCTCCTAGTATTCCTCTTCTTCTTCACCTTCACTGATATCTGTTTAGGTTTTTCTAATCCTTCGATCTTGATACCATTTTTCTCAGCATAATCCCATAATGCTGCGTGAATTGCTTCTTCTGCAAGTAAAGAACAGTGAACTTTCACTGGTGGAAGTCCATCTAATGCTTCCATAACCGCTTTGTTTGTTACTTCTAATGCCTGCTGAATGTTCTTTCCTTTGACAAGCTCTGTTGCCATGCTGCTTGTTGCAACGGCTGCTCCACATCCAAATGTCTTGAATTTAACGTCCTGGATGATTCCATTATCATCGATATCTAAGTAGATTCTCATGATATCTCCACATTTTGCGTTACCAACTGTTCCCACACCACTGGCATTTTCAATTTCTCCTACGTTTCTTGGATGCTGAAAATGATCCATTACTTTCTCACTGTACATTATGATTCCTCCTGATCTTATCTATAAATTCTACTGAAATTTTATTTTCATTATTTTCCTCTATGGAAAACCTCTTAATTATTTTTCTTTACAAAATCTTCATATAATGGTGACATTGTTCTTAATTTTGTCACGATCTCTTTGATATTGTCTACAACATAATCCATATCTTCTTTTGTTGTTTCTTCTCCGATCGTCATACGAAGTGATCCATGAGCGATCTCATGAGGCAGTCCAATAGCTAACAGTACATGAGATGGATCTAAGGATCCTGATGTACATGCTGATCCACTGGATGCACAGATTCCTGCCATATCAAGCATGATCAGTAAAGATTCTCCTTCGATGAACTGGAAACTGATATTAATGTTGTTTGGTACTCTCTTTTGTGCATCTCCATTTAAACGGCAGTATGGAACTTCTGCCAGGATTCTCTTAATCGCATAGTCACGGACTTCTGTCTCATGCTTGATTCTTTCATCCATTGTTGCAAATGCGATCTCAACTGCTTTTGCAATTCCTACGATACCTGTGATATTCTCTGTTCCAGCACGTCTTTTTCTTTCCTGTGCTCCACCATGAATGAAAGAACGAAGTTTTAATCCTTTTCTGATATATAAGAATCCGATTCCCTTTGGTCCACCGAATTTGTGTCCGCTGACACTTAACATATCGATATTATATTCATCTACATTGATTGGAATCTGAGCATATGCCTGAACTGCATCTGTATGGAATAAGATTCCATGTTCTTTTGCGATAGCTCCGATTTCTTTAATTGGCTGGATCGTTCCGATCTCGTTGTTTGCAAACATCACAGAAATCAGGATCGTGTCTGGTCTGATCGCTGCTTTTAAGTCATCTAATTTTAAGATTCCGTTCTCATCAACGTCAATATATGTGATCTCAAATCCTTTTTTCTCAAGATATTCACATGTATGAAGGATCGCATGATGTTCGATCTTACTTGTGATGATATGTTTTCCTTTGTTTGCATAAGCTTCTGCTGTACATTTTAATGCCCAGTTATCAGATTCAGAACCACCTGCTGTGAAGTAGATATTCTCTGGTGTTGTTCCAAGTGATCTTGCGATCGTTTCTCTTGATTCGTCTACAACTTTACGGTTATTTAATGCTGGTGTATATACACTGGATGGATTCCAGAAGTTTTCTGTAAAATAAGGAAGCATTGCATCTACAACTTCCGGTCTTGTTGCTGTAGTAGCAGCATGATCTAAGTAAACGATTTTCTTTTCCATGATTATGATTCCTACCTTTCTTCTTGATCATATTTGGTATGTATTTCGATTGATTCTTCCATCAATTCTTGTAAAGTGATCGAATCAACCGCCTGCTGAACGCTGTCATTGATTCGTTTCCAAACTGTCTTGGTCACACAGAATTTTGTGCCGCTGCAAGTCGATGTATCTCCGGTAAATGCTGCACAGTCGATCGGTGTTAAATCTCCTTCCAAAGTCCTTAAGATATCTCCTGCCGAAATATCTTTTGGATCTTTATCTAACATATATCCACCCTGTGCTCCACGAATACTTTTGATGATCCCTGCTTTCTTCAGTTTAGGTAATAACTGCTCTAAGTATCTGACGGAAATATTCTGTCTCTCTGCGATCGCACTGATTGGTACCGGGCTGTCCTGACTGTATACCGCAATGTCTACCATCGCTCTTAATCCATAGCGTCCTTTTGTCGATAATTTCATTCTCTCACCTCAATCCCGACTATATAACTCGGATTTCATTTGTTATCTTAACAAAGCATGTATCTTATGTCAACATTATTTGTCATATCTTTTTTTTTATTTCATACAATGATTAAAAATGGCTGGTATTTCCTATGAAAAAGGCAAGCCCGTTTATTTGCGGAACTGTGATCTTAACACTCTCTAATTTTTTTTCAAGACTCATCGGCTTCTATAATAGAATATTTCTGGCAGGCGTGATCGGTGCACATCAGATTGGAATTTATCAATTGATCTTTCCTGTTTATCTCCTTGGGTTTGCTGTCTGTTTTCAGGGTATTTCAGATCGCACTTTCTAAGATCACTGCTGAGAAAAAAGCTACGGGAAATATTAATGCTGCTCGTTATGTACTTCGCATTACGATCATTCTTACACTGTGCCTTTGTATCATTTTCTCCTTCTTTGTATTTTGGTATGCAGAACTGATCTGTTCAGTTTTTCTTCATGAACCAAGCTGTGTACCATGCCTGAGACTTGCTGTTCTTGTTCTTCCATTTGTCGGGATCAAAAACTGTATTCATGGGTACTGCCTTGGAATTGAGAATTCGGGTGTTCCTGCTTTTTCTTTGTGTCTGGAACAGATTTCAAGGGTATCCTCTATCTTTTTACTTTCTGTATTCATGATAGAGAAAATGCCAGTTCCTGCTTTTCTAGCTGTCTGTGGAATGACTGTTGGGGAGATCGTTTCATTTTTCTTTACTCTGATCTTCTATTTCTTACACAAAAAGTCTGCTGACAGCTTGTCAAAGTCTACTCTTTCTGCATCAAAACTTTCTGTATTTCATGAACTGTTATCCCTTGGGATTCCACTGACTTTGAATAGTTTTTCTGTCACCTTATTACAAAGTGTGCAAAGTATTCTGATCCCAATGATGTTATATCGTTTTTATGGAAATCGTTACCGCAGCGTCGAGATCTATGGCATCTTAAGCGGCATGGCACTGCCTTTTATTATGTTTCCTTCTACGATCACCAATGCATTATCTTTGATGCTTCTGCCTAAGATTTCTGCTGCCAAAACTCACAACGATCCCTCTTATCTTCGACGTTGTGCGATCTTACCTCTTATCTTTTGTACATTTCTTGGAATTGGAGCTTTTGGCGGATTCTTGTTTTTGGACCCTGGATTGGAAATTCTTTTTTCATGATCCTCTTTGCGGAAAGTATTTAAGATCATTGTCTTTTTTATGTCCGTTTTTGTATTGTTCTTCCATCTTATCTACCATATTAAATGGACTTGGAAAAACAAAAGATACATTGCTCCATAACAGTGTATCTCTTGTGATCCAGATTTGTTTTATTTTATTTGCGATTCCTTTGTATGGAGTGAACGGGTATTTGTGGGGACTGTTTCTTAGCTGTTTGTTTCTATGCTTCGCTAATTATCGAAAAGTAATGCTGCATGTATGAGTCGGAAAATAGCTGTTACCGAATTCCCAAAAATGTCTCATACAGATCCACTTGACCGTACCCCCATTCTCTGTTTGGATAGATCCTTTCCGGATCTCTCCTTGCTCCCCGGATCAGATAATTTTTAATTCTTGTCGTATTGATCTGCATATCATTTTTCTGCATGATCCCCCATTCTAACATCAATGCTGCTATACCCGCGGTAATTGCTCCTGAAACGCTTGTTCCTGATTTTCTGCCATAGCGTTTCCTTGGTAACGGTCCTAGAATTTCTACTCCTGGTGCTGTAAAATCTGGTTTAACCGCATTTCTTGGAAATCCCCTGCTGCTGTCGATCGCGAGGCTTCCTGTGCTGGAATTATAACTTCCACAAGATATCAGCAATCCTGTATTTGATGGTGCTACCAGTGTATTATATGGTGTGGATTCCAAGAAAAATGTATCTTCGCTGATAAAGTTTGTGATTGGAAGCCACAGATCAAATTCACGATTTCCTACGCCATCGTCACTGACGTAGATGTTCCAGATTCCTGGTGCCGGATTTTGAAATCTCATAACGATAACTGGAGCTCCTGCAGATGTATCTACCGTAAAGTATTCTACGATCAGCCTTGTTTTTCTAATAAAAATGTTACATATCTTTGCCCGCTTAACCCACCTTGTATCCTACCTGTTTTCTGTCCTGACGGTGACTCAATATCTACATAATAGCGGTTCGGAGCTAATCCCCATAGTTCCATTGTAAATCCATACTCCGACTCTCCAACTTTGACTTCCACTTTTGCATCATTTTGTGAAACCTGACCACTGTAATGATGTCTTGCCTGCCCCTCATTTCCAGCGCTTGTAACAACTGCGACTCCCCGAAGCATCGCTCTGCCTGACAGATACTGGTCTAATGGTCCTGTTCCAAGATGAGACGCAAGGTTAGTGCCAATACCTAAGAATATGACGATCGGTCTTTGCAACTGTTCTGCAATATGATCGATATAGTGAACTGCCAGCATGATGTCTGTTTCTGCATATGCTTCGTATTTTGGATCAATACAGTAATATTCTTTCAAATAGTCTTTTGCTTTTCTTAATTTCACTACGATCAATCCTGCATTCGGAGCAATTCCTGAAAATCCTGTTTCGTTATCCTCATTTCCAGCAATTAAACCTGCTAAAAAAGTACCATGTCCGGATTCATCCTTCGATGGTACTTTCTGCTGTGGCACGTCGCTTTTTAGTGCCTCTTCTATTTGTTCTTTTGTATATTCTGTCCCATATCCCAGAAATGTATCTTCTGGGTCACCTTCTATTGTCTGATCCCAGAGAGAATATATCTTACTGCTGCCATCTTCATAGCGAAATGCTGGATGTTCATAGTCGATCCCTGTATCGATCATTCCAACTAAAACACCATTTCCATAAAGATCCAAGGTACTCCTTCTGACTTGCGCTACTCCGACATCTTCTAACATCTGTGTGTCCATCAGACCGAAACAACGTGGAATCGTATTATATGGATAATTTTGTCCATATATGGATGTCCGTCCGTTCTTTTTGACATATGCGATCGCGAATCTCTGATCGATCACTGTAATACATTCTGTGTTGAATTCTTCTTTTACATAGTCAAGTACTCCGCTGTATTCCCCGATAAATTCAAAATAATCATTACTCTGGGCTGCATTTTCACATAGCATAGAAATACCTCAGGTTTTTTATAGTTTATGCACCCAATTTCCATCTGTTAATCTATGTGCATGATACAATTTATGAAAAATTAATTTAAATACGCTCCGTAATAAGTCCCTTCTGATAAGCCCATAATAACTGTTCAAGATCTGCCACTTTTCTCCTGCAGTGCCTTGCCATTATCAGTATCCATAACACATTTACGTTTCGTTACCTTATTAATAACGATCGTATCTGAATGGATATCTGTTTCCTCTCTGATCGCTATAGTTCTTGATACAAATGGTTCGTGTGCTACGAGTTTTAATCCGTAAGAATTAGACACTAAGGTATAACCTGCGATCCCTGTTGTCTTCTGATATGCTTTCGAGAATCCACCATCAATGACAAATAGCTTTCCTCCACATTTGATCGGGCTTTCGCCTTTCTTTACTGCTACTGGCATATGCCCGTTTACAATCTTGCCTGTCGATGTATCTAATCCGAATTCTTCTAAGATCTGGTTGATCACTGCTTCATTTTCATACCACTGATAGTAATAGTCTTCTTTCTTTCTTAAGATCTACATCATCCAGAAATAGCGCTCAAACGTTGCCATCTTTGCTTTTCCGTAGACTGGTGAGTTTTCATTTGACCAGATGAACCACATGATGTCTTGTCCATATTTTCTGGCTTTCATGTCTTTTTCTTCATAATAACCCTGTCTTGCCAGATGTTCTAAAACATCATAAAGTTCTTTCCCTGCGTACTTTCTTCCTTCAATCTCTACTTCACGAAATGTTCCATCTTCGTTTAGCGGTACACAGCCATGATATAGAAGCATTCCATTGAACACCTTGTATAAGTGTCCTTTTGCAAATAAGAATCTTATATGTTCCTGAAGATAAGCACAGTATTTAAACACAGTTACCAGATGTTCCATCACATATTCTTCTTCTTTGGTCAATTTATATGGATCATTTGGATCGATCGTTGGAAAATTCTTATCTTTTAATTCATATTCTTTTCCATCTAATGTGATCGTTCCTTTTTCATAGTCGATCTTGTCTAATAGTAATCTTTGATCCATCAAAAAGTCTGGACGGCGTTTGATCAATTGACCTTCTACTTTAAACTGCATGATCGCAATGGCTTTGTGCATCTTCTTATTCAATTCTTCTTCTCGGATATTACTCTCATCCACTTCTCCAGATGCATGGAATAATTCACATTCATCATCTTTGTAACACTCCAATGCAAATCTTGCCAGCGGGATCAGATTGATGCCATAACCATTTTCCAAAACATCCAGATTATTGTATCTTGCACAGATTCTTACAACATTACAAATACATGCGCGGTGCCCAGATGCAGCTCCCATCCATAAAATATCGTGATTTCCCCACTGAATATCAACATTCGCTGTCTTCATGATGCAGTCCATGATCCTGTGTGGACCAGATCCTCTATCGTAAATATCTCCGATCACATGCAGATGATCGATCGTCAGATCCTGGATCAGATGGGCCATCGCTGCAATAAACTGTCTGACCCTTCCTGTCATGATGATCGTCTCAAGAATCTGCTCTACATAGCGTTTCTTATCAGCTCTCCGGTGTTCTACCATCAATTCTTCCATCACATAGGCAAATTCTGGTGACATTGCTTTCCTTACTTTTGATCTTGTATATTTATTCCCGACTGATCTTGCAACATGAACCAGACGTACCATCGTATCATGCTGCCATTCAAGAAGGAAATTCTTTGGTAATTCTTCCTCCATTAAATCCATCTTCTGCTCCGGATAATAAATAACTGATGCCAGATTTTTCTTTTGCTTTGTTGTCAGTGTATTCCCAAATTCATCTTCAATCCTGCTTCGGATCGCTCCTGATCCATTCCTTATGATATGGCTGAATTTCTCATATTCGCCGTGAACATCAGAAACATAATGCTCTGTTCCTTTGGGAAGATGCAAGATTGCCTGAAGATTGATGATCTCTGTTGAAGCAGCTGCGACATTTGGATAACGCACTGCCAGTTCCTTTAGATACTTCATCTGGTCCATGAGAAGGCTCCCCTTTCGTTTACGCTTTTTTGATTGTTCTGTAATATTATAGCATTATTTTTCATACTTTCCCAATAACTTTCTTTCATTTTCCTTAATTATTATACTTTTATGAAAACAAGGCTGTTCTTTATGTTATACTGTAAACAGCCTAGGTAAAATCTATGTAAATTTCCATATTTACTGTCCTTGATCTTCACAGGCTACTTACAATAAGGAGGAGATTATGTTAAAAAAGAACAAAAGCATTGCACTGGTGATGATCTTAGCTTTATTGATCATCACATCTTCTTGTGCACCAAAAAACACACAGGCAGAAATTGATAAACCTGCCAAAACAAGTGCCTCTTGGGAGAGGAAACTTTGCAGATCAAAACTTGATATCATCAGTTCTTACGGTGATGATCAGGCATTTCACCCAAAAGTCTTAAACTTTGAAAAACCATGGAACGGCTATCGCTATTGGATGGCATACACTCCATATCCAGGTGCAGATCAGCGAAAAGAAAATCCACACGTCTGTGTCTCCAATGACAGGATTCATTGGAAGCCATTTGAAGGAGAGGGAAAAGCTGTTTCACTTGATCCATTGACCCCATTTGAAGACCCTGACAAACAGTATAATTCAGATACCCATCTTGTATATAGAAAAGATATCGATACCTTAGAATGTTACTGGCGCCAAGTCGATAATCGTACCAGGATCGATAAGATCATGAAACGTACAACAACCGATGGTATCCACTGGAGTAAAGCTCAGAATGTATTGGTTTCCGATGCACGCACTGATCGTATTCTAAGTCCGGCGATCATTTATGAAAACGGACGATATAAGATGTGGACTGTCAACTGTAAAAGAAAATTCCCTGTTTTATACCGTGAAAGTAAAGATGGTTTTCATTGGACAACTCCAAGCACGATTCAGTTAAAATATCCATCTGACAGACTTCGAAGCTGGCATCTGGATGTCATTCATACAGAGAAAGGCTATGAAATGCTCGTCGTTGCCTTCTACAAAGGGCATAGGCACCGGGAAATGAATCTTTATTATACTTCATCCAAAAATGAGCATGATTTTAAGAAATGTATTACGATCTTAAAACCATCTGAAAGGAAAAAGCATGGGACAACCGTGGTATTTACCGTAGCAGCTTTTTGTGGAAAATGGAATTTATTATATTTATTACAGTGGTATTGGATATCCAAAAGGACCAAACAGCTCTCAGGGTGTTGGACTCACATATGGTCCATCGGTGAAAAACATTCATGGTTACGATGCATAAAATCTCTTGACGTTATAAATATTCAGGTGTAAACTGTTAGCAATAAGAATTTTTAGCCGACCATCCATAGACTGGCTAACGACTCTACAATACGAATAAAAGGAAGTGCATTAATATTATGGAAAAGAAAAATATCGACTGGGCTAACATCGGTTTCGGTTATATGCCAACAGATTACCGTTTTGTAGCTAATTACAAAGATGGAGCATGGGATGAAGGTGAATTAACAACAGATGCCAACATCACAATCTCTGAATGTGCCGGTGTATTACAGTACGCTCAGACATGTTTTGAAGGAATGAAAGCTTACACAACAGAAGATGGACATATCGTTGTATTCCGTCCTGACTTAAATGCAAGCCGTATGGCAGATTCATGCAGAAGACTTGAGATGCCTGTATTCCCTGAAGATAAATTTGTAGAAGCGATTGAGAAAGTCGTTGCAGCGAATGAAGCATTCGTACCACCTTTCGGTTCTGGTGCTACATTATATATCCGTCCTTATATGTTCGGAAGTGATCCTGTGATCGGTGTAAAACCAGCAAATGAATATCAGTTCCGTATCTTTACTACACCAGTAGGACCATACTTCAAAGAAGGAGCTAAACCTATTACTATCCGTGTCAGTGATTATGATCGTGCTGCTCCTCGTGGAACAGGTAATATCAAAGCCGGATTAAACTATGCTATGAGCCTTTACCCAATCATGGAAGCTCATCGTCAGGGATTTGATGAGAATATGTATCTTGACCCAGCAACAAGAACAAAAGTAGAAGAAACAGGTGGAGCTAACTTCATCTTTATTACAAAAGATGGTAAAGTTGTAACACCTAAATCTGACAGTATCCTTCCATCTATCACTCGTCGTTCTTTAGTTTATGTAGCCAAAGAATACCTTGGACTTGAAGTCGAAGAACGTGAAGTATTATTTGATGAAGTCAAAGATTTCGCTGAATGTGGATTATGTGGAACAGCCGCAGTTATCTCTCCAGTAGGAAAGATTTTATGATCACGGTAATGAAATCTGCTTCCCAAGCGGAATGGAAAAGATGGGACCTGTCATCCAGAAATTATACGATACTTTAACAGGAATCCAGATGGGTCATATTGAAGCCCCTGAAGGATGGATCAAGGTTATTAAATAAGACTTTCGTTAATAGAATATTAAATAACATAAAATAGCAGCCAGACAGTTATTGATTTAACTTTCTTGGCTGCATTTCATTTATTACATATTGGCGTATCATTCTTATTTACTGATCTCTTAGATGAATCTCTGGATTTCCATGATTCTCAATATAATCTCTTGTGATCGTTACGCTTCCGATCGTGTCGTCTTTTGGTATCTCGTACATAATGTCGAGCATGAATTTCTCAATGATCGCACGTAATGCTCTGGCTCCTGTTTTCTTTTTCAGAGCTTGTTCTGCGATAGCCTCCAGAGCCCCTTCATCGAATTTCTAATTTTACTTCATCTAATTCTAATAACTTCTGATACTGTTTTAAGATCGCATTCTTTGGTTCTTTTAGAATCTTGACTAACATCTCTTTTGTCAGTCCTTCTAATGTAAATATCATTGGAAGTCTTCCGATAAATTCTGGAATGAATCCATATTCTCTCAAATCTTCATTCGTAACCTGTGCAATGATATTTTCTTCTTCATCAAAACGGTCTTTTAAATCTGCTCCAAATCCGATCGATGTTTTCTTCATCAGACGTTTTTTGATGATTCCTTCTAAGTTCGGGAAAGCTCCACCACAGATAAAAAGAATATTCCTTGTATTGATCGTTGTGAGTGGTACCATTGCATTCTTGCTTGTAGCTCCGACTGGCACTTCGACTTCTGCTCCTTCTAAGAGTTTTAGCAATCCTTGCTGAACGGATTCTCCACTGACATCTCTGCTGTTTGTATTTTGTTTCTTGGCAATCTTATCAATCTCGTCAATGAATACGATTCCATGTTCTGCACGGTCTACATCGTTATCTGCCGCCTGTAAGAGCTTTGATAAAACACTTTCTACGTCATCACCAATATATCCTGCTTCTGTTAAGGATGTAGCATCTGTGATCGCTAGTGGTACTTTTAACAGTCTTGCAAGTGTCTTGACCAGATATGTTTTACCACTTCCTGTTGGCCCGATCATCAGCATATTCGATTTATCGATTTCGATCTCATCCATTGTGTTTGTAACCACTCGTTTATAATGATTGTATACAGCAACAGACATAACTTTCTTCGCATAATCCTGTCCAATAACATATTCATCCAGCATTGCCTTGATCTGATGTGGTGCTGGAATATCTTTTAATGTAAACTCTGGCCCTTCTTTTTTGTCTTTCTTTTTCTTCTTTACTTCCACTTTTGGCTGCATACTCTGCATATCGTTCATCATCTTTGTGATATCCATGCTGTCAAGATCCATATTTCTTGCGTCAATAAATCCAAACTGACCATTGCCCATAGAATTTAATGTCCTCTGCATACAATCTGTACATATAAAAATATTATTCGGAAGTTCTAACATCTTACCGGCTGCAGATTCCGGACGTCTGCAAAGATAGCAGTAATGTTCCACATCTTTGTGTTCATCCTCATTTGTTACTTCCTCAATCTCATTTTGATTTTTCTCTTCTGACATATGATTGTCCTCCACTTTTTATTTTGAATAGAGTACTTCTCCTATAATTTCAATCCCTTTTATCATATCTTCTTTTTTCATTCTCGTAAACCCCAAAATATATTCTTCTTTCAATGGTTTTCCTTCTATATAATACCATGAGAGCGGATAGATCATCACGCCTTTTTGTCTTAATTTTTTTGAAACTCTTTTTGATCACTGACAGGGAATCTTACGATGATATGTGCTCCTGCTCCATGACCATATATTTGAATATCGGAGTTTAACTTCTTAATTTCTTTGATCAATAGATCATGTTTCTCTTTATAAATATTCCTCATACGGTTTAAATGTCGTTCAAAATGCCCTTCTGTCAGAAACAGCGTCAAAACTTTCTGATCAATCCTTGATACTGCACAGGAAAATGTCTGGCCAATCTGCTGATATCTCTTTGCAAGTTTCTTTGGGAGCACCATATAACTTGCTCGGATCGCTGGTGCGATCGCTTTTGAAAATGTTCCCATGTAGATCACATTTTCTCCATCATCTAATCCCTGCATCGCTGGAATTGGTTTTCCATGATATCTGAACTCGCTGTCATAATCATCTTCGATAATATAATGATCTGGATCTTTTTAGCCCATCCTAATAATTGACTTCTTCGCCCTATTGGCATGATCACGCCTGTGGGATATTGGTGTGCCGGTGTTACATATGCTAAGTTCGCATCTGTTTTCTGCAATTGTTCTACACACATTCCACTTTCGTCCATGGAGATCGGATGAATCTTAAAATCTAATTCCTTTAAGATTTCATACGCATTTTTGTAAACTGGATTTTCAATTCCAATGGAAACTTTTTCTCCTAAAATCTGACGTAGTAAAAATAGCAGATTCTCCATTCCTGCTGCCACTACGATCTGGCTGGCATGAACATGAACACCTCTGGATTGTCTCAGATAATACATGATCGCTTTGCGCAATTCCAAATCTCCTTGAAAATTCCCCTTTTGAAATAACTCACTGTTATCATTGATCATGATCTCTTTTAGTAGTTTTCTCCAGATATGATAAGGAAACTGTTCCATATCAACTCCTGCTGATGAAAAGTCGTATGGTATCTTCTCTGGTCGTATTTCTTCTTCCTCTTCTTCGATCTTAACTGGAATGTGAAGCTCTGCCAGTTCTTCTACCTGACAGACAAAGAAACCACGTTTTGGTTTTGATTCAATATATCCTTCTGCACAAAGCTGTGCATATGCAGTGTCCACAGTATTCCTGCTGACATCTAAATGTTTGGAAAGTCTCCTTGCAGAAGGGAGTCTGGCCCCAAAGGGCAAAACTCCTGTTATAATTTCTTCTTTGATAGAATTATAAATCTGCTCATATAACGGCTCTTTTTTTGAAGTATCAAGTGCAACGATCAGCATATAACCACCTGTTTTCCTCTAATTTATTCTGCATTTGAAACAGTCATTTTCTCTATTACAACTTTCTTCACTGGCTGGCTTACTTCTCCACTTCCATTATCTTGTGTCTTGCATCCTGAAATCTTATCTAACACATCATATCCATTGATCATTTGTCCAAACACAGTATAGCTTCCTGTTAAAGATGGATATCCACCCTGATCCAAGAATAACGCTTGTTGTTTCTTTGTGAGCTCTACATTCCCTTCTTCCAGACCTTTCTTCGCTGTATCTGCTTTCGCCTGCACGATAAAAAACTGACTTCCATTCGTATCTGCTCCGGAATTTGCCATACATAAAGAACCGCGAAGAGGCAGAAGTTCCTCACATACTTCATTATCAAAGTCTTCTCCCCAAATACTTTCTCCGCCTGTTCCTGTTCCTGTTGGATCTCCACTCTGAATCATAAAATCATTGATGACTCTGTGAAAGATCTGTCCATCAAAGTATCCATTCGATGCAAGAGTTACAAAATTCTTCACGGCCAAAGGCGCTTTCTTCATGAAGAACTTAAACTGCATTTCTCCATAACCTTTGACTTTCATAGTGACGATCGTTTCTCCCTTTTGTGCATCCGCAAGTTGGTCTGTTTTCTTTGCTGCTGTGATCTTTGGTACTTTATATTTTGATTGCACTTTCATCTTTGTTTCTGTTGTTGCTTTTGTTGTATCTTTGCTGCCGTCTTTTGCAGATGAACACCCAACACAAAGTGTCATGGCTGCCATCAGACATCCTGCTGCTATGATCTTTCTCATGTTTGCTTTCCTTTCTGTTTTAAGAGATTGTTCACTTGCGATCACTGTTCCCGGATCTTATCTGCCGGAAATACAATTCCTGTCTGTCTTCGCACTTCATCCGTGATATCCATCTCGATCTCGGATGCTCTTAAAAATTGATGATCCACTTTATGTTCTTTGATCAATCTGATAAAATCTTTTGTTTCATAGATCATCGGATTATCTCTTTTGTCAAATTGTAATTCTTCTGTTTCTCCATTTCTATAGTAGATCGTGATCTTCTTGATGATCGGACATTGTTCAATGATCATACATCCACTTTCACCCTGAATCTGTGTTGGCAGTTTGGAATCTGTAATCTTGGAATATATGATCTCTGCCTGTTTATCACCATACGATGCGATCACACTTCCTGCACCATCCACTCCATTTTCAAGGAACAAACTGTCTGCGAGAATCTTTTCTGGTTTCCCAAATAAACTTGCAAGGAAATGGATACAGTAAGATCCAATATCCATCAGTGCTCCATTCGATAATTTGGGATTAAATGCGTTTTCAATGATTCCATTTTAATTTATCATATCTTGAAGAATACTGACAATACTGAATCGTTGCTCTTCTCACTGTTCCGATCTTATGAAGATTGTCCATCATCGCATGGAATCCTGGAGAATGTACATTCTTCATGGCTTCCATAAATACAACTCCTTGTTCTTTGGCTGCTTTGATCAGGATATCTAATTCCTCACGGTTGGAGCAAACAGGTTTCTCACAAAGCACATGCTTTCCGTAATTGATCATTGTGATCGAATGTGCATAATGCATATAAGTTGGACTCGCTACATAAACCGCATCAATCTCTGGATCTTTTGCCATCTCTTCGTAGTTATCATATACTTTTTCTACATTATATTTTGCTGCAAACTGCTTCCCTTTTTCTAAATTTCTTGAATATACAGCTGTTAATTGAATTTCATCTAATTCTAAAATTCCTTCCATCAGCCAGTCTGTAATAAAATTGGTTCCTATCGTTGCTAATCTGATCATTGTTTCTCCTCCATCATATATCTTATATTTTATAATTGTGACAGTGTAATGTCAATGATCACGCCTAGCGCATAATGATGTACGCACTATAGCAAAGATACATGCAGATCATTGCAATTCCTTCGGTTCTTGAAATCTCTTTTTTCGTTGCTCCAAAGATCCATACTACAACTGAAAATACGACTAAAACTATGATGTCGATCACATTTTCACCAATCAGCTGTAATGGACTGATCGCAGATGCGATTCCAAGTACCATAAGGATATTAAAAATATTGGAACCGATCGCATTCCCGACTGCCATATCAACTTCATTTTTCTTGCGGCTACGATGGATGTGACCAGTTCTGGAAGAGACGTTCCGATCGAAACAATCGTTAATCCTACAAGATTCTGGCTCATTCCAAAATCTATGGCAATCCTGCTTGCGGCATCAACTGTAAGATCTCCACCAAATGCGATGGCTGCTGCACCTCCAACGATACATAACAGACTCTTTGGATAAGACATGATCAATCAATTCTTCATTTTCCATTGTTTCAAGTTGTACGACTTCCTGATTATTTCTGGCACGCATTGCCTGAAAAACCATCATAAGAACATATACAGCAAATATAATAAGGAAAATGAATCCATCAAAATGTCCAAGGATCATATGTGATCTATCTCCGACTGCAAGATAACCAAATATGAGAAGTAATATTGCACATACAAGCGATAATGGAATATCTCTTATAATTGTTTCTCTTTTTACACCGATCGTTGCCAGAATTGAACAGACTCCGATCACAAACATCATATTAAAGATATTAGAACCAACTACATTACTGATCGCCAGTGCATTATTATTAGCAATAGACGCTGTTACACTGACTGCAGTTTCTGGAAGTGATGTTCCCATGGCAACGATCGTCAATCCAATGATAATAGAAGGAACTTTTAAACGTTTGGCGACACTTGAACTTCCTTCTACAAAATAGTCTGCTCCTTTCATTAAAAATGCAAATCCTATGATCAGACAGATGATCACTAAAAATAATGGGGATTGGTTGATAAATTTCTCCATTTGTTTTTCTCCTTTCAAAATTGTCTTTTTATTTGTACATAAGAAAAACTCATGTATGTTCCAGATGTACTATAAGAACATACATGAGTCTCATTCTTTAATATTTGCCAGGCTGACTTGCTTGATATCTGCGAGTCATTACCGAGTCTGTTGACAAATCACGTCTTTGTATGACGCGAACTACTCCCTCATGGAATATTGATTGTTTGATTACTTTAACAAAAAAATATTGATCTGTCAAGTATAGTTTAAATTGCAAATTGATACATAAAAACGTATAATAAAATTAATTATGTTGATTTTGATATATAATACGATCAACAAATGGAGGGGGACTATTTTTGAATCAAACAATCATACAAAAACTAATAAAAATATTTCCAGACTATTTTTATATTTTGATGATGATCATCTTTGTCTGGTTTATTGGAATGCAGATTTTGGGACCTGATGAACAGTTTTTTGACCAATCTGGACATTCTATCATCTATAATGGTACTTTTACATGGAAGAAATCCGATGGCACAAAACAAAACATTTCTGTTCCTGGACGTTATAAAGTTCCAGCAAAACAGACGATGATCATTACTACTACACTTCCAGATGATTATAACGAGAATGTGATCGCGATCCGTTCTTCCCTTCAGGATGTACGTTTTTACATTGATGGAAAACTTCGAAAGGAATATAACGCAAAAAGTCTGCACCGATTTGGCAAAAACTCTGCCAGCCGTTATATATTCTGCAATACTTCGTCTGCAGATGCCGGAAAAGAACTTCGTCTGGAACTTATAACATATACGAGTAACTACTCTGGTGTTGTCAATACGATTTACTGTGGAGATCAAATGCAGATCTGGAGTTATATTTTCAATCATAACTTCTCTGGAACCGTGATCGGATCATTTATCTTTTTTGCATCGATTGTCACAATCTTATTCAGTATCGCCCTTGGAATTGTTTACAAAACCAAGTTTAATATGGAATATCTTGGATGGTGTATGCTTATGGGTTCTGTCTGGATGATCGGAGAATCAAAAATGCGGCAGATCCTTGTTCCAAATGCATCTGGACTTGCAACTTCATGTTTTATTATGCTCATGTTATGTCCGTTGCCGATTTCCTTATATGTCAATAATCTTCAGAAAGGTAAATATAAAAAGATCTTTCAACCGATCTGTTTTATTGCTTTATTGAATTTTATCATCTGTACGATCCTGCATCTTACAGGCGTTGCAGATTATATTGAGACAATGCCAGCAGCACACGCAATCCTTATTATTACTTTCCTTGCTGTCATTCTTACTTTCTGGATCAGATATTGGAATCATCGGAGTCGAAGTGATTGCCTGTTGTTCTTTGGACTGCTTATTACAATGCTTTCTGTGATTTTTGAAGCAATTTCTGTATATTACAAAGTATCTGTTTCTGGTGTATTTGTCGGTATCGCTATTTTGATCTTACTGTTTATAAATGTGATCTATACGATCCATATCATCCGTGATATCATCAAACGCCAGCAGCAGGAAGAACTCGATAAACGTAAAAAATATAGAAGAGATGTCTCTGCAGTTGATGCAAATGTTATCCACCACGATCGAGGCAAAAGATGAATATACGAAAGGACATTCTCATCGTGTTGCAGAGTATTCCGTTTTGATCGCGCGTGAACTTGGATGGAATGAAAAAGAACTTAGTAATCTAAAAAATAGCTGCTCATCTTCATGATATCGGCAAAATTGCTATTCCTGATACCATTTTAAATAAACCAAGCAAACTTTCTGAGGAAGAATTTCTATTATTAAGGAACATACGATCATTGGTGCAAATATCTTAAAGAATATTTCTCTGATTGATCACGTACAAGAAATTGTACGCAATCATCATGAACGTTACGATGGAAATGGTTATCCTGACGGTTTAAAGGGAAAAGAGATTCCACTACATGCAAGAATTGTTGCGGTTGCTGACAGTTATGATGCTATGAGTTCCCAGAGAATTTACCGAAATCAACTTCCACCAGAAAAGATCATACAGGAATTAGAGAATAATAAAGGGACTCAGTTTGATCCTGAGATCACTGATATCTTTTTAAAACTATTAAGGGAAGACCGTATTCATGTCAAAGAAGATCATTTAAGTATCACTGAGAATACTCAGATTCCTGAAGCTGAAATCGAAATGAGTCAATTCATTTCTGACATCATGAGCACGATCCGTACACAAAAAGCCAAAGAAAATCTCGACTTTTTAACTGGGCTTCCAACCAGAAATAAAGGTGAGCAAGCCATTGCGCAGTTGATGAAACACCACAGCGGATGTCTTGTCTTTATGGATATGGACAATTTAAAAACCATCAATGACATCTATGGCCACAAAGCTGGTGACCGTGTATTGAAGCTTCTTGGTAATTTATTATTAGAATATTCCAGTGAATGTCTTGCCTGTCGTCTTGGCGGAGATGAATTCCTATTATTTATGCCAGATGCTGATCAAAATAGTATTACAGAAGTTATAACTGCTATTTTTAAGAAATTTAATACTCGAAAGGAACAAGATCCTGAGCTTCATGCTGCATCCATTTCTGCCGGACTATATATGTGCAATATTGGAGATTCTTTTGACGAATGTTATACAAAAGCTGATAAAGCACTATATTTCGTAAAACAAAATGGAAAAAGCGACTTCTCCTTTCATGAAAAATAAAGCACCAAACATATAAAGAAGAGAGTGGCAAGAATTTACTTTTGCCACTCTCTTCTTTATATATGAAATAACTGAATCAACACAAGACCAGAAAGTCCATAATATGTGATAACTGCAACTAAATCATTGATAGTTGTGATCAATGGACCAGAAGCCACTGCTGGGTCAATGTTGATCTTATGAAAGAACATTGGAATGATCGTTCCTACAAGGCTTGAGATCACCATCGCAACGATCAGTGAAATTCCTACGCACCCTGAAATCAGGAATGAAGAAATCCATGCATAATGTTTAAATAAATGGATGTACACCCCTAAAAATACGAGTGCCATGATCGCTAGGCTCGCTCCATTTAAGAAACCGATCTTCATTTCTTTAAATAACAAAGCAATCTTTTTCTTACCTGACAGATTTTCATCCATTAATACGCGGATTGTTACAGCTAAAGACTGTGTTCCAACATTTCCCGCCATATCAAGTACCAGGGATTGGAAACAGATAACGATTGGCAATACCGCAACAATAGATTCAAACATTCCAACAACTGAGGATACTGCCATTCCTAAGAATAACAATGCGATCAACCATGGAAGTCTCTTCTTCATACTAACTATCGTGGGTTCATTTAAATCTTCCTCTTCTGTTAAACCAGCAAGTTTTGCATAGTCATCTCCCATCTCGTCATCGACCAATTCTACAATATCGGAAGATGTTAAGATTCCTGCGATTTTCTTATCTTGTGTCAGTACTGGGATGGAATCTTCTTCGTAATCTGTTAAGATTTCCATACATTCACTGATTTTTTCATGTTCATATACATAAGGATAAGAACTGCTTATGATGTCCTGTAGATTATCATGTTCTCTTGCGATGATCAAATCTTTCAGATCGATCGCTCCTGCAAAAATCCCATTCTCATCTATCACATAAAGTGTCTGGATATTATCATGTTCTCCTGCCTGCTTTACAAGTGTACTCATTGCCTCACGAATCGTTACATCATTTCTTACTACGATATAATTATTCGTCATACAACTACCGATCTGATCTTCCTCGTAAGACAACAGTTTCTGAACATCTTCTTTTGCTTCTTTATCCAGTCTCTTTAATAATTTGTATTTATCTTCTTCATTTAATTCTTCAAACAGATCCATCGCATCATCTGAATCCATGTTTGATACAACTTTCGCTGCCTGTTCAATTGGCATTTCTTCCAGATATTTTCCTGGTTCCTCTTCGATATAAGAAAAAATCTCTGCAATATCTGCAATGTCTAAAATGTCATAGATACATTTTCTAACTGTTTTATCTGATTCTACGATCGCATTTGCAATATCTCTTTCGTGATAAGCTGCGATCTTTTTCTTTAATTCTTCTCTATCTTTCGTTGTCTGTACGATCTTGACCAATTCTTTTGCATAATCTGTTCTATGCTGATTTCTTGCATTTTTCATGATATCCTCCTTCTTTTCCTAAATCTGGTTGCAAAACACCAATATTTAGGCACAAAAATACACCGCTTCAGATTTAAATTCCTAAAGCAGATCACATACTCTGTTGTGATGTAAAGAACTTTCTGTTTCGCGATGTATCAAAAAGGATATCATAATACAAATGTTGCTATTCATGTATCTTCACAGAGAGCAGCATTCGCATCTTATATTTTCTTTTTTGACTACCGCATACAACTTCGTCCTATACGATCGCAACTATCCATGAACATACACCTCCTTTCACATCTTTACTAATATCTCTCAACATTCTTTGTTTTCATTCTGAGTTATATTATCAGATTTTTCTGATATCGTCAACCTATTTTACTATGATTTAACAATCTTTTCCGCCGCCACAGTGTGATCCTGCCGGAGGGCTTTTTATTGCATAGGGGATTTCATCGAAATCTTCTATGCAATAAAAAAACATCCTTATCTCTAAGAATGCTTGAATCTTCATATTAAATCTATATATAAAGGATATACCTTCAAAACAACATACAAGAATCTTTCTACATCTCTTACACTTCAGCCTTCTTTGGTTAAAGCCTCGACCGATTAGTAACAGTCAGCTCCATACGTTACCGTACTTCCACCTCTGCCCTAT
>ENA-OQOA01000382-OQOA01000382.1-human-gut-metagenome-genome-assembly--contig:-NODE-382-length-20543-cov-3.368975_pt1 | contig 20543 bp, 22 predicted proteins | sample MGYA00242633_ERZ504888 | MGnify/ENA primary metagenome ERZ504888 (study PRJEB26092, sample SAMD00036372) | human gut metagenome | host: Homo sapiens | study: EMG produced TPA metagenomics assembly of...
CGGCTCTCTATTATCCGGATAATGAAGGATATTTTATTGTCTTTGTCTTCTCTGAAAACACTTATGGCAAGGAGATACAGGAGCATATTTTGCTACTTTCGGTTACTCTCGTTGTCATCAGTTCATTTTATTTTTTTATCGGGCGTGTTTATTCTAACCGGATTCTTACTCCCCTGCAACATATCTTGAAAGAATTGAAGCGTATCCGCGCCAATAACCTGAATGTACGTCTGAGAGGCTATGGGAACAAGGATGAGCTGGATCAGCTGATTGTGTCACTGAATGGGATGCTGGATCGTATTGACACAGCGTTTAAATCCGAGAAATCATTTGTCAGCAACGCTTCCCATGAATTGAACAACCCGCTTACTGCTATTCAGGGGGAGTGCGAAATAGCCCTTCTGAAAGAGCGTAGCACTTCGGAATATATGGATTCTTTGGAACGTATCTCGGTAGAGAGCAAACGTATTTCTTTGCTGATAAAGTCTTTGCTGTTTTTATCCCCGTCAGGATAAGGATATTCTAGCAAATACGGTAGAGGATGTTTGCCTGCCTCGGATGCTGAGGGAGCAGTATGCCGGCCGTCCTCGTATTCGTCTGTCTTCCACACTTAGGGAGGAGAATGACTTTATTGTCCGTGCCAATCCTTATTTATTGGGAATAGCCCTTCAGAATGTAGTGGATAATGCCTGTAAATATTCGGATAAGGATGTGGAAATCAGCTTGTTCGAAAAGGAGGGCCGGAAAGTGGTGGAAATCAGGGACCAGGGTATTGGTATTCCTCAAGAAGAGGTAGAATTGATTTTTCAATCTTTCTATCGTGCTAGTAATACACGTTCTTACAAGGGGCAAGGCATCGGGCTAAGCCTTTCTTTGAAAATTATATCTACTTACGGCGGCCAAATGGGAATCCATTCGGAAGAGGGACATTTTACCACCGTAAGTATAACTTTTCCTCTGTCCCTAGCCGAAGAATAAATAACAGATAAGAATAGCCGCAATCACTCCGGCCAAATCGGCCAGTAGTCCGCAAGGAACGGCGTGGCGTGTCCTCACTACTCCTACGCTACCGAAATATACTGCCAGGATATAAAAGGTAGTGTCTGTGGAACCTTGAAAGATACAGGCCAGTCTGCCTACGAAAGAATCGGGACCGTATGTAGTCATGGCATCCACCATCAATCCGCGTGCTCCGCTTCCACTCAATGGTTTCATCAGTGCTGTGGGGAGTGCTCCTACGAAATCACTGTCGATACCGCATAGCTTTACGGCTCTGTCAATGCCGTCAATCAAATAGTCCATCGCACCCGATGCACGGAAGACACCGATGCCTACCAGTATGGCTACCAGGTAAGGAATGATGCGTACGGCAGTGTTGAATCCTTCTTTGGCCCCTTCAACAAAGGAGTCGTAGACATTGATTTTTTTTCTGATCCCTGCTACAATGAAGCCGATGATGATAAGAAATAGAAAGACATTGGCAAAGGTAGTGGAGTAAATATCTATCTGGTTTCGTGACAAGGTATTGAAGAAATAAATAATTCCTGCTACCAGCAAACTCATTCCCCCTAAGAAGAAGAGGATGGTACGGTTAAACAGGTTGATTCTCTGATAAATGCTTACAGCGACAATACCTGCCAAGGTAGAGAAGAAGGTTGCCAGCAGGATGGGGACAAATATGTCTGTAGGTTGGGCAGCACCTAGTTGAGCGCGATATACCATGATGCTGATAGGAATCAGAGTCAGCCCCGAAGTATTCAGTACCAGGAACATAATCATGGGATTACTGGCAGTATCTTTCTTGGGGTTCAGTTCTTGCAGGCCCTCCATTGCTTTCAGTCCTAAGGGAGTGGCGGCATTATCTAGTCCCAGCATATTGGCTGCCAGATTCATAAAGATACTACCTGTCACAGGATGTCCTTTGGGGATATCGGGAAAAAGTTTACTGAACAGAGGTCCCAGCAATCGGGAAAACAGAGCGATGACTCCGCCTTGCTCGCCTATTCTCATGATACCCAGCCAAAGGGAAAGGACACCGGTCAGTCCCAGTGAAATTTCAAATGCAGTTTTGGAAGAACTGAAAGTAGAGTTGATAATTTCGGGAAACACTTGTGTGTCGCCAAGGAAAACGAGTCGCATCAACGCTACTACGAAGGCTATCAGAAAAAAGGCTATCCAAATGTAGTTCAGAACCATATCGCTAGTTTTATTAGTAATAACTCGGACAAAAGTAGTCAATTTATTCGTTTTTGAATTAGAAAAGATTCAATTCTCTTATTTTTATTTCCAATCTTTGTTTGAACACGATAGCAAAATAGTATGAAATGATTTTAAGAGCAAACTACTCTCTCATTTGATTATTTCGATGAACGGGACGAGAAGGAAGCGTTTAAGCGATTCTCGCGAGTTTGAAGAATATCAAAAAGAGTAAAAAGACGTTTGATGGTTTGCTATTTGTCGGGTATATAAAGAAAAATGTTCTTTATGGATTTAAATATGCTTTGAAATGGATACTAATGAGATGTAAAATAACTCTTGAAATAAGTCTGTTCTAGAAAAAACGGATAATATAAGAATCGAAATAGTTAGGAAAAAGAGTTTTGTTGATCGGATCTGATAATAAAAGGTTATATTTGTGCAAATATGTAGTGTGAATTCTGTAGTAGAAGGAGGGCATTGACGTAATAACAAGTAATATGGGAGAATATATGATGAAAACCGAGGAAATAAAAGATTAGTTCAAGCAGTTTGAAAGTATCGTTTGTGATTATCATGGAGTAGAGTGTTGGAGTGCACGCGAGTTGTATTCCTTATTGGGTTATACCCAGTGGAGAAACTTTGAGGCTATCATCAATAAAGCGAAAGCTGCTTGCACGAATGCAGGTGAAGATGTGACCTATCATTTTGCTGACGTCAGCAAAATGATAAGTTTACCTAAAGGTGCAGAAAGAGAGATAGATGATATCTATCTTACCCGTTATGCCTGTTATTTGACTGCTCAAAATGGTGATGCGCGTAAATCGGCTATAGCTTTTGCTCAAAACTACTTTGCTGTTCAGACAAGGCGTGCAGAATTGGTGGAACAACATCTGTTGGATTATGAGCGGGTTCAAGCACGGACTAAATTGGCTGAAACGGAAAAGCTGTTATCGGGTGTGTTTTATGAACGCGGAGTAGATAGTAAAGGTTTTGCCATTATCCGTTCAAAAGGAGATAAAGCCTTGTTTCGTCTTGACACAGCGTTGCTAAAATGTAAACTTGGTGCGCCCCACAGTCGTCCGCTGGTCGATTTCTTACCAACCATCAGCATTAAGGCAAAAGATTTTGCTGCTGAGATGACTTCTATTAACGTACAACAAAAAGATCTTTATGGACAGTCATCAATTGAAAAAGAACATATTGAGAATAATACGGCTGTTCGGAATATGATGGGGTAAGCCGAGGAATCTATCCGGAACAATTGCCTGCAGGCGAAGATTTAAAGAAAGTAGAACACCGTTTGAAATCAGAAGAAAAGAAAATAACTAAGAAATAATGAAGGAACCGCTTGAGGAGAAACTATAAATGAGCTGAAACGGTTTGCTCACTTTCACATGCTTCAGTAAATAATTCTTGTGATGTCTGGTTAGGCAAAATAGAACTTTTAGCCATATACTCTTTATTATTGGCATAAATAAAGAGTACGCTTCCCCCTTTTATCGTATTGATAATAGGTTTGGTCAGTGCCTGTGGCAAAGCCGGACAACCGAAACTCCGTCCTAATCTACCCGATTTGCAAACGGATGGATTGGCGTATGCGGCGCCATGAACCACAATGGCACGTTCACGGGCCCGGTCATTTATGCCTTTTTCCAGCCCGTCTAATAAAAGAGAGTATCCGTTTTTACCTTGATATGTGTTTCCGGTAAGATAGAAGCCGAGGGAACTTTTATAAGAGCCGACTTCGTTGGAGAAAGAGGTAGCATAGTTCTCGCCGCTGTTTTTCCATGAGAGACCACTGATGAGTATAGCATCTTTTCTGTTCCATATCAAAGACAAACAAACGTTTTTCGGTAGAGGGTTTGGTGAAATCAATCAATGTCAGTATGGATTTGCTTTTTGTTTAATCAAGTTGTATCCTGCCACAGCCTGTCGGAATGCCAGGAAATTGACCACCCCTCCCAATTGCATATCTTCAAATAATTGTTCGCCGTCCATTTTTTGAGGTGCAGGGACAGATGTAGCAACTTTCTTTTCGGGTGTAGCCGTCCGGGTCGATACATTGCTCGACGGAAAGAGGAATAGGAACAGGAGTAAAAAGTTTTTTGCATGCGTATGGAAAAACTGGATAACGGGTGCAAAGTTACGCACATTTCTATTCCAAAACAAATATAATCGTCTCATTAACAGGTGCCCATTCGAAAATAAACTTGGCATGAGAGGTGGCATTTCTTACACACATATGTGAGCGGGGGATGGTACCCAACGTATAACTGTATTCTATGATCCCTGTTGCCGGCGCATTGGTGGGCACTCCGTGGATATAACCACCATTATTGAAACGACTGGCGTAAGGTGCAAAACCACCGGTGGCGGCAGAACCGTCTTTTAGAAAAATCATTTTAGTCTTTTTCTCTTGTAGAACGAACATACCCAATGGAGTTTCTTGGGCGTATGGAGGACGATGTTGTCCTGTTGTAGCAGGATTCATGCTACGTATCAGCCAGCAGCCCTTTTCTTTCCGTTCCAAAGTAGTTATATTCTGATTATGGCGGTCTATAAAAATAGCTTTGTTGAACACTACGCTGTCGGGAATCAGTTTTATATATTTTGCCGGAGCATACCATTCACCACCTATAAAGACAGGTTCTACTTTGGTAAATTTTCCTTCCTCACCTAGGTGACGGGTAAGAAGTCCATCTAGTCCGTAGCGTTTGGCAGTAAGGGTGTCATCTGTTAGGAAAAAGAGGAATTCCCTGATAGCGTTCCACTCCCAATGTGTCGGCTATCCGTTTGTATGCGTCCCTTTTAAAATTTTTCACTAAAGGTGCTTCTCCGTTCCGGTTTTTATAATTCTGTAAGATACACCATTGTGTCGGCTTTCTCTGGATGTTCTCCAACAGCGCCAGTCGTTCCTTTATTTTTTCCCATTGGAAATGACGGGTGGTGTCTTTATAAGGATAGGTATCCTCCAAAGTATGTTTATCATACAGCAGTTCCTTGTCAAGCCTGATGTCTTCGGGTTTGATATCTTTTTCTACAATTTCGGCAATGGCTTCTGTCACAGTATTGTGTACCTCTGTTATCACTTCCTTAATTTCACTATTTGCTTTCGAGGTACATGAGCAGATTGTACAGAAACCAGTCAATAAATATATGAATTCTATTCTTTTCATCATAGACACAGGTTTATGGCTTTCTTCTACAAATATAATTCTTTAAAAGGAATAAACATGCGTTTTTGTTTTAAATGCAGTGAAAAATTCCTGTTTCTTTGAACAATCTCCCCTATTGCAGACCTTATAAAAGACCGCTGGGAATAATCGCTTATCTTGGCTTGAGGTTTTTACAGAAAAAAAGAATCAACTTAAAAACAAGTATTATGGTGGAATCAACTAGAGTAAGAAGTAAAAGATTATCCTTTTCAGGTAAGAAGACACTGTCTTCCTTTATGCAAGTGAATATTGCCAGTCTGAGACAATCGGGAAAATTGCGTACCAGTGAGACGTATAGAGCTACACTGAACAGTTTTATGAAATTTATGGATGGCAAGGATGTTCTGTTGAGCAATATGGATGCCGAGTTGATGATGGGGTATGAAACTTATTTAAAGGCGCAGGGAGCAAGTATGAACACCGTTTCTTTTTATATGCGTATTTTGCGTGCAACGTATAATCGTGCAGTAGATAAAGGGGTGATCAGACAGCGTTTTCCTTTTAAGCATGTCTATACGGGAGTGGAAAAAACGGTGAAGCGGGCTATTTCTTTTAAAGTAATCAGACAACTGAAGGAGATGGATTTAAGTCACTCTCAGTCAATGGAGTTTGCGCGTGATATGTTTATGTTCAGTTTTTATACTCGGGGAATGTCATTTGTGGACATGGCTTTTCTTAAAAAACAGATTTAAATAATGGTATGCTGACTTATAGGAGAAAGAAAACCGGTCAGTTGCTTTCCATCAGATGGGAGAAATGTATGCAGGATATAGTGGATAAATATCCTGGAAACTTCTCGACTTATCTTCTTCCTATTATAATTCATATCAGAAAGGATGAAAGATTACAATATAAAAATTCCATCTGCTTGGTAAACAGAAGGCTAAAAGAAATAGGGAAAAAGTTAGGGCTTGTTCATCCTCTGACTATGTATGTGGCGCGCCATTCATGGGCCAGTGTTGCCAGAGGCAAACATATTCCTCTTTCTGTAATAAGTGAAGGAATGGGACATGATTCGGAAAAACGACTTTGATTTATCTGGCAGCATTGGATACCACCGTGATAGACAAAGCGAATATGGTGGTGCTGAGAGAATTCTTGTGATAATAGGGTAAAGATATTGTTTCTTGTCAAAAAGAGGATATCATATCACAGGGTATCCTCCATTTGACGGGACCAGTGTGTCCAGTGTTTTTTCAATAAATTAGTGTTTGTTCTTTCTAAAGATGATAGCAATTTCTGATGTGGCTGAGTTGAATATGCTTGTTGCAAGGTCGGAACAGCATGATCTCTTTATGTTATCTTTTGTCAGAAGATGCTGTTATAGTAAAGGAAAATCGGATTACAGATAGATCCTGAAAGAATTGCCATAAACCATCATGCTGTTTTCGTCCACCCATTTGTTGTGAAAAAAATATCAGTTCCCAAATATTCAGGATTTTTCCGTAATATGATGATTGTCATAGGTTTGTTTTTATATGAATTATAGTTGATACAACTATATTTTAGTGGATAAACTTGAATAAAAGAAAAGGCAAAGTTTACCTAGATTTTATTCTTTGATTTTGGAGATAATCCTCTTATTACAAGTACTTTATACAAAAAACACCAAGTTAAAATATTGTATATCTCTTATTAAGAGATATATATTTTGTCGCAAATTTAAGCAAAGTTTTGAGAATTAGAACAATTTAGCGAGGAAATTTAATAATTGATTCAAAAAAAACGTTTTTTGAATACAAGATTTAGTCTTCTGAAGTATTCTTATATTAATATAGTTCGTTGATTTATAGTGTGTTATGTGTGCGTAACATATCTCTTAATAAGAGATCTATCGTATAACTGATGACATGCTATATAATAATGTATAGTTGTGAAGATGTTGAAGTGAAGATTAAAAGTAAATAAAATATGGACTATCTATTCTTGAGACGACACAGACGGACTGCTACTTCGAAGAGGCAGAAAAACCTGCTTCTTAAGGCTGCTGAACGCCAGTGGGAACTACAGTTCGCCAACAAGGGGGCTGAAGGGAGAAAGGTGGATTGTACCCTATATAAATGTATATTGTACAACCTTGAAATAAAGCAAGTCTTTTTGGATTCGGAGCTTTCTTTGAAAAAGTTTAGCGTAATGATAGACACCAACCAAACTTACCTATCGAATGTGGTAAACAAGTATTTCAACTGCAATTTGAAGGAGTTGTTGAATACCTACCGTGTGGAATATGCTAAAGAGTTACTTCATGCTGGGAAATGTTCATTAGAGGAACTCCCACAGCGATGTGGTTTTGCCTCTAGAAGTGCTTTTTATGCCTCTTTTAGTAAAATAGTCGGAATGTCTCCTTTGCGCTTTCTAGCTCGTGAACAGAATAATTCGCTCTTAGAATCAATGATTTATGTATAATCAATTTTAGTTTTTTAAATTTATAAATTTAAAGTTTTTCTTATTATGAACAAAAAGTTTTTAAGTGCAATCCTGTTCGGAGCTTTGATGGTTTCGTCAACGGGAACATTTGTGTCTTGTAAAGACTATGATGATGACATTGACAACATCAATAAAGAGTTGTCGACTCTTAAAGGAGATCTGAGTGCTTTACAGGCAAAAGTAAATGAAGGCAAATGGATTACAAGTTTGGCTCCAACTACTGGTGGTTTTACCGTAACTTTTTCGGATAACACTTCTTATACCATTACGAATGGTAAAGATGGTGCTGCTGGTGCTGATGCTGTGAAATGGGAGATTGGTACTGACGGTTTTTGGTATAAGAATGATGTAAAGACCGAGTATCAGGCTGTTGGTCAAGCTGGCGAAGCTGGTGTTGCTGGTGTATCTCCTTATATCGGTGAAAACGGTAACTGGTTTGCTTATAACACCGAGACAAAAGAAGTGGAAGATACAGGTATCTCTGCTGCTGGAACCAGTACCTACGTGGTGAAGAATGGTGATAACTATGAATTGCATGTGTATAACCAGACTACCGGGGAATATGAGTCAATCGTTCTTCCTGCTACTGCTGCAGCAGCTGCTTTGAACGTGGTGTTTATGCCGACATATAGTGATATGCAGACTAAAGTGGTTGCTATCAATATCTCTGTTGGTGACGAGTTTAACGATAAGAACCGTTTGTGGGATAATAATGTTTCATTGACTAACGATATTGTTTTCAACTATCGTGTTTCTCCTGCAAGCATTGATTTGGCAAAAGCAAATATTGGCTTCTTGGTAAATGAAGTACAGTCAAGAACTGCAGGTTCTATCTTGGAAGTTGCTGATAAATCGTTTGCTGATGGTGTTTTGGCTGTAAAAGCTAAAGCTGGTGAAGCATTCTCTTTGAAGAATAAGAAATATGCCGTGGCTTTACAGGTTCAGAATGATGCACAGAGCGCAATTTCTACTTATCATTTGCTTACATCTAATACAATTAATCGCGAAGACTTGACAGTATTCGAAGCTCGTAAGGATGATAATGGAGAGATTGGGTATTTCCAGTTCCTTTCTCTTGATATAAACCTCTTATATACAGGTGAATTGAATGTTGCTGATACTTTAACTGTAGGACGAACTGTTAGGGATAATTTTATGAATACTTCGTCATATAGTGACTTGAGAAAATACGGTTTTACTCCTTACTACGAAGTAGTTAAGAAAGCTGGTGAAGACAAAGGCAATTATTTCACTGTAGAAAATGGCGTTATTAAAACTAACGGACAAATTTCTTCTGTAGGTCATAATTGTACTTTCATTGTATCTGTATATGATAAGAAAGACGGATATAAAATTGGCTGAAAAAGAATTGACTGTATCGTCAGTTGAGAAGATTGCTACTACTAAGACTTATACTAAATCTGAAACTCATGAATTAACTCTTGAATCAAAAGATTATAGATTCAAGTTTGATATGAATGATGTATATAATACATTGGGCATGTCTTCTCAAACTTTCTGGAATGCAGGATATTCTTCTGAATATTATATTTGGGATGCAGATAGAAGTGAATATGTACAATCAAGCAGTAGTAATGGTGTTATTTCTGCTGGTTCAGTATATGAAAACAATGAAAAGATCTTGTATGTAGATGTTAAGAATATCTTGACTAAGGATCAGCTTGGTAAGTACAAAGTAGTATTTAAGATTGGTAATACAGGTGCAGAAGTTGTTTATGAGGTTAAGGTAGTATATCCTGAAGTGACTTTGATTAAAGACAATGATTACTGGAAAGATGGTTATATGATTAATGCCGGTAAACTTGTAGGTTCTAATTATGTTATGTCTGGTGACTTGCGTCGCGGATATAAGAATAAAGACCTTGATTTGGTATTTGAAACAGTAGCTGGTGAAACTCGTACAGACTTTACTTTGATTAACAATGTTCTGACATATACAGGAGATTGCAATGATGAAGAAGGTAACCGTATCAATATCTCTACTATCGATCCGGTTGATGTAATGGTATTTGTTCTGATTAATGGTCAGAAGATTGACAATGGTACTAAGATCCAGGTTAAGTTTGCTGACCCGTTGAAGAATATCACTTTGAAGAAAGATGCCAAGTTTGAAACTACAGACAAGAAGAGTCCAGCCGATAAATTGCAGTTGAATTCTGCAATCAACTTGGTAAGCATTGCTGGTGAAAAAGTAATTGAAAACGGTACGATAAATGCTACTATTGCCGATTACTATAATGCTCAAGCAGCTAAGTTCGAAGTATCGGAAGAGGATGCTGCTAAGGGAGCTAGTGTAAATGCTACAACGGGTGAATTTACATGGCAGAATGATGGTGTAGCTTTGACTGCCAACAAGACTATCAATGTGAAAGTTACGGTTACATACACTTGGGGTGTTGCGGTTGGTACAATTCCTGTAACTGTAAAATCTAACCTCTAATCTGAATTTAGATGATTAAAAAATAATCATACTATAAAGTAAAAGTCCGCTTCTCCTTCGTGAGAAGCAGCTTCTACCCAAAGTAGAAATTATAAATTCTTTCAAGCGGGGAAAGCATACGTATCCGGCAACGGGCGTTTCTTTCCCCGCTTTTTTTTAAGGAAATGACTCTGAAGAATAGTTTGTTTCTTTTCCGGTTAGAGTCTGTTCATTGAATAAATTGTATATACCATGAATAAAGTAGAAGAGATAAGAAAAAAATCAGAGATTTGAAGTTGAAGCGGAAGATGACAACTGGGCGTTTGGAATGGAACGATATACAGAGAGAAATAGACATTTTGAATAATGAGTTAAAGCAACTAGAAACAGACAAACCACAATATGGAAAATAGATTATACTTGTACAACTTAGGTATAAAGACATTTGGCGGCTTTGCAACACTGGGTGGAGTTATACAGGCTTTGCAACTATTTACGCAGCCTGATCTTGATATTAAATCAATTTTGCTTTCGTTTCCTGCGTGGGTAGTATATGTATTTGTATGCCTGACTATTATTTTTGCTATGTTGAGGGAACGGTACAAATCGATGAGTCAAAGGGTGGAAGTATTGAATGTTAAATTGAACGAGCAAAATGCAATAATTCGTTCGTTGCAGGAAATGATGAAAATTGTGCCATTCAAAGGACGCTTTTTCTTGACCACAGAGTATTTATACAATGAATTGGGGGAATATATACAGAATAACATTGATATTGATTCAATAGAGATAAAGAATACAATAGAAAAAAGAGGTATGGGAAACAAGAGAGATTCCTTTGTCCGATTAAATATAAGAGGTGTTGTCTCACATAAAATCAGTACATTTCATTTGCTGGTGGCAGGTGATACCATTGTTAACTTTGAAGATATAAACATACAAGCGTTCGAGCGTGTTGGTGGGAAGCAGAAAAAATTATGTGCAAGAATTGCTGATAACGGACAGGATTCTTTGTTGAAGCAGGTTGTTGTTTCTTATGGCAAAGTAAAAAGTCCTGGTAGTATTGTTGATTTGATGATTGAATGGTGCTGGCCTAATATGTTGAATGTTACAGATTGCGACTATACTACATTGCCTAATTTTTTGGCAGGTACGGTGAAACATCTGAAAATGTCTTTGGAATGTAAAGAAGATATAGATTTTAAATCGGCAAGTATATATAAATATAAAGTCGGTATGGATAAGGCCCGGTTGATTTTGGACGTTGATATGTCCGAAATCACAGATACGATATCTTATGAAGAAGATAATCCGTTAATGAATTCTACTTATATATTGTATTACGAAGTTGCCAGATGATTGGAAATCTGAAAAAATATATAGATAAGGTATCTTTTATGGAACATATAGATGCCAAGCTGCGGCAGAATGAACCTATGATTATAGATTCATTCGTCAGTAATAAATGTAATCTGAAATGTAGACATTGTTATTTTGGAGATGCCCGGCCATATCAGAGTCGGTTTCTTGGCAAGATGGAGAAGTTTTCTTGATGAAGCCATTGGAATGGGTATGAAACATTTTCATTTTTCGGGTAAAGAATCTTTTTGGGATAATAGAATCTTTGATATCCTGAATCTTTTAGCAGAGTATAAAGAAGATAGGAAAATATTTTATGGAGTTGTTTCAAATGGAATGAGTATGGATATTCAGGGGTATGACGAAGTTCTTGCAACCAACATTTCATACCTTGAAATTAGTCTTGAGGGCTCTGGAAAATACAATGATTTGATAAGGGGTGAGAACGGATACAATACGGTTTATGAGTTGATTGAAAATGTGGAGCATCGAGATAAAATAAACATTACTTCTACTATTTTTGATGATAATGGAGCTGATTTATTATCCATGTTGCTTGCATATTGGAAATTAGGAGTTGATAAATTTAATTTTGCTCCTATCATGTATTATTCACCATTTGAAATGAAACCATTGAAAAGTTTGTCGTGTGAATCCTTGCTTGGTTTTGTTTCGCTCTGTCTTGATTTTATGAATAATGATAACAGTTCGGATGCTATTGATATAAGGATTTGTATGACGAAAGCAATGGCGTATGAACTGTTTCTGAAAGAAAATATATTAACCGGAAAAATAGAGGAATATATATACAGAGGCAATAAAATGAAATATCAGAGGGGGAATAAGGTGTTGGAGTTTAGTTATCCTTTACTCAGCATTCCATTCCTTAATGAATTGGTCGTTACTCATGATGGTTACATTATATCCTGTGCAGATGATATTCATTATAAGTATCTTGATAAGATCGCTTTACCGAACGTGAATATAGTAAAAAACAGTTTTGCAGAAATATTGCAAGCGAGAAACGAATTTATTTTGTGTTATTTAGACAAAGAATTATCTCAATATACTAAATGTTTATAATTATGAAAACACAAGAATTTGTAGATGTTCGGGTGGGTGAAAGCACTCAGCCGGATCACGGTTATGAATTGAGTGATAAGTGTATAATAACGAAAAGTTCAAATGCTGTCGCTAGCGGAGCAGGAAGCAAAGGCTTGTTTTCGTATAAAAGTACTAAGCTGAAAAGTGCTGAATGTAAAATTAATCAGAGTTTACGGGATGTTGATAATGGAGCAGGAAGCAAAGGTTTGTTTAGTGTGAATGTTGATTAGTAAGCATGGCTTTGTAGAGAAGTTTGTTTGTCTTTTTAACTTCTGAACATGAAGCTAAAATGTTTGACCTCTTTTGCATGTGGCAACAATAAATTGACATAAAGCAAGTAATCATTCCTTTTCTTATAAAAGTGTGCTAAAAACACTTATATCTGAAAACATAACAATTATTTTTGTACGTTTTTTAATTAATGGATTGTTTTTATTCAGGTATGAAGAAGAGTTTGACGGCTTTGGCGTTCGGCACATTAGGATTGGGCATTGCCGAGTTTGTAATGATGGGCATTTTGCCCGATGTAGCGAAGGACTTGCATATAAGTATTCCGCAAGCAGGACATTTTATTTCGGCTTATGCACTAGGTGTGTGCGTAGGAGCACCGGGGATGGTTTTGGTGGCTCGTACCCGTCCGCTGAAACATATTCTGTTAGGCTTGATGGTTATTTATATTTGTGGTAATTTGTGTGCTGCCGTTTCAGTGAATTATTGGATGATGTTGATGATGCGTTTTATTTCCGGATTGCCTCATGGCGCCTTCTTTGGGGTTGGTTCCATTGTGGCGGAAAGAGTGGCTGATAAAGGAAAAAGTTCGCAGGCAGTGGCATTGATGGTGTCGGGTATGACGATTGCCAATCTTTTTGGTGTACCTTTGGGTACGTTCATGAGTAATATAATGTCCTGGCGTATTCCTTTTCTCTTTAATGGAGTATGGGGACTGATTACCTTGTTCTATATTTGGAAATGGGTTCCTTCACTGCCTGCTTTGCCGGATACAGGTTTGAAAGGACAGTTCCGTTTTTTGAAGAATCTAGCTCCATGGTTGTTGATATTTACGACTATGTTTGGGAATGGAGGTATCTTTTGTTGGTATAGTTATGTTACTCCTTTGATGACACATGTGGCAGGTTTCAGTGAGAACAGTATGACTTTCATTATGGTGCTGGCAGGTCTTAGCATGACTGTAGGAAACTTGATGGGTGGAAAGTTTTCTGATCAGTATGGAGCAGCCCGTGTGGTGAAATATACACAGATTATTATGGCCTCCGGTTTGCTTGCCATTTTCTTTGCAGCTTCTATCTCTTGGCTGGCAGTGATATTGATGTGTGTATGTACGGCAGGATTATTTGCTGTTTCGGCTCCACAACAATTATTGTTACTCCAAAATTCACGCGGAGGAGAAATGATGGGAGCGGCCTGTGTGCAAGTCGCTTTTAATTTGGGCAATGCCATTGGTGCCTATGCCGGTGGGCTACCCATAGATGCCGGATTGGGTTATCGGTATCCGGCTTTGGTAGGAGTTTTTATCGTATTGACCGGCTTTGTCGCTGTTTCCCTTTATTCCAAAAGGGAATCGGCTTCTCTTTCCAAGATATAAATCACATCTCCACTCTTTTTAACCTCTACCCGGCTACCTTCCGGATTCAGGTTGAAAGGTGTGGTCTTGTCTGTTTTGTTATCTACGACCATCAGTACATTATCTTCGGCAAAGCGCTTTATTTCCACTTTCAGGTTGGCGTCGGGCATGGTTTGGTCCAGCAGCAGACTGTCATTTAGATATACCGCTATACTATCTCCGGCAAAACTATTAGTTAGTTCTATGTTGTAGACTCCTTCATAAGTCTGTACTTTGTCAGCCTTGCGTTGGAAACGGAAGGACATATACAAAAAATGATAATAACGGCAAAGACTCCAAAAGCCAGCATACCGTTACCTATCATGAATTGCTTGTTCGTATTTAAACTGTTTTTATCCATAGTGTTATAAGTTTCTGCAAAACTACAATTTTTTAATAGAATATTTTGTAGCACTGGTAGATAATTTGTATCTTTGCACCGAAATGGATGAATGGTGGGGCTTGATTAAGCCCTTTTTTTGTTCTTAATAGTGAATAAATGATAGATAAAAATGTAGTAACCCGGATTGTTGACGAGTGGCTGGAAGGTAAAGATTACTTTTTGGTAGATGTCACGGTGAGCCCGGATGACAAAATTGTGGTAGAAATTGACCATGCCGAGGGAGTATGGATTGACGATTGTGTAGAACTTAGCCGCTATATTGAGTCTAAACTGGACCGTGAAGAAGAGGATTATGAACTGGAAGTGGGTTCGGCCGGTATAGGACAACCTTTCAAGGTATTGCAACAGTACTTGATACACATTGGTAAGGAGGTGGAAATCCTGACTAAAGAGGGAAAGAAGCTGGAAGGTGTATTGAAGGATGCAAATGAAGAGAACTTTACCGTAACCATTGAAAAGAAAGTGAAACCGGAAGGAGCCAAACGCCCCAAACTGGTAGAGGAGGATATTACTTTTGCGTATGATGAGATAAAATACACTAAATACTTAATTAGTTTTAAATAATTATGGCCAAAAAAGAAGAAACAATCAGCTTGATTGATACATTTTCGGAATTTAAGGAATTAAAGAATATTGATAGAACAACTATGGTGAGTGTACTCGAAGAGTCTTTCCGTAGTGTGATCGCGAAAATGTTTGGCACTGATGAAAATTACGACGTTATTGTGAATCCTGACAAGGGAGATTTCGAAATATGGCGTAACCGTGAAGTTGTAGCAGATGAGGATTTGACGAATCCCAATATGCAGATCTCATTGACCGAGGCACAGAAAATTGATGCTTCTTATGAGGTGGGTGAGGAAGTGACCGATGAAGTAATCTTTGCCAAGTTTGGCCGCCGTGCCATTCTGAACTTGCGTCAGACACTGGCATCGAAGATTTTAGAACTGGAGAAAGATAGCTTGTATAATAAATATATTGATAGGGTGGGTACTGTAATCAGTGCGGAAGTTTATCAGATATGGAAGAAAGAAATGTTGTTGCTGGATGATGAAGGTAACGAACTGCTTTTGCCCAAGACTGAACAGATTCCGAGTGATTTCTACCGTAAAGGCGAAACTGCCCGTGCCGTAGTGGCCCGCGTAGATAATAAAAATAATAATCCGAAGATTATTCTGAGCCGTACTTCACCTGTGTTCTTGCAACGCCTGTTTGAAATGGAAGTACCCGAAATTAATGACGGGTTGATCACTATCAAGAAGATTGCGCGCATTCCCGGAGAACGTGCTAAGATAGCTGTTGAGTCGTATGACGACCGTATAGACCCGGTAGGTGCCTGCGTAGGTGTAAAAGGATCACGTATTCACGGTATTGTGCGCGAGTTGCGTAATGAAAATATCGACGTGATCAACTATACTTCTAACATTCAGTTGTTCATTCAGCGTGCGTTGAGTCCGGCTAAGATTTCTTCTATTGTGCTGCACGAAGAGGAGAAAAAAGCAGAAGTATATCTGAAACCGGAAGAAGTGTCTTTGGCAATCGGTAAGGGGGAATGAATATCAAACTCGCTAGTATGCTTACCGAATATACGATTGATGTGTACCGCGAATTGGATGAGAGCGCGATGGATGAGGATATCTACCTTGATGAATTCAAGGATGAAATTGATGAGTGGGTTATCACAGCCATCAAGAATATTGGATTGGATACAGCTAAGGCTGTACTGAATGCTCCGCGCGAGATGTTGATAGAAAAAGCGGACCTGGAAGAAAACACGGTTGATGACGTGTTGAGAGTTTTAAGAGCTGAATTTGAAGAGTAACTCTTCAGTCCCGGCTCGTAGTTAATAATTAAAAAACGAGTATGACGATTAGACTGAACAAAGTAACAAGAGATTTAAATGTAGGAATAACGACGGTAGTTGAATTCTTGCAGAAGAAGGGCTATACCATTGAGGCTAGTCCTAATGCGAAAATTACCGAAGAACAATATGCTGTACTTGTGAAAGAGTTCAGCACAGATAAAAATTTAAAAATAGAGTCTGAAAAATTTAGTCAGGAAAGACAGAATAAGGATCGCAACAAAGCTTCTATCTCTATCGAAGGTTTTGAATCTAAGAAAGAGAAAGAAGAGGTGGTGAAAACTGTTATTCCTGAAGAGGCACGCCCCAAACTGAAGCAAGTGGGTAAAATAGATCTGGACAATTTGAACAAGAAAACTGCGTCAAAGGTTGTAGAACCAGCTGCGAAAGTTATTGAACAAACTCCGAAAGCAGAACCCGTGGTGGAAAAGGTGGTTGAGAGGAAGGAAACTCCCCAGCCCCAGAAGGAAACGCCGAAGCCTGTGGTGGTAGAGGAAAAGAAACCGGAATCGACTCCTCAACCTGCTCCTGCTCCAGTTTTGGAAGAGAAGAAAGAGCCTAAAATTGAAAAGACGGAAGAAAAGACACCCCAGGTGAAAGAGATGGAAAAAGAAACACCCGAAGCAGCACCCGTTCAGGAAAAAGAAGAAGACGATGTATTTAAAATTCGTCCTACTGAATTTAAATCGAAAATTAATGTAGTAGGTCAGATTGATCTGGCTGCATTGAATCAGTCTACCCGTCCGAAAAAGAAATCGAAGGAAGAAAAACGGAAAGAGAGAGAAGAGAAAGATAAGCAGCGTCAGGAACAGCGTAAACTGATGAAGGATGCTATTATCAAAGAGATCCGTAAGGGAGACGATAAGATTTCTAAAAACTTGGTTAACGATGATGCCGCAAAGAAGAAAAAGCGCAATAGAATAAATAAGGAACGTGTGGATATAAATGCTGCCGGTACAACGAATGTTGGAGGAGCATCTAATAATAACCAACGTAACGATAACGCTAACAGACCGAATAGGAACAATAACTCCAAACCTAATAGTAATAACAATCAGGGTGGAGGCAAATTTAATAAAGACCGTTTCAAGAAACCTGTTGTAAAAGCGGAAGTTAGTGATGAAGATGTAGCAAAGCAGGTTAAGGAAACATTGGCACGTCTGACTAACAAGACTAAGAACAAGGCTGCCAAGTATCGTAAGGAGAAACGTGAAAATGTTCAGAACCGCCTGATGGAACAGGAGGAGATGGAACAGGAAGATAGCAAAATATTGAAACTGACCGAGTTCGTTACTGCGAACGAATTGGCAAGTATGATGGATATCCCTGTTACTCAGGTTATTGCTACTTGTATGAGTATCGGTATCATGGTTTCTATCAATCAGCGTCTGGATGCCGAGACAATTAACTTGGTAGCAGAAGAATTCGGATACAAGACAGAATATGTAAGTGCTGAGGTAGCACAGGCTATTACAGAAGAGGAAGATAACGAAGAAGATTTGCAGCCGCGTGCTCCGATTGTGACAGTAATGGGACATGTTGACCATGGTAAGACTTCATTACTGGACTATATTCGTAAAGCAAATGTAATTGCCGGTGAAGCAGGGGGTATCACCCAGCATATCGGTGCTTACAATGTGAAATTGGAAGACGGACGTCATATTACATTCTTGGATACTCCGGGTCACGAGGCATTTACCGCTATGCGTGCCCGTGGTGCGAAAGTGACGGATATTGCTATTATTATTGTAGCTGCCGATGATAATGTGATGCCGCAGACCAAAGAGGCGATTAATCATGCTATGGCTGCCGGTGTGCCTATCGTATTTGCTATTAATAAGGTGGATAAGCCGCACGCCAATCCGGATAAGATTAAGGAAGAACTGGCTGCCATGAACTTCCTGGTGGAAGAGTGGGGTGGTAAGTATCAGTCGCAAGATATTTCGGCAAAGAAAGGTACAGGTGTACATGATTTGTTGGAAAAAGTATTGCTGGAAGCTGAAATGTTGGATTTGAAGGCTAATCCCGACCGCAAGGCAACCGGTTCTATCATTGAATCGTCGTTGGACAAGGGACGCGGTTATGTGGCTACTATGTTGGTGGCAAACGGTACGCTGAAAATGGGTGATATAGTCTTGGCTGGTACTAGTTATGGTAAGGTGAAAGCTATGTTTAATGAACGTAACCAGCGCATCAAGGAGGCCGGTCCTTCCGAACCGGTATTGATTCTGGGGCTGAACGGTGCTCCTGCGGCAGGTGATACTTTCCATGTGATTGATACGGAACAAGAGGCTCGTGACATTGCCAACAAGCGTGAACAGTTGCAGCGTGAGCAGGGCTTGCGTACTCAGAAACTGCTGACATTGGATGAAGTGGGCCGTCGTTTGGCTTTGGGTGATTTCCATGAGCTGAATGTGATTGTTAAAGGTGACGTGGACGGTTCTGTCGAAGCGTTGAGCGATTCATTGATAAAACTGTCTACAGAACAGGTACAGGTTAATGTGATCCACAAAGGTGTCGGTCAGATTTCCGAGTCGGATGTGACTTTGGCTGCTGCATCAGATGCGATTATTGTAGGTTTCCAGGTTCGTCCTTCAAGTTCTGCCGGCAAACTGGCTGAGCAGGAGGGTGTGGATATCCGCAAATATTCTGTTATCTATGATGCGATTGAAGAAGTGAAGGCTGCTATGGAAGGTATGCTGGCACCTACTTTGAAGGAACAGATTACTGCAACCATCGAAGTGCGTGAAGTCTTCAATATTACCAAGGTCGGTTTGGTTGCCGGTGCTATGGTGAAGACAGGTAAGGTGAAACGTTCTGATAAGGCACGCTTGATTCGTGATGGTATTGTAGTCTTTACCGGTGCTATCAATGCTTTGAAACGTTTCAAGGATGATGTGAAAGAAGTAGGTACTAACTTTGAATGTGGTATCAGTCTGACAAACTGTAACGATATCAAGGTCGGTGATATTATTGAAGCTTACGAAGAAGTAGAGGTTAAACAGACTTTGTAATATACTGAAGTCTGAGAATATAGATGGTAATGTCATCCTGAGCATAGCGAAGGATCTGGCACCTCGCCCAGCGCGTGGGCTGGCAGATTCTTCGCTTTGTTCAGAATGGCATTATTGCTTTTTGTAATAACGATAAAGATGGCGACAATAGATATTATTATATTGGCTATGATTGGTGTGGGTGTCATTATGGGATTAATGAAGGGATTTGTGAAGCAGATGGCGTCTATTGTAGGGTTGATAGCCGGATTGCTGATGGCTCGTGCCTTGTTTGGCATTGTTGCTGAAAGGTTGGCACCGGTTTTAGGTACTTCGACGACTGTAGCACAGGTTTTAGCTTTTATATTGATCTGGGTAGCTGTACCTTTAGGTTTTGCGTTCGTCGCCTCTTTGTTGACAAAAGCATTGGATGCTGTGCACCTGGGATGGCTGAACCGTTGGTTAGGCAGCGGATTGGGAGCATTGAAGTATATGATACTGATAGGGTTAGTTATTCATGTGATAGAATATATAGACCCGAACAATGAGCTGATTAGTGCAACAAAAAAGAAGGAATCAGTGTTATATTATCCTATGAGGGACTTGTCCGGTATCTTTTTTCCGGTATTTAAGAATGTAACAGAACAATTAATAGAAATATAAGATAGATATGCAAGAAGAACCCAATAAATATGTGAAAGAACTGACGCAGGAGAAGTACAAATATGGCTTCACCACAGAAGTTCACACAGATATTATAGAAAGGGGATTGGATGAGGATGTTATCCGCTTGATTTCTGCAAAGAAAAACGAGCCGGAGTGGTTACTGGAGTTTCGCCTGAAAGCATACCGCTACTGGCTGACAATGGAGATGCCTGCATGGGCACACCTCACTATCCCTGAAATAGATTATCAGGCTAT
>ENA-OQOA01000384-OQOA01000384.1-human-gut-metagenome-genome-assembly--contig:-NODE-384-length-20512-cov-3.667599_pt1 | contig 20512 bp, 20 predicted proteins | sample MGYA00242633_ERZ504888 | MGnify/ENA primary metagenome ERZ504888 (study PRJEB26092, sample SAMD00036372) | human gut metagenome | host: Homo sapiens | study: EMG produced TPA metagenomics assembly of...
GTGCCCGACCTGCAATTCCGTGGGACCCCGTTCGGTGGTGCCAGTGATCTGTCCAAGGGCGTGTTGCGCACGCCGGTGGATCCGCGACAGTCCTTTGACGACGATCCGTTGCGTATGATGCGCGCCGTGCGATTCGTGGCCCAGCTGGGCTTCCGTATCGCGCCGGACGCGGCCGAGGCGATTACCTCGATGCGCGACCGCATCGACATCGTATCCGCCGAGCGTGTGCGCGACGAACTGACCAAACTGCTGCTCTCCGACCGTCCGCGCGCCGGCCTTTGAGGCGTTGGTCGAATCCGGTCTTGCGGACATCGTCTTCCCGGAAATTCCGGCCCTGCAATTGCAGATCGACGAACACCACCGCCACAAGGACGTCTTCGAGCACACGATGATTGTGCTCGAACGTGCTATCGCCCTGGAAACCGGCCCGGACGGCCCGGTGCCCGCCCCCGACCTGACGCTGCGCTTGGCCGCCGTGATGCACGATATCGGCAAGCCGAAGACCCGCCGGTTCGAGTCGGGCGGCAAGGTGAGCTTCCACCACCATGACGCGGTGGGTGCCAAAATGACCCGCAAGCGTTTGAAGGCGCTGCGTTTTGACCACCATCTGGTCGAGGACGTCTCGGAACTGGTGAATATGCACCTGCGCTTCCACGGCTATGTGGACGAGCCGTGGACCGATTCGGCCGTACGCCGGTATGTCAAGGATGCCGGGCACCTCTATGAGCGGCTGAACAGGCTCACGCGTGCGGATGCCACCACACAAAACAAACGCAAGGCGATGATCTTCTCCCAGGCCATGGATGAGATGGAGGAGCGCGTCCGCGAACTCAAGAAGAAAGAGGACTTCGACGCGATCCGCCCGGATCTGGACGGCAACGAAATTATGGAGTTGCTGGGCCTGGAGCCCGGTCCGATGATCGGCCGCGCCTACAAGCACATGCTGGAATACCGCTTGGATAACGGTCCGGTGGACCACGATGTGGCCGTCGAAGAACTCAAGCGCTGGTACGCCGAGATTCAGTAGTCCGATACTAGTCCGATACCAAAAAACCGTACGCTGAATACGTGTCAGCGTACGGTTTTTCGCGAAGATGAAGCTGTATGCGCCTTACTGCGCCGTGTATGCGTCGTGTTTGGTGTCGGCGGGCAGCTTGGTCATGCTATCGGCGGCCTTGCAACCCTCGATATTGGTGATGGTCTTACCGGATTGCGGGGAGGAGTTGGTGTCCTGCAGATCGTTGAACGTGGCGCCGATGACCACATCGATGAGCTGATCCTCGCGAGCCGTCATGATCATGGTGGCGTCGGTGAAATTGCCGATCAGCGTATACGCCTGATTAATGGCGTTCTTGCCGAAGTAGATGGTGGTGCGTTCAACGCCGGTGCTGGAATAGTTATCGATTTTCTGCACGCTGAATCCACGATTGGCCAAAGCCTCACCCACGGCCTTGGCGAATTGGCCGTGAGAGGTGCCGTTCATCACGCGGATGCCGACCGAAGCGTTGGACACGTATTGCGCTTTGCCGCTGCTGTCCTTGACCGCGCACGGCGCCGCGTTGCCGTAATTCGGCTGGCTGGCCGGAGTCTCCACTTCGCCGAGGCCGAAAACGTGGAAATTGAACAGTAGGGCTATGACCAGCACTACTGCCAATACCGCGCCGCTGATGGAAAAGACGATGGTCTGGCGGTGGCGCACGTACGCCTTGCGGGCTTCACGTTCATCAACCTGATACGTCATCGGTGGACTTCTTTCATGGGTCGGGTGGCTGGTTGCTACCTTAGCGTCACTGTCTGACGCCGATATTGGGGTGTGCGGGAGATTTGGCTCGAATAATGCGATCGACCACAGCTGTATCGCGCCACACATCGATAATGCGTTGTGCCGCTGCCTCGTCGGCGGCGAAAGCGACCACTGAGGGGCCGGATCCGGAGACGAATGCATGGCTGGCACCCGCCTGCGTGGCGGCGTCGATGGCCTGCCCGCTGCGGGGATGCAGGCTGATTGCCGCAGCCTGCAGATGATTGCGGTCGCCTTCTGCGGCTCCCAACGATGTCAAAGGTGTGGTAGACCTCAGGAGTGCTGAGTTGCGACTGGTATGCGCCGACCAATACTTCGCCGCTGAATCCCTGTTCTATCAGCGCCAGCTCATCGCGGCTGCCGGGGGCGATATCCGTGATGCGTTCGCCGAAACCGGTGCCGTATGCAAGGCCACCGGTCAGGCAGAACGGCATATCCGCGCCCAACGTGGCGGCAATGGTGCGCAGGCGCTCTATAGGCCAGTTCAGCTCCCAGAGACGATTGACCGCCAGCATGGTCGCCGCGGCGTCGGCTGAACCGCCGCCTAGTCCGGCACCCACGGGAATGCGCTTGGTGATGGTCAACGCCACATCCGGCTCGCGCTCGGCCGCCTGGGCCATGGCGAAGAGGGCCAGTACCGCATGGTTGCGGCGCATGTCGTTGCGTGAGGAGGCCAAGTCGCCCAAATAAGCGCCTTCGAGCTCCAGAGAGAATCCCGCTCCGGGTTGCTTGGCGGTTGCGGTGACGGTGTCGTATACGCCGATTGCGCAGTAGATGGTGTCCAGTTCGTGGCGTCCGCCCCATTCGTCGTGAGCAGGTCCCACTTCCAAGGTGAGATTGGTTTTCGCCGGGCAATCCACCGTAATGGTGATGGGGGAGAGCTCATCGAACTGATGTCGGGCAGCGGCTGGGCGTGGATGTGAGGTTACCGGACTCATTGTGCATCATCTCCATCTCCACACGATTCGATGGCCTTGGCCAGAGCGGTGAATTCGGCGATGGTGAGCGTCTCTCCTCGACGGGTCGGATCGATGCCGGCGATGGAGAATGCCTCGGAGGGCGCAATGGTCTTCAATGCCGCGTGCAGGGTCTTGCGACGCTGACCGAATGCCGCATCGACCAGACGAAATACGAGTTCCCGTTGTGTGCCGTCGTCTGTGCTGTTCGCAGTTCCCGGGGCAGCCGGGTCATCGGCCTGATACCGGGTGAATTTGACGAGCGCGGAATCCACATTGGGAGCCGGCCAGAACACATTGCGGCCGATGGTGCCCACCCGTTCGGCGGTGCCATACCAGGCGAGCTTCACGCTCGGCGTGCCGTAGATCTTGGAACCGGGCTTGGCGGCGAGTCTGTCGGCCACCTCTTTTTGCACCATCACCAAGAACGAGCCGAGGTTGTCGAAACGCTCCAACAGCGTGAGCAGAATCGGCGTGGCCACGTTGTACGGCAGATTGGCGACCAGCGTAAACGATGCGTCATCGCTGAAATCAGGCACGTTCTCCGGGGTGACGGTTAAGGCATCCCGATTGACGACGGTGAGTCGTGACGTGGCTTCGGGCATGAATTCGGCGACTGTGCCCGGCAGTCGTTCGGCCAACGGCGGATCGATTTCGACTGCGGTCATGGTGGCGCCGGTTTCCAGAATCGCCAGCGTCAACGATCCCAGGCCGGGGCCGACTTCCATGACATGATCGGCAGCGGTCACTCCCGCCTCTCGTACGATACGACGGACCGTGCCGGGGTCGATGACGAAGTTCTGCCCGAATTTCTTGGTGGGGCTGATGCCGGCATCGGCCGCGATACGACGGATATCGGCGGCACCTAACAGGTGACCGGTGGCGGGAATGGTGTCGTTCATAAGCGTGTGTTCCTTGTGGGCTTCGTAACCGATCAGTACCAACCGACTTGTTCGGAATGTTGCCATGCCTTGGACGGGCTGCCGTAGGCTTGTGCGATGTACCACAGACCCCAATCGATCTGTACGGCGGCATCGTCACGGTAATTGGCACCGAACGCAGCCATTTTGTCTGCTGGTAGCGACTGAGGAATGCCGTAGGCACCGGAGCTTGCGTTTTCGGCATACCACAGCCAACTGGACTCGCGGGTCCATAGTTTGACCAGACAATCCCAGTCGTTGCCTGTCCACCCGCGCTGCGCGGCGGCACCGGCGGCATAGGCCTGAGCCTGGGCTACGGTGGCGTGCCACAGGCGGCCGGAGGGCGTGGTGGTTGTTCCTGAATCGGAGCCAGAAGAGCCGGAATTGTTGTTCGTACCGCCGCCGGTGTTACCGGTGTTGCCGGAGTTGCCGGAGTTGCCGGAGTTGCCGGAGTTGCCGGAGTTGCCGGTGTTGCCAGTGTTGCCGGTGTTGCCAGTGTTACCGGTGTTGCCAGTGTTACCGGAATTGCCGGTGTTGCCGGCATTGTTGTTGGACGACTCGTGCTGATTGTTGGAACCGGAATCGGCCTTGCCGTTATCGGCGGAGTCGGATTTCTTATCGGAACCTTTATCGGTATCAGACTTGGCGGCGCCTACGGCGATGATCTGGTCGATGGCCATCGAGGTGACGGTCTCCGATTTCAGCGTCTCCGATTCGGCCACGCCATCCACATAGGTGACGTCGTACACCTGCGTCTTCTCGCCGTTGACGCCCTGCTGGCGCACATCGGCTTGCCCTTCAGCCAGATTCGGGTCGATGATGGTCTGGGTGGAGAACGGAATCACGGACGTGCGCGTCTCCTCGCCGTGGGTCACGCGGCGTACGCGCAGAATGGTCTCGTCGCTGTCTTTCTCAACGCTGACGCGATCCTCCTTGTTGAGCACGATGCCCTTGGAATCGAGGATGGAGGCGGCCGGCAGCTTGCCATTGGGGGCCACCGAGCTTTTGCCGTCGGCGATGACGGTGACCGGCCCGGACTGGTTGATCACCAGGCCGCCGGTGAGCTGGTTGTACACGTTCTTGATGTCGACGGTGATCTTCGCGGCGTTGTTCTGGTTTTCCTCGAAAAATCCCAGTAGCTGGTCGGCGCTGGTGGCCACGGTCCAGAACGGCACGGCGGTGCCGTCGATGTTGATGGTGGTCTGGTAGGCGGACTGTACGGTGACCACGGCATGATTGGCGAGCTGGTCGCCGGACGAGGTGGTCACGATATCGTGGGTCTTGATATCCACCCCTTGTTCCTCCAGAAGACGGGTGGCCGTCATCGCATATGTGGTGACTTGGGTGGTTTGCCCGTTGATGTTCAGGGCCACGGATTTACGCGCGGTGAACGCGAATGATCCAGCCAGCGCGATACTGGTCGCCGCGATACAGGCGATTACGCGGATGCGACGCAGTGTAACAAACCGCTGCGGGGTCCAACGCCGTGCCATAGATGTTCCTCTTCCTTACTGCTGACAACTACGCCACCCATCGTAACGGCTGGTCTGGTTTGCATGGCTTATTCGTTCGGCACTATCACCATTCCTGCTCGGTTGCAGGACGGCAGAGAAAAGAAGAAGGGGACGGGAGAGAAGGGGATGTTCCGCCCCTTTAAGGCGCGGAGCTAGTTGGGGGACGCTCCGCCCTCATTCCAGGAAGCCCATAATTGGGGGAAGGCTCCTGGAGTACTTACCCAAGGTAAGAATTATATGCGTAGAAAAGTCTACGTATCACATAATACGCCATTTTTTCTGCGCGACGAGCCTCTTGTCGGGATCGAACCGACGACCTGCCGCTTACAAGGCGGCCGCTCTGGCCATCTGAGCTAAAGAGGCGATTGTTCTTAACGCGTAAATCGTTGCGAACAAATGACTAGTATACCGGTACTTCCCGAGTGGTCAATTTAAGCCGAGCCGCAGGCGGTATTGCATATGTCGCGGCGTCAACTTATTCGGCCACGCAGCATCAGGAGGCGACCGAAATCGGCTTTCCGCTGGCACCGATGGATGGCATTTTGCCTTCCACGCCTACCTGGTCAGCATCCAGCCCAATGGACTTGAGGAAGCCGTCCACCATATTCGTGTCCGCCAGCGTGAGCTGCTTCAGATCCCAGTATTCGCCGTTGATGGTGAGTGTGGGGGAGGAGAAGGGCGCCGGAGCTGTTGAACAGTTCGGGGCGCAGGATCGTGTAGTTGTTGGAGGCGGTGAGCCAGTCGAGGTATTCGTTCTTGCCGCTGAACGCCGCGGCGGCCACATCCTCGCTCACGCCGGCCTTGACGGCCTGCTTCTCCAGCTTGGCGTTGTTTACCGGCTCGTAATTGGACAATTCGCCCGGCTGGAAATCCTCAGCGTAGATGTTGGAGAGGTAGCTCATGAGGTGGTCGGGATCGTCATCATGCTCGGCAATGTAGATGGCACCGTTGAACACGCGGTTGGAGTAGTTGTCGGAGCTCTTGTTGTTCTGGAAATTGAGGAAGTGCAAATCGATGTTGAGCTGGCCTGCGTTCATCAGCTTGACGAGCGTCGGGTCGAGTTGGCGGTTCACCGAGGCGCAGCCGGGGCACAGCGGTTCCATGTAGATGGATACGGTGGGAGCCCCCTCGGCTTTCTGGCCATACCCTTTGTTGGAGATTACGAAGCCGGCCTTGTCGTCGGCGTTAGCCGGCTGGGTACTGACTTTCTTGAGCTTGCTATAGGCCTCGTCCACGGTCATGTTGCTTTGCTGGCTACTGCTGCTGGTGTTGGACGGCCGCATAGCCTTGTTTACGGCGAATCCAGCGATGGCCACCAGCACCACAATAATGGCCACCACAATGCAGCCGATGATGGTCTGCTGCTTACGTTCCTTAGCCGCCTGCTCGGCCCGTGCCTGCTGGGCGGCCTCCTCGGCCGCTCGGCGCTCAGCGCGTGTGGCACGCTTGGCCTGACGCTTCGGATCTGACATAGCTATCCCCTTGCAATCGCTTCAATGTTTGGGCCCCATCATAATGACCGGGCCTGAGGAGGACTGCGCCCAGAGCTGATCTGAGGTGAATTCCCTGTAAAAGTGTGACGGAACGAACGTATCGGATACACAACGGCCATGTGTGCGGATGGCTGATGTGTGAGATTCCGCCCCGCTCTAGGCGAACGGCATCCAGTTGATCGGCATGCCCAGAATCGGCATCGCGCACAAGGCCACGGTGATGATGGCCCATATGGTGAACAGCACGGTGCCGCGCCCGCCGCCCTTGGGCGCCGGCGCCACTGGAGCAGGTGGAGCCCCACCCACTTCGGTGGATGGCGCGCCCGCCGGGCGACTGTGTTTGAGCCCGCGCAGTACGCCGCCCCCCAGCCGAATCATCATCGACTGTGGGGCGAACACAGTGACCAGCCAGCCGATGGCCATGAAACCGCCCAGCGCCAGCCCGGAAGCGGAGAACGGCACATCATTGAGCAACGGCACCGGAATACCCCAATCCGCGGTGAAATACCAGGAGATGGTGTGAACGGGCAGTGCCAGAGCCGCGGTGGCCACGGCGGTTCCCGCCATATAGATGATGACTAGCAGCAGTATGCGGGGAATGGCCAGCAGCAGGGCTTTGACCAGATGCCAGGGAAAGTCGCCACGCGAATCCACGAATCGGAGTTTTGCGCTCGCCGCCGCGTTTGCCCTCGCGCTCAAGCTGGGGTTCGGTGTTATAGGCCAGGGTGAGCAGTAGCCACAACAACGCAGTGGCCGCGATGATGGCCACGAGCGGAGCATTTGCCGCCAGTGCCGCCAGCGGCGCCGCCAGCAGGATCAATGGCAGGGTGCCGCGCTGCAGATATTCCCCTCGCTTCACGTCCACCGGATTGGGCATGGGAGGATTTTGGACCATGGTTTCGGTGGGGGCCGCTTGGGCGGTTTGGTCGATGATGCGCTGCAATGCCGGGCGAATGGCGGGGTCCACCGCTGTGGGCTGGTTGCTTGCGGGATCCCAGCTGCTCTGGGCGGTGCCGGACGGGGGGAATGATGACGGCTGCGGCGTGGGGAGTACGGTGGTGCGCTCGGCCAGCGGCGTGGTTTGGTCCGGCATCGGTGTGGTCGCGCCGGTGAGTACCTGTGTGCCGGCGTCGTCGGTGAAATCGGCAGCAGCGTCGGGCAACAGTTGCGTGGCCTGCTCCGCACCGGCCGGCGGACGTGGCGGCATATCGGCTAAGGGCAGCGTGGCGGTAGCGGCGCCAGCCGGCGAGAATACTACGGTTTCGCCATCGCCGTTATCGCCCTTATTGCCGGAGAACACGGCCATGGTGGGAGCCTCAGCGGCTTCCTCGGCCGCGCGCCAGATGGTTCGGGGATTATTGCGGTCAACGCCGCCGGCCGCGCCAAAAGGGGGCATCGCCTCCGCGGCTTCGGCAACGATCGCAGCCGGTTGTCCAGCCACGGCTCCCGCGGCGAACGGTCCCGCCTGCTCGCCCTGCCAAGCGTTGGGATTCAACGCATCCAAGGCGATGGCATTCAGCAATTGATCCGGCGTGCAACGATCCCTGCGATCCGGGTCCAGTGCAGAACGGAAGGCAGCCAATGTGCCGGCCGGTAGTCCGGAAAGATTCGCGTTGCCCGAGGCCTCGCGCTCAAGTACCGCCATCATCGGCTTGGTGCCGAACACAGGCGCGCCGGTTGCGGCAAAAGCGAGCACGGACGCCACCGACCACCAATCGGTGGCGTCGTCGGATTCGGCACCGTCAATAATCTCGGGTGCGATGAATCCGGGTGTACCCATCACTAGGCCGGTGCGGGTCACGTGACTTTCGCCCTCGCCCATCGCGATACCGAAATCGACCAATACCGGTCCGGCGGCCGACACCATCACATTGGTGGGTTTGATGTCGCGATGGACGATGCCGGCCGCATGTACGGCTTTGGTGGCTTCGATGAGCTTGCGGGCCAAGCGTTCCAGATCGTCGCCCACATACCGGCCATTGGCGGCCACATCATCCTTAAGATTCTTGCCCTCGATGAGTTCAGTGACGATGAACGCCAACGTATCGTCGAGTTCCATATCCACGATGCCGCACACACCCGGATGATTGACCTTCTTCAAGGCCATGGCCTCGCGCCGCAGGCGCTCGCGCGGCGTGACATCGGGCTTGAGGTCGGGGTCGTGCAGGGCCGTGGACGCAGAGCCGGAGCCTGCCACTGACTCGTCGGTCAGGGAGTCGCGCAGAATCTTCATGGCATAGGTGGTGCCGCCGTCGTCGCGCACCCGCCACACCGACCCCATAGCTCCTGAGCCGAGCCGGGAGATCAGCGTATACCCACCAACCACTTCGCCGGACTCAAGATTCAACGCGTTCAAATCGCTCATGCCCTCCATCCTAATGCCTTGCTGGTGCATTATTCTGGCTCTCTCCTGGGAGGCCGAGCTTGATATTTCTTGGCTCCCCTCTCTGAGAGGGGAGCCAAGAATAAATGCCGTTTACGTATTGAGAAGTGCCGTTTACGCCATTAAGGTCGATTGCCCTGACCGGATGTGGTAGCAAATTATGCGCTCGAAATGACAGGATAGGTGCGTGGGCAGGTGCGCCAGTCGTGAATTTGCGACTCTATAACCATCGGCATCAAGGATGTGTCGGCGGTGACCCAAAGGTGAGCCAGCCGGGCACATTCAACAGTGGCACAGCGATGCAAGGGCAGTATCGTGAGCCGCTGATCGAATCGATAACGATATCAGATTCGAATGCCGCGACTTCGCCGGTCGTACCTTCGAATACTTCTCCGAAGACGGCTACCTGTTCGGCGTGATGGCCTCCCAGCAGGTCGCTGGCGCTCAGGCCAAGGGCGTGTACGCCTTCATGAAGCACTTCGCGCTGAACGACCAGGAGACCAACCGACTGAGCGAGCTCGCCACCTGGGCCAACGAGCAGTCGATTCGCGAGATCTACCTGAAGCCCTTCGAGATGAGCGTCAAGCAGGGCGGCGCGGGTGCCGTGATGAGCGCCTTCAACTACATCGGTATGGAGTGGGGCGGTTCCCACTCCGGACTGCTCAACACTGTCCTGCGTGGCGAGTGGGGCTTCCGCGGCATGGTCCTGACCATCATGAAGTACCTCAAGCGCCGCAAACTGGCCGCGGCGGCATCGGCTCCCGCTGACGCTCCGGTCAAGGCCTGAGGTGTGTCTCCGATAACTGAATAGCTAAATAGAATGGACGGCCTGCTGAGTGCTACTCAACAGGCCGTCCATTGTGTATCTGAATGCGAAAAGTCATTATATGGAACGGAATATATCGATACTGTGCATTGTGCCGATTACTGATTCCGACGCAAGTATTCGCGCAGGAAGGGCACGGCAAAATCGACTTCGCCTCGTTCTGTTTCGCGGATAACGAAGGCGTCAAGGAGGCGTTTGCGGTAGGTGGCGGCATAGTTAGGCGTTTTGCCCATGCGCTGTGCAACATTCACGGTGGGAGAGGGACCATCTGACGCTGCCATGGCTTCGAGATACTCACGGTCGTTTTTGGATAAGCCTTGCAACTCCGGGATGCACACGGCGTTATCAAGGTCAATACGTGCTTCCTCGATACCTGCCGTAACATCAGCGTCGATGATGGTATCCGAGTCCCGCATGTCTGCGGCATCCCAGATATGGTAGCCAACCAGTTGAATCATATAGGGGTATCCGGCTGTCACATTGGCTGCAGTGCTTAATTGAGCGTCGGTGATGGACATGCCGGAGGCGCGGAATGTTGTGGCGAAAGCATCGCGCACTTCATCAAGAGGAATATCTGTGAGTATGTTCGTTTTCGCGCGACGTAGGAACGTGATGACTTCGTCATTGAACAAATCAGAAATCATCTGTGGGAGACCGGCGAACACGATGGCGATATTGCGTCGTTCCCTGATTTGATGCTGTATGGCAGTGGCGATGGCAATCATGTCGGATCGCTCAGCCGCTTGAGTCTCATCAATGGTGATAAGCAACCCAGCATGGCGCTTCTCAAGCGCATCCAACCGTCCGGCAATGGCACTTCTCAACGTTTCGGGCATACGCTTCGGGGATAGTTCGGCTTCTCCGAGGCCGATGCCCGCTCCAGCAAAAGTCAACGATGGTCGGATAGTGAGGTGGTCAAGGGCCCCTCGCCCGGTTCGTAAGGCATCAACAAGGCGTTCGCATAGTCCGGCAGAGGCCGTTTCTTCGATGACATCCCATCTGCGCGCTTTGGCCCGGTCTCCGAACACAGTGAGCATCACGGTTTTTCCGGTTCCACGAGCGCCGGTGACGAGCATAATGCGCCCTGGGGCACCGACTCCGTTATCGAGACCTTTCTCGAAATCGCGGATAACTTTGCCTCGGCCGATGAGCAGGGGCGGTTCCCCTCCTGCCGTTGGCTTGAATGGGTTTCCTTTGCCTTCATGTGGACCGCCTCCTCGCTGAATCAACCTAAAATAAAAATTATCAAAATATCAAAAAATAAAAATTATCAAAAGTTGGGTTGAGCCGACTGAAGAAAACAGCCGTGGCGACAATGATTCTGCCGCAATCCGCGGTGACAACAACTGACGCGGACCTTCTTGGCAGAATCGTTGTTTGTCCCGCTTCGCCAATCAACGTCGCTCAAGTTCGGTGCGCAGACCGGCTACCGTAGCGGTCAGCTCACGCACTTCCTCGCGCAATAGGTCGATTTCGGGATTGGCTGATGTTGCAATAGCCTCTTGCGCGGCTTCCTTGGCCACTTCCTTCTCCCGAGCGTCCTCGCGCCGATCCGTCTCCAGATTGACCTGATCCACGATCCACGAGGCCAGCGTGGCCGTCACAATACCGATCAACGCGATGCCGGTGAACATCAGCACCACCGCAATGATCTTGCCTTGGAAGGTGACCGGCGAGAAGTCGCCATATCCCACGGTGGTCACGGTCACGAACGCCCACCACAACGCCGTGCCGAAGTCGGTGATCGTGGATCCGGACGCCCCGCGCTCCACGGAATACACGGCCAGCGCGCCCACGTACATGAGCATTCCCACCGCGCCGACCGCGTATACGGTGATGCGCCCGCGCACCGCCATGCCGGAGGTGCGGTTCAGCACGTGCAGCACGGTCAGCAAACGCAACAGTTGCAAGGGCCGGAGCATCGGCAGCGCGATGGTCAGCAGCGTGAACAGGTTGTGCTTGAACCACCGCCAGCGATCGTCGGCCAACCACAGCGAGACCACATAATCGACGACGAACACCACCCAGATCACGTTGATGACGGTTTCACACAGCGCGATATGCGTGCGGGAGAGAATTTCCCACGAATACACCACCAGAAACACCACGGACAGCACCATCAGCGGCCAGTCCGTCCACTTCTTCCACGTCTTCGGTCCCATATTCCGATTGTAGTGGCGCGCCCGCTGCGCCACTGCGGAGCATGACTCCGGACGTCAGTGTTGTATACGTTCGTATACATTTCACGTTGTGTACGAACGTATACAACAGTGTCTTTCACCTCGTATTTCCCTTATGACTATCACCACAGTGATATAATCAAGAATATGTAAGGAGAAAGAAGGAGCCGGCTAATGGAGACCTTGGCAATCGATCTGTGGCATGGCTCTTCGCGCGTCATCAAACATCCCGAATACGGGCTGGGCAAGCCGAACAACGATTATGGCCGCGGATTCTATTGCACGCGCAGCGTCGAGCTGGCCAAGGAATGGGCGTGCGCGGGACTGGATGACGGTTTCGCGAATCGGTACACATTGGCCACCAACGGGCTCACCTTCCTGGACCTGTCCCAGCCGCCCTACACCATCCTGAACTGGTTGGCCCTGCTGGTCGAAAACCGTCGTTTCCAGCCGACCACCACCGTCGCCGCGCAAGGCATCGAATATCTGAAACAAGTGTTTCTGCCGGATACCAGTCAGTCTGACGTCATCGTCGGATATCGTGCCGACGATTCGTATTTCTCGTTCGCCCGCGCTTTTGTCAATAACGCGATTTCCCTCGACCAACTCGCCGAGGCGATGCGGTTGGGTGAGCTCGGCAAGCAGATCGTACTCACCAGTCCTCAGGCATTCGCGGCGCTGCGGTTCCAAGGCTGCGAAATCGCCCGCGCTTCGACCTACCACGTATTGCGCAACGAGCGCGACCGCACGGCTCGTGAAGCCTACCGTCGCAACAGCGCTGAAGCCGATCTCGACGGCCTGTTCATGCGCGACATCATCCGTGAGAAAGTGACCAACGATGATCACCGCCTACGATGAGACATACTTGCCGGACGCCATGGCCAACTTGGCCGGCGCCTTCGATTACGCGTTGAACGATTGCGGGTTGCCGGTCGGCCTATTCACGGATTTCTTCGCCACCTCCGAGGCAGCCGAGCTTTTCGGGCGAGGCGTACCCAAATATGTGTGCGGCATGTCCGGCGAAGAGCTGGTGGCCGAAATCATGCGGCAAACCGGCTGGGCCCGCATTATCGATATGCCGCCCGTCGCACTGCGCACCGGCTCAACACCCGAATACTGGGCCGGCTGGGCGCTCGCATACTGCCAATGGGGCCAGGGGGAGTGCGGTTCTCGGACATTCTCGACGTGCTGCCGTTCGGCGATATCGTGCGACTTTACCCGGCTTTGCACGAAGCCGACGAAAGCCGATTCGTCGACGTGTACGACGAACGGGCCGCCGGTAATCGCACCGAGGGCGGCTCCCGTCTGCACACAGTCCGCGTTCGCGCCGGACTCAGCCAATCCGAGCTGGCCCGTCGCTCCGGCGTTACCCTGCGCTCCATCCAAATGTACGAGCAGCGTCGCAAAGACCTCGGCAGAGCCGCCGTCTCCACCGTGCTCGCGTTGGCCCGCACGCTTGGCTGCCGCATCGAAGATCTGTTGGAGCCGTAAAGACGCGGAGTAGTATCGCGCCGCATCGATTCTGATAACTGAACAACTACTTTTAAGGCCCGGCCGGATGCTCGTTTGGACATCCGGCCGGGCCTTCTGGCTCCACACGGGGTGCCGAGGTATCCGTTCTCCGCTTCGAGGGGCTGATTTGGCCTTCCGTAGAGGTTTACTCCCGTTTCGAGGGGCTGGTGGCCCGCTAGAACACGGGTATAAACGGCTTCGCCCCACCGTCATTCCGCCATTTTGGGGATGCGCTTACTTGAGTACCAGCCCCTCGAAACGGAGATAGATCTCCGGAAAGGGTCAAAACAGCCCCTCGAAACTCAAGATGGCGGTTGCAGGGCGGTTGAGGATCAGTCGAAGAGCGGTTCAAACGCAAATGTGAACAATGCCACATGTGATTGGGCGGGTCGCTGCACGCCGATTTTCGGGGGTGCATGGGAATGGCGGAATATCAACGAAAAACCCTATATCTAGGTTTGTTATGTGACACGCGCCACTACATATAGTGCCTTGATTTCAAATCACACCGCTGTAATATGGCCTTCGCTTCACTGTTCATCAGAACCACATCAAGGGGAGTCGCCATGACCGTCACCGTGTTCACCAAGCCGCATTGCCCGCAGTGCGATGCCACCAAGCGCCAGCTCACCAAGCTGGGTGTGCCGTTTGAAACCGTGGACCTGACGCAGAACCCCTCCACCCTTGAGCAGCTGCAGGCCGCCGGTTTCCAGCAGGCTCCGGTGGTCATCACGCCGGACAACTCCTGGACCGGCTACCGCCCCGACCTGATTCGCGAAGTCGCCCAGCAGGTGGCCGCCGACAACCGCGCCGCCGCCACGGTGTCCGCGTGAGTCTGAGCCAGCCCGAATTCGCGGCCGAAGGCAAGACGATCGGCGCATTGGTCTACTTCTCGTCGGCCTCCGAAAACACCGCACGGTTCGTGGCCGGATGCCGTTTGCAGGACGAAGGCATCAACGTCTACCGCATCCCGTTGCGGGCCGCCGGCCCGGCGCTAAACGTCCGCGAACCGTACGTCATCATGGTGCCCACCTATGGCGGCGGCGTGGTCAAGAAAGCAGTGCCGATTCAGGTCAAACGCTTCCTCAACGATCCAGCCAACCGCGAGTGGATTCGCGGCGTCATCGCCTCAGGCAACACCAATTTCGGTGAGGCCTACTGTGCCGCCGGAGACATCATCGCCGCCAAATGCAAGGTGCCCTACCTCTACCGTTACGAACTCATGGGCACCCCGGAAGACACTGCCGCCGTGCGAAACGGCCTCGTCCGCTTCTTCACCGAACAGTAAATCTTGACCCCCTCGAGGTATTGGCTCCCCTCTCCGAGGGGAGCTGTCAACGAAGTTGACTGAGGGGAGCAACTGTCTGAGTAAACACACTTCTGCCATATTCCAAGGATTTCCAATGACTGACCTCACCGCCACCGGCCTGCCGCTCGACAATACTGCCGACACCGCAGCGGAACAGTACGACCCGGCGCACGATTACCACGCGCTCAACGCGATGCTCAACCTCTATGACGCCGACGGCAAGATCCAGTTCGACAAAGACAAGGCCGCCGAACGCGAATACGTGACAGGGCACGTGGCCACCAACAGCAAGCGGTTCGCCTCCACCGCCGAGCGTCTCGAATACCTGATCAGCAACCAGTACTACAACCCTGCGGTCTTCAACCAGTACTCCGCTGAATTCCTCGACCGCATCTACGAGCACGTGGAATCCGCCGGCTTTGAGTTCGGCACTTTCCTTGGTGCGTTCAAGTTCTACACGTCCTACGCGCTCAAGACGTTCGATGGTCGCCTCTATCTTGAGGACTTCCCGCAGCGTTGCGCCGCTGTGGCTCTGGAGCTCGCCGCCGGCAATGAGCAGCAGGCCATCGAATACGCCGACGAAATGCTTGCCGGCCGCTTCCAGCCCGCCACCCCGACCTTCCTGAACCTCGGCAAGGCCCAGCGTGGCGAACCGGTCAGCTGCTTCCTGGTGCGCATCGAAGACAACATGGAGTCGATTTCGCGCGGCATCAACGCGGCCCTCCAGCTCTCCAAGCGCGGCGGTGGCGTGGCCCTGCTGCTGAGCAACCTGCGCGAGCTCGGCGCCCCGATCAAGCACATCGAGAACCAGTCCAGCGGCGTGATTCCGGTCATGAAGCTGCTGGAGGACTCCTTCTCCTATGCCAACCAGCTCGGCGCACGTCAGGGCGCGGGCGCGGTGTACCTCAACGCCCACCACCCTGATATCCTGCGCTTCCTGGATACCAAGCGAGAGAACGCGGACGAGAAGATCCGCATCAAGTCGCTGGCTCTTGGCGTGGTGATTCCGGACATCACGTTCGAACTGGCCAAACAGAAGGCCCAGATGGCCCTGTTCAGCCCGTACGACGTGGAGCGCGTGTACGGCAAGCCGTTCGCCGACATCTCCGTTACCGAGCATTATGACGAGATGGTGGCCGACGACCGCATCAAGAAGACCTACATCGACGCCCGTAAGTTCTTCACCACCATCGCCGAACTGCAGTTCGAATCCGGCTACCCGTACATCGTGTTCGAGGACACGGTCAACCGCGCGAACCCGATCGAAGGTCGCGTGACCATGTCCAACCTGTGCTCGGAAATCCTGCAGGTTCAGGAGCCGAGCGCATACAACGAGGACCTCACGTATGCGCATGTCGGCCGCGACATCTCCTGCAATCTGGGTTCGCTCAACATCGCTAAGGCGATGGATGGCGGCTTGGGCCACACGGTGGAGACGGCGATCCGCGCACTCACCTCGGTGGCCGAGCACACCAGCATCAACGCGGTGCCTTCGATTCGCCGCGCCAATGAGGAGGGCCACGCCATCGGTCTCGGCCAGATGAACCTGCACGGCTTCCTGGCCCGCGAAGGCATCCAGTACGGTTCTGAAGAGGGCCTCGACTTCACCGACATGTACTTCATGACCGTGGCCTACCACGCCTACCGTGCCTCGCACGCGCTCGCCGTGGAGCATGGCCGCACGTTCGCCAGCTTCGCTACGAGCGACTACGCCAAGCCGGCCGGCCAGGGCAACTACTTCGACAAGTACACCGATGGTCGTCGTTCGCTCACTCCGCGCACCGAACGGGTCCGTGCGCTGTTCGAACAGTACGGCATCGCGATCCCGACTGCGGCCGACTGGGAGGCCCTGCGCGACGCGATTCTGAAGGACGGCATCTACAACCAGAACCTGCAGGCCGTGCCGCCCACCGGCTCGATCTCGTACATCAACCATTCCACGAGCTCGATTCACCCGATCGCCTCCAAGATCGAGATTCGCAAGGAAGGCAAGATCGGGCGCGTGTACTACCCGGCCGCCTACATGACCAACGACAACCTCGGGTACTACAAGGACGCCTACGAGATCGGCTGGAAGGCCATCGTCGACACGTACGCCGAGGCCACCCAGCACGTGGATCAGGGACTGTCGCTGACGCTGTTCTTCCCGGACACCGCCACCACCCGCGACCTCAATAAGGCCCAGATCTACGCCTGGCGCAAGGGCATCAAAACCCTCTACTACATCCGCATCCGCCAGCAAGCCCTGGAAGGCACTGAAGTCCAAGGCTGCGTCTCCTGCATGCTCTGATCGTTCGAGGGGGCGTATACCGCCTTTCTTCGGCACTCGACGTACCTTCGTACGCCTTCGGCCTCAGACGGCGGTCTCCGCACACATCGAACAACCAGAGGCCACTCTAAGGAACCCACAATGTCACGAACCATCTATAGAGCACTGCTCCGGCTGACCGCGCCGGAGGAGTTCGAAAACAAGCCCGCCGACAACTCCCAAGACGAGTAATACAAAGGAATCCCCATGGCACCGATTTCCATTCCGCGCAAACCGCTGAAACTCATCGACCGCGTCTCCGCAATCAACTGGAACCGCCTCGAAGACGAGAAAGACCTTGAGGTCTGGGACCGCCTGACCGGCAACTTCTGGCTGCCCGAAAAAGTCCCCGTCTCTAACGACATCCCCAGCTGGCAGAAGATGACCGAGGACGAGCACACGCTCACCATGCACGTGTTCACCGGCCTGACCCTGCTTGACACCATCCAGGGTACGGTCGGCGCCGTCTCCCTGATTCCGGACGCGCTCACCCCGCACGAGGAGGCCGTGTACACCAACATCGCCTTCATGGAATCCGTGCACGCCAAAAGCTACTCGTCCATCTTCTCCACCCTGTGCTCCACCGAACAGATCGACGCGGCCTTCGACTGGAGCGAGAACAACGAGTTCCTGCAGAAAAAGGCGGAAATCGTGCTCGACTACTACGAGGGCGACAACCCGTACAAGCGCAAGGTGGCCTCCACCCTGCTCGAATCGTTCCTCTTCTACTCCGGCTTCTATCTGCCGATGTACTTCTCCGCGCACGCCAAGCTGACGAACACCGCCGACGTGATTCGTCTGATTATCCGCGATGAGGCCGTCCACGGCTACTACATCGGCTACAAGTACCAGAAGGGCATCGCCCAGCTGAGCGATGCCGAGCGCCTGGATCTGCAGGACTACACGTACGACCTGCTCAACGAGCTGTACGACAACGAGGTGGAGTACACCCAGTCGCTGTACGATCGCGTGGGCCTGACCGATGACGTCGAGAAGTTCCTGCGCTACAACGGCAACAAGGCGCTGATGAACCTCGGTTACCCGGCTTTGTTCCCGGCTGAGATTTGCGATGTGAACCCCGCGATCCTGGCCGCCCTGAGCCCGAACGCCGACGAAAACCACGACTTCTTCTCCGGCTCCGGCTCCTCCTACGTGATGGGCAAAGCCGAAGAAACCGATGACGACGACTGGGACTTCTAAGGGTTTCGCGGTCCGCGAACCCGCAGCGCCGCCGCGTTCGCACGGCGGCGCTACGCTGGAGATATGGAACAGGAGCCGTTGGTCAGCATCATCATCCCGGTATATAAGGTCGAGAAATTCCTCGACGAATGCGTGAAGTCTGTGGTTGCGCAGACCTATCGCAACCTCGAGATTCTGCTGGTCGACGACGGCTCGCCCGACAATTGCCCGGCCATGTGCGACGCCTGGGCCGCCCGCGACCCGCGCATACGCGTGATTCACAAGCCCAACGGCGGCCTGTCCGACGCCCGCAACTCCGGTATCGCTGAGGCTATCGGCGCGTACATATACTTCGCCGATTCCGACGACACCGTGGCACCCACGTTGGTGGAGGACTGCCTGAACGCCATGCGCGAGTATGACGCCGACCTCGTGATGTTCCAGTTCGACACCATCTCCGAGAACAACAAGCCGCTGCTGTCCAACTATCGCCACAACGACTTCACCGAGGTGCAGGTCCTGACCCCGGTCGAGGTCATCAAAAAGCAAGTCAAGGCTGAGATTGACGGCTATTTCTGGGCCTTCCTGGCACCCGCCTCCACCTATCAGGGCACCGGATTCTCCTTCCCGGTGGGTCGCAAAATCGAGGATCTCTCCCGTATCTGCAACGTGATCGGCGAGGCCACGCGCGTGGTCCGTCTGCCCAAGGCGCTGTACCACTACCGCATGCGCGAGGGGTCGATTACCGCCAGCTGGGATCCGCAGCTCACCCGCGACTGGACCCGCGCCGCCGACGACCGCGAGGAATACATCGTCCACCGATTCCCCGAGCTCAAGGGCTTCATGACGCTGCAACAGCTGAATTTTTTTGCCAACCTCGATTACGAGACCATGCGCCAGTCGCTGATCGCCGGGCTCAAGATCGATCCCGAGGACGCCGACGCGCTTCGTCGCCGCATCGAGGGCCTGACCAAGTCCGCCGATGAGGGCGATGAGCCCGTACCGGAAACGTTGCGTGAGTTGCTCGGACTGCTCAAGCTGGGCATCGCCAAGGTGGCCGATGGCACGTTCGGTAAGGCCGATGGCAGCAGTACTGATGGCGATGCCGAGAACGATGACGTAACGCTGGCCGACCGTTTCCGCGACATGCGCGAGGACTGGCGCCAGCTGCGCATCCAGCGCATCGAAGACGCCGAGGAGCGCAAGGCCGAGCGCAAAGCCGCCCGCAACGGCGTCACCTTCGAGTCTGTGTCGCATTAGTCGGCGACTGATGGAATCCATCAGTCCGGGAAGAGCAGACCTGCTCTACGTCGGGCGTGCCGGTTCGCACGTTCGAGAAACAGGCGTGTCATGGGCCGAACCACACAACACCCCCAGAAACGCCCATAAAGTTAACTACATTTCAGACACGCCACTTGCCTTGGTCCACGGTCCGTGTATAGTAGTTCTCGGCTCAACGAAGAGAACCTTCACTGAACCGGAAAAAAGTAAACGCTGAAGCTTGCAGTTTCCGAAAGCAAAGTTGTACGTCGGTGGCGAGGGCGGAAGCACAGTAAAGAACAAATCCCTTTACAACGGATCGTGAGGCACGTACCTGCCTCTGAAAGGATTAGTAATTATGGCAGAAGTCGTTTTCGACCACGTCACTCGTATCTACCCGGGCAACGATAAGCCCTCCGTGGATGATCTGAATCTTGATATCAAGGATGGCGAGTTCCTCGTCCTCGTCGGCCCTTCTGGCTGTGGTAAGTCTACGACCCTTCGTATGCTCGCCGGCCTGGAAGAGGTCAACAAGGGCCGCATCCTCATCGGTGGCAAGGACGTCACCACGATGCAGCCGAAGGACCGCGACATCGCAATGGTGTTCCAGAACTACGCTCTGTACCCGCACATGACCGTCGCCGACAACATGGGCTTCGCCCTGAAGATCGCCGGCACTCCGAAGGACGAGATCCGCAAGCGCGTCGAGAAGGCCGCTGAGATTCTCGACCTGACCGAGTACCTCGACCGCAAGCCGAAGGCTCTGTCCGGTGGTCAGCGTCAGCGTGTGGCCATGGGTCGTGCAATCGTCCGTGAGCCGAAGGTCTTCCTCATGGATGAGCCGCTGTCCAACCTCGACGCCAAGCTCCGT
>ENA-OQOA01000385-OQOA01000385.1-human-gut-metagenome-genome-assembly--contig:-NODE-385-length-20476-cov-2.692319_pt1 | contig 20476 bp, 12 predicted proteins | sample MGYA00242633_ERZ504888 | MGnify/ENA primary metagenome ERZ504888 (study PRJEB26092, sample SAMD00036372) | human gut metagenome | host: Homo sapiens | study: EMG produced TPA metagenomics assembly of...
TACCGAGCATCTATGACAGACGAACGACTATTTTCTATCCTTCTTATTCGACATTTATTGTATGTAATAAAGAGAATTTGCCGAAAATTTGTGCAAAAATAGAAAAACATATATCATGGCACACCGCCCGCCATACATTTTGCTACGGAAATTTGTTTTGCAAAATGGAGTTTCCGATTGAAACGATAAGCAGAATGCTTGGCCATACGGATGTGAAAACAACGCAGATTTTATGCGAAAATTAGTAATACCGTTATTCAACGGGATATGGCAAAATTAGCTGAACAATTAGCAGTCTTTGAAAAATAAAATCGGGTTCATTTTTGCTGTTTCAAAATAAACCTGTATCTTTGTATTCGTAATGATAGACGGGCAGACACGAAAAGGTCATTAAGAGACTATGACAGACAAATAACCGTTACTAATTCGTTACAGATGTTCTTTTTGGAATAATTATCACCTTGATAATAAGGATTTTGCGGGAGATTGGTTCATAACCCTCTCTCTCCGCTGGAAAGAATTGTAAAACAAAGAAAATCCCTGTAAATTAATACTTTACGGGGATTTTTTATTTTTTGATGTATAGTAAAAATAGGCATATCAAAGTATTCTTTCGGTGTACCTTATTACGGATCACCTGTAAAATATGGAGAGTGTTGCAAAGCTGTTTTCATTTCGCATCAGAAAGCATACTTTTGCATGGAACTATACATACGTATGTGCAGGGTTATATATGTGTACGTACAGTCTTATGCGTACATATGTGATATCCTCATGCCCAAAAAGTGTTTTTAAAAGATCAAGAACTTTTCAAAAAAGAAGACGACCTTTTTAAAAAATAACAGGAACTTTTTTAAAAACGTCTTGATCTTTTTATTGCTGCCAATACATCGTAAACCGTCATTCTGTGGAGGTACAAACTTTTCATGTGTACTTTTTGTGGGGAAAAAGCCTAAAATACCCTACTTTATATCAAGCCGAAACAATTTATAAAAAAAGAATATATAGCTGAAAACAAGGATGTTATGTAAAAATATGCTTCAAAACGTTGTGAGAGTATGAGAACATGAATAAGAGCAAGTATTTTTATCCTTACTACATAAATAGTTTATAATAAACCTGTTATATATGCAGTGAGGGTATGAGGGTATACATGGTTCGAACTTTTCTTAGAAACATGCAAAACGGCTATATTCCACGATATAGGAATATATGCCGTTTTGATAGAGGGGAAATTTTTTTATGGTATATAATTCCAATAATCCATATTTGTAACGATTTGAACTATAATTTTACGATCTCCTTCTCGTATTTCGTTGGGAGCATTCTGAGATGCATAAGATATTTTTGCGCCCACTCCTTTTGCTTTTAACATTTTATTGGGAACTCCTTTCTTTATAAGTGCATTGACTACAGCGTCTGCACGTTTTTGGGATAGTTCCATATTGTATTGTGATGATCCTTTTGCATCAGTACATCCTGTAATGAGATATTTTTTGCTTGTGTCTGTCAGCATAATTTGAGCTATTTCATCAATGATAGTAGCTGCTTTAGGAGTTATTTCTGTTTTATCAAACTCAAAATAGATATTGTTGAATAAATCACATAAAACATTGGGCTGGTTTGGAGTCTCTACAATTTGTTTCATGATTATAGGTTTTTTCTATTTCTTTTTCTATGATTTTTTTCCACATATTGAATTTCCGGTTTGACTTTTAGGGATTTACCACCAATGCGCCACATCAATCGAATGCTTCCTTGCCATGAATTGGCTATATGTTTGTATGGCATGATGAGATAGTCTCCTTGGAGTCCTATGCCAATGTTGTCATTAAGCCACATATTCACGCCTATTCCCAATGAAATAGGGATAAGATTTTGTTTATCCTTCCCTTCTTTAGTATAATCATTTGACAGATTCCATCCCATCTCCTCACTGTTGAATTCTTCCATCCCCTTATAATTGATCTTAAAATTCTTGTACATATAGTTGACCCCCATTCGAAGAAAAGGATCAATATAATTTGAATGGAAATATTCACCTAGGCGCCACTGTAAACCGATTCCTGTCATACCTAGCCATCTTGATTCCTTACCGTTACGGACAGGATCGGAACTGTAGTCTAATGTTCCTTGTAAATCTAGATAAAAATGAGAGTTAAGTTCACGAGCAAAATATAGATTTCCTCCGAAAATGAAATCTTTTTTGTTAGTACCTACAGTGTAACCGCCTTTATTATTAGTATGGAAATTAATAACATTAAAACGTGTCATTTGAAGTCCGGTTGCGCCTATACCTATTTCCCATGCTTTTTTATTATTATCGGTTGTTCCATTCTTTGCGCTTTTTTGTGCATTTATAGGTAAACCGAAACATAATACTGAGGTAAAGCATAGTATGAGATGGATTTTATGTATATATATTTTCTTCATATTTTTATTCTTCATAGGATAACTTGTACTTCGGGCAACTCATAAGAGCTGTTATAGTTTTCAATAATAAATGTTTTTTCATCCTTCCTTTTCGGAGATAACCTTGATAATATCTATAGAAATATGAACTATTGCCATTGTCAATGTATATGGATGAATTTAAAAACGGTGCGAATACTTTGAACGTTGGAACTTCTGCAGAAGATCTGTTATTAGAACTTGATGCTTCTTGTGAACCAGCTGTTGAGGTATATCTGAATGTGATATATGCCATTTTAAGTTTGTTGGCTTCTTCTTCAGTATAAGCTATCGGTTCTACATAGTCCATTCCATTTTCTTTAACGACACGTGTGGTCGATGATTTGTAAATTCTTGTAAAGTCTATTTTTGAAAAATCCAATTCACCTTCTGCAGATGAGAAACTGGGTGCTTCTCCATTGGATATTATTTTTAATTTTAATGTTTTTAGCGTAGGTCCCATTTGATAAGGAGCTAATAAACAAATACCATTCCATTGGAAAGTTTCTCCATAATAAGGCTCTCTAGCTTTTACAGTGTAATAAACGTCACTTCCATCCCAATATTCAGATTGATTGTTTTTGAATTTTCCGGGATTTTCTTGAATGAACCGATAGGTATAAATATAGTAATAATATCCTCCATTATTTGAACTAGAATTTTGGCTTGAATATAATTTTTTGTCTGACAAAATACTGTTGGGATTATTTTTATCAGAGACTCTATATGCGTCTAAATTCCTTGAACCACTATTAGGTAAATAAGAAGGGATATTTTGCCATTGGTCTTCCGGATTAACTTTTCGTTGTATATAGAAATATAGATACTGATAATCGTATAATGAATTTGAATTATCGCGAAGGATCATTCTCATGCGTACTCTATTGGGAACATATGTGTTTTTAGCGGATTCTTGCGGTGTCTTTCCGGCTAGGGTTACTTCTTTTACCGTTCCCCAGCGTAAGTTTATGTCTTGTATTTCGGGTAAATCTTCTTTAGGTACAATAAACTCTCCGTTTTCATTGGTTATGTAAGTTTTTTCTGCATTGATACCCGGCATACCTTTTACTTGAGCTTTGGGTGCGATTTGTCCAGTTTCATCATATACTTTATAGAGTACACCTCCATCAGTTGTGCGTACATATTCACCATATTCTGATTGAGAATATTGTGCAATAACATTAGGTATACCCTTAATGATGGTAACTTCTGTTCCCGGTTTTCCTGGTTCTCCGGGTTTGCCGTCTTTGCCATCTTCTCCGTCTTTGCCATCTTTTCCGCGTAGATAGTCATAAAAATCATTTAACGTATTTTTTTCTACAGTTCCATACTCCACCATTTTTGTGATCGATAAGTGCGTCTGTTGTACCACAACGTTTAGCTAAGTCATTTTTCCACAGTTCATGTGCTGACAAACCATTGCTTCCGTTTATTCCGTCTTTTACCGGCTAAATAATTGAAAAAATCATATTCTGAAACTTTGTCAGAAGGCCATTTTTGTCCTGGATTTTTTAGGATCATTAATATTGCCTGTTCCTACAGTTTCTTTCCATAGTTCATAAGTGGATTTTCCATTGTTACCATTTGTTCCACTGAGGTAAGTATAGAAATCTGCCATTGTAATTTTATCTTTGGCCCATGCTGAATTATTTTTGTCTTTGATTTTGTCATTTTTGACATCATTCACCCATAATTCGTATGCAGATGCTCCGTTAACTCCTTTTTCTCCTTGAGCTTTTATTCCTGTATCAGTAGTACCTATCCACCAATTTCCGTTATTACCTATATGGGGAGATATGCCATCATCTCCTTTCTCTCCTTGAGCTTTTATTTTTGTATCGGTAGTACCTATCCACCAGTTCCCATTTTTTATAACCGGGGTAAGTCCGTCCGTTCCTTTATCACCTTGTTCTCCTTTGGGGCCTTGCACTGCAATCCCTGTATTGGATGTGCCTATCCACCAGTATCCGTCTTTAATGAAAGGGGTTAAGCCGTCGCTTCCTTTTTCTCCTTGAGCTTTTATTTTTGTATCGGATGTATTGATCCACCAGTTTCCATTAGGACCAATATAAGGGGATGCTCCGTCTTTACCATTTTCTCCTTTTTGACCTTGAGCGGGAAAATTTGTATCATGATTGCCAATGTACCAATTACCATTTTCACCAACATGTGGAGTAATACCATTTTCACCATCTTTCCCTTTTAAATATAAAAAGAAATGTTCCATTGTTGTTTGGTTTTTGGGCCAATTTATATTGCCGTCAGCAACAGATTGTTTCCATAATTCATAAGCGGAAAGTCCGTCTTTTCCATTAATTCCATTCTTTCCATCTTTGCCGATAGCTTTGATTTCTGTGTCTTTATTGCCGATATACCAATTTCCATTTTCACCAATATGAGGTGATTGTCCGTCTCTTCCGCTAAGAAAATCCCAAAAATCGGCTTCTGTATTTTTTGAAGAGGGCCAAATGAGCGAAGGGTCATGAGGGTTGGTGACATTACCTTGGGTGATCAGGATTTTCCATTGATCGTATGCAGACATTCCATCTTTTCCTTTGTCTCCTTTTTCTCCTTTTATATAAACTAAAAAGTCTGCTAAATCAACTTGGGTGGAAGGCCAGTTTATATGACCGGTTTCAACTTCTTCTTTCCATATCTCATAAGCGGATTTGCCATTGGTTCCCTGAGGACCTTGGGGTAATTCAAAATCAATACTGCTGCACGAGAAAAAAAATAGTGCAAAGTAGCACTGATAATACATAAATTTTGCATTTCTTTTTTGTATACATGACTATAAATAATTAAAAATGAATTACTTTTTGTTGTTACATATTTGATAAACTCAGTTCTGCTTTATTGAATACTGTATCGTTGGGGGTGTTCATGCAATTTTATATTTTAGGTTATTCTACTGTGTGCGATTTACATTATAATAATATTCACATTTTATTTAGGTGCAAAGTTCTATATTTGGTGCTAAAAAGAAGTTGCGTATTTAAAAGATTTGTTTGCATATAATCAATCTTTTCTTTTATATCTGCATAAAAAGGTTTCCTATTTTTCTTAATGTTCGTTTTTGGATAGTTTTAAATGGTAGATACTTCATATGATTTTACATAAGGAGTATATGTGATAAGTTTTTTCATATATTGATGGTGGATTATGATTAAGTTTTGTGATATTTGTTTTTATATGACGTATAGAAACTCTTAAAATAGATCCATATACCGAGATCAGGAAACAAACTTATTCTTAGCTTCAGTATGTATGATGGAGATAAGTATATTCATAATCTTTAGGATGCGGGATGTTTGTTTAATCGTTTGCGGAAACAGAATATGTTTCGAGAGGAGGTGTACCTTTTGATTCTTCTCCTTTTTTACGTATTTCGTTAGGAGTGGCTCCAATATTCCTTTTACAGTAGGTCGTAAAATGGGAAAATGTCTTGAAATGATAGTCCAACATTATTTGTTTGATGGGTAGGGTACTTTCTTTTAACTTGAATTCAATTTCATAAGATGTTTGCTTTTGTAACCATTGATATGGTGTATCTCCATGAAAGTTTTTTTTGAATAACTGTGTGAAAATAAGGTCGTTATATCCGCATAGAATAGCTAATTCTTTGGCAGTTCTGCAAGCTTTGTAATGTGTCATGACGGATACGAAAAACTGAAGATCATTCGAAAGGGCATAACGGAAAATGGAGGCAATTTCGTTTTTGCTATAGCAAATTTTAAATAATGAGAACAGCTCATATTCTTTGGCTCGATGTAAGTCGGGAATTTCTGTTCCATTTTTCATGTAATCGACCAGCAAATCCAAGTAGGAACGTATTAACGGATAAATGGGAAGAACTTCTACCGGTTTTACTTCTTCGATGGATATGTCTTGTAGATATTCTATTATTCTGCTATGTAGATAAGGGGCCACAATATTACATGCATGGATGACGAGTTGTACATCATCCATTGTTTTGATTTTACATTTATGTAAGCTGCTGATAAAGAAAAATTCATTTTGCACTGCTATCAGAGGCATTGATTCCATTTGATCTCTGAAGAGACATAAAGATCCTTTTAGTACAAAACAAACTTGGAATTCATGGTTTTCATTCAGATTTTGGATAATTTCTCCCTTGCCTATATGAAGATATCTGAATTGGCTGAATCTGGATAGTGCAAGAGGATCACGGTATAAATTCTTTAGTAAAAATAGCATTTCCATATATTATAAACATTTTAAGATAAAAAAGTTTTGATATATCTATCCCGGGCAAATATAACTTGATATTTAAAATGTTTTAAAGCTATAGAAGGAATATGCAACTAAATCATTGCTAATATGAAATTGAATCTTCTGTTTAAGAAAGAGTTTATCAACATATGAAATTATAAGGTATTTAAGGCCGGATGTTTTGGATAGTAGCTTATAAAGTGGAAGATGTTTACTGATTTTTTATGAGTGAATGTAAATAAGTGATTTGGAATGGAGAAAAATTTAAGGATCTTTTCCTTATTGTTTACAAGATAACAATAAGGAAAAGATCCTTAAATTTAAATTATTGCTGGTATTGGCCATTCACTATAACATTTTTCATACGAATATTGTGAAAAGCATCTTTATTCCATTGGGAAAAATTTAGTTTCGATCTTTACATCTTTAAATGAAAAATTGGATAACTCATACTCAGCTTCATTTTTATTCACATTTAGAAATTTGTCACATTTCAGTTCTATGTTGTGCATCGTGATATGGCTTCCGTAGGATTTAGGAATCGTTGTTCTTCCTTTCAAGTCATAAAATTGTTTCCATGACGAAACTCCTAGTAAAGCCTTGCAGAAGCCTTTTACATTTTCTACTGTGATGTATTCATAGTGTTGCGGAGTATCAGGCCGCATTTTCAATAGAAGTAGTTCATTACCGCCTTCTGCTCTGCAATTGCGCATTAATACATTATAGACATGGATGGACTCGCTGCCACAAGTCATGCAACTGCCAGTAGTATGATCAAAGAAACAATCTTCTATTAGAATGTTTTTATTGGGACCGTTATAAGTATCCTGATCGGCATAAGGTCCTTTTCCACCTTTAAAGCAGATGGCGTCATCATTTACAGTAAACCGGCATCCTTTAATATGAAAATTGGTACATACATCCATATCTATACCGTCCGCACTAGCTGATTTTATAGGTTTGATAGGAGAGAAAATTCGTAGATTGAGTAATTTCACTTTATCGCAGCGATAATAATGGCTGGTCCAAAAAGGAGAGTTCTGTAAAGTCACATCAGCAACCTGCACATTACGGCAATGAGCTATGTAAAGTAGGCGTGGTCGCATTTCGTCCTTGTTTGTACATTGAGGATTCCATTCGCGACGTAGGCGGAAAGCTTTCCAGTAGGGAGTGCCGTTTCCGTCAATTGTACCTTTGCCGCTAATTGTAAAGGTATCTAACCCGTCGGCATTGATTAATGCACCGAAGTATTTGCAGTATTCACCTTCAATGCGAGTCATGAGGAGAGGGAAATCCATAATGTTCTCACTACCTAGTAAGGTGGCGCCTTTTGACAAATAAAGATGAGTCCCTTGTTTGAAAAAGAGGGAACCGCTTTTATAAATTCCTTCAGGGATGTAAATGACCCCACCGCCATTGGCTGCCGCTTCGTCTATGATCTTTTGTATTTTCTGTGTTTGAACGATATGGGGATTGCTTTCAATTCCATAATCGGAAAGGTCGTATTTTTTCCTAAGGAGTCAGGATGGACCACTTTAGTTTGGAGAAACCATTCGGAGATAGGAGTACCATCAGGAAACACATTTTGTTTTCTTTGTTCTTTTTTGCCATTGAGGGTACTATTATGCTCAAGCATAACAGGAGTGATAGTAATTGTTTCATAAATAAGTTTTTCATTTGGTTCATATTATGTGGATGACAAAGAAAAACAATAACAGTCAATTGTATCTGTATTTATTGTTTTATTCAATGGAAAATTGTACGGCTTGATTCTTTTCATTAAGGCGGATGGTTGTGATATAGAGAACTTCCTTAGTCTGGAAAGAACAATTCAGGAGCCTTTTTTATCTGCACAGTCGTTTCTCCAAACTTATAAAAGCTTGAATAAATCGCGCTTTTTGCCCTGTTTATACTATTTTCCATCTATGTAGATTCTTTTCCATATTTTCAGAGGTTTGTGGCTGTTCCGGCTATTTTTTATTCATGGCATTATATCTAGTTTTGCCATGTTCCTTGATGAAGAAATGAAGGGATTAGATTTTATGTATAACTTTAATTAATTACAAATGAAAGACTCGGAGAACAAACTATCGGGAAGTATGCATTCTTTTAAAAGGATGCTTTCCTTTGGTATTCTTATGGTAATTGCGATGACCCTGTTTGCTCAGGTTAAGAATGTATCGGGCGTGGTGCTTGATAAAAAAGGGGAGAGCATAATTGGTGCCAGTGTATTGGTGAAAGGTACTACTAATGGTACGATTACCGATTTTGACGGTAATTTTGTTTTGAGGAATGTGGCCGACAATGCCATTTTGCAGATTAGTTTTGTCGGATATCAAACTTCAGATGTATCAGTTAAGGGACAGAACAATATTAAGGTGGTATTGTCAGAAGATACTGAGACATTGGATGAGGTGGTAGTCATAGGATATGGCTCGGTTAAGAAAAGCACTTTGACGGGTGCGGTTGCCAAAATGGATTCTAAGGCAATAGAGGATCGTCCTTTGGCTCGTGCAGAGAATGCTTTGCAAGGTCAATTGGCTGGAGTGACAGTACGTAATACAACAGGTGAGCCGGGAGCCGATATGCAGATCCGTGTCCGCGGTGCGGCTTCTGTCAATGCAAATTCCGATCCACTTTATGTGGTTGATGGGGTGCCTATGAATACGTTGAGCGGATTGAATCCTTCGGATATCGCTTCCATAGAAGTTTTGAAAGATGCTGCTTCTGCTGCGATTTATGGTTCACGTGGTTCCAATGGAGTTGTTTTGGTTAGTACTAAACAAGGTAAGAGTGGAAAAGCGAAGGTGGCGTTCAATGCTAGTTTCGGTGTACAGACATTAGAGAAAAAAATGGATGTGCTTAATGCGACGGAATGGATGGAATTTAAATTGAGATGGAATGATGCAAACTATTTGCAGGAAGCGAAGAAATTGGGTTTGACTAGTGCCAGTATAAAGGATGATAATGCCACACGTTTGTCTAATCTCGGAATTCAGGCAGGTACGGCAAACTCTTATCTGGTTGTTTTTGATGAACGTTGGTTTAACTATTTGGGAGATGACATGAGGAATGCGCATACTTATACTCCCAATCCGGAACAACTTAGCCTGTTGGATTGGCAGGATGAGTTTTTTCGTAACTCTATCGTACAGGATTATAGTTTGAATGTTTCGGGAGGGACGGAAAACACATCTTATTTATTCTCAGGTGGATATATGAATCAGGCTGGTATCGTTACCGGTACGGGATATGAAAGATTCTCTTTTCGTGCCAATATTGAATCAAAGATAAACAAATATCTTACAATAGGTATGAATATGGCTCCTACGTATATTGTGCAGGATGGTTCCGGACAGGCAAATGGTAAGGATTCCCAGGTACATCAGGCTTTGTATGCTACACCGGTATCGGAACCGGGGGTAGGATATATGACAAATGTTGATCCGAATCCCTATTATCTTTGGGCGGGAAGCACATCGAGTCCGGTTTATAATATGGAGAAGAATATCAAACAGAATAGAATGATGCGTTTGGTTGGGAATGCTTTCGTACGTATCACTCCGTTTAAAGATTTCAGGGTAGAACTTTCTGCTTCGGCTAATTATTATGATTTGGATGGAAATGATTATAAGTACACTAGTACAACCGGTAGTTGGGCGCAGGGAGAAGGACAAAACTCTTCGGGGGGGCATAATACGGAAAGAAAATGGAGTACTCTTTTGCAGGCTCTTGCAAATTATGACCATGTTTTTGGCAATCATGGAATTAGTGTAATGGCGGGTTTTTCTTCCGAACAGAGTAATCTTGGTTTCAGTACGGCCCAATCTTTTAACAAACCATTTCCCAATGATGCCATAACAGGTTCCTTTGATGGTTCGAAAGTTACAGCAGGAACTAATACGGTAACAGAGAAAACAGCCAATAAATTGTTGTCTGTGTTTGGACGTTTGCAATATAATTATGCAGAACGTTATATGTTGTCCGGTAGTTTGCGTTATGATGGCGGTTCCGTATTCGGAGCTAACAATAAGTGGGGCATCTTTCCGGCTGTTTCCGGAGGTTGGTTAGTGTCAAATGAGAAATTCTTTAAAAATTGGAGAATGTCTTGGTGGAATACATTGAAGCTGAGGGCTAGCTATGGTGTGACCGGTAATAATTCTATCAGTAACACGGCTGCTTATCCTACTTTGTCTGCAGGAAATTATGCAGGTGCTCCCGGTTATAAGGCAAATTCTTTAGGTAATGCTGATTTAGGTTGGGAAAAAACACATAGTACTGATGTTGCGCTTGATTTAGGATTCTTCAATAATAGAATTCAATTGTCGCTGGATTGGTATACCAAGAATACGACTGATTTGTTATATCAGGTACCTGTGGAAGGAGCTTCCGGTTTTACTACCGTTTGGGATAATTTAGGAGATATCCATAATGAAGGCTTTGAGATCGAATTGAATACGCATAATCTCACAGGAAAATTTTCATGGAGTACGTCATTCAATATGTCATATAATAAAAATGAGGTGAAAGCTCTAGGGAAAGATAATACTCCGGTATATTCGGGATTTGATAAGAACAATCCGTCTAATATTCTGACTGTGGGAAAGCCTGTTAATACATTCTATATGTATGATGCAATAGGTGTATGGAAAAATCAAGCTGAAATTGATGCTTATAGTGCTGCCCATGGAGGAAAGCCGGTTACTTTTGAAGGAAAACAAATTGTACCGGGTGATATCCGATACAAAGATGTAAATAATGATGGTGTGTTCGATAAAGATAATGACAGGGACTATTTAGGTAGTCCTACTCCTAAAATTAGTATTTGGAATGACGAATACTTTTACTTACAGAAATTTTGATTTGTCTATCTTGATGACAGCTCAGACAGGAGGAAAGATTTTTGGTGTATTGGGACGTGCCATTGACCGTCCGGGTATGGGGGCTAAAGGGAATGCTTTAGGACATTGGAGAGAGGCATGGTGGTCGGAAGATGAGCCGGGCAATGGAAAAGTACCTTATATTTTAAGCTCTACTACAGGTGCTACGTTAGACTCCCGATGGTTATATTCTTCCAATTATCTGCGTATCAAGAATTTGACTTTGGGGTATAAATTACCTATTAATCCTAAATTTATTTCCTATGCACGTGTATATGTATCCATTGAAAATCTAGCTAAATGGGATAGTTATTATGGAGGGTACTCTCCGGAGGCGGCCAATACGGCAGCCAGTTCCTCACCCGGAGGTAGCAGTGCTTTGGGATTGGACTATGGTGGTTATCCTTCACCGAGAATTTACACTTTGGGTATCAACGTTAATTTCTAATAAAAATATAGAGCTATGTTCAAATTAAAAATATATTGCAATTGAGTGCATTGATGTTCTTTGTTATGTCGTGCGATGATTATTTGGAAACTCCTCCTGCTGATTTAATGACCTCTGATGGTTTCTATCAGACTCCCAGTCAGTCTGAACAAGGGGTGGTAGGTATTTATTCCGATTTGTGTGAACTTGCCAATTCAGAGTATTTATTGATGTCTGAATGTCGTTCGGATAATGCATGGACAGAACCAAGACCTAATGGGTTGAGAGATTTTTCAGAGATAAGCACATTCAGAGCTACCAGTGATTTGGCAACTTTTAATAGTGTATGGAATACATGGTATAAAGTAATTTATGATGCGAATACTGCTATTGCCAAAATAGCAGGATGTAACTTTGAATCGAATGATAAGATTAAAAAGCAGTTTATGGGCGAAGTCTATTTTCTGAGAGGATGGGCTTATTTTGAGTTATCACGCCTTTTTGGTAATGTTCCGATTATTGATGCTCCTTTATCGCCTAGTGAAGTGAAGAAAGTACCTCAATCGTCTGCACGGGAAGTTTTGGATAATATAGTGGTTCCTGATTTGATTAATGCGCAGACGATGCTTCCTCTAAAAGAAAATATGGTGAGTGCGAATGGAACTTCGATTGTATTGCAGGGGCGTGCGGACAAGATGGCGGCAGAAGCTATGCTGGCACGTGTGTATATGACTTTGGCGGGTTTCCCATATTATGATTCCGATGCCAAGATATTAGCTAAAAAGCAATTGGAAATTGTGTTGAATTACTCAAAATCCAATCAGAATAAATATTGGGCTCCGACACTTGATGAATGGAGAAAGCAGTGGATGCCGAGCACGGATTATTATAATAAATACTCTATTTTTGCTATTCAGTATCGTACGGGAGGAACAGGCAACAGCGCTTTGTTTAATTTCAGTATGGCTCTACCTCCTTCCTATACGAATAGAAGAATCTTTGGAAATGAAATTTATGTGGAAAAGAGTTTGATGTATGAATTTGATAAAATTTATTCTGATGGGAAAAAAGATGGAAGAGGGAATGGTTTTTCTGTTCTGACAGGATATGAGGCAGAGCCTAATTATCCGGCTTATACGAATACAAAAGAGAAATTGATTTTGGAAGATGGTTCGCAAGTGGATGTTTATACAAAATCAATGTTTTATAAGTTTATGCCTAGTAAACGGAAGATAGCGGAACTTGGGATGTCACTGACTCCGGAAGTCACAATGAAAGACGATAATGACTGGCCTGTAAATCTTCCTATTTTACGCTTGGAAGATATGATGTTGATGTATGCTGAGTTATTGGTTGAAGAAGGTAAAATAATGGAAGCTGTAGCTTATGTGAATGATATCCGTAAAAGAGCCGGTTGTGATGAGGTGAATACGGTAAGTGCTGCAGATGCTTTGAAATTGATAAAACGGGAGCGTAGAATAGAATTAATGGGAGAAGGAGTGCGTTGGTTTGATTTGGTGCGTTGGGGGAATGGCAAACGGAAATTCAAAGTTTATTTGATAGTTATCATAATCCGGATGGTACCGATAAGAATAATGTAAAGACAGGACGTTATTTATATCCTATTCCATTGAATCAATTAAATGTGACTCCGGGATTATATAAACAAAATGAGGGATATTAAGTATATAAGTTAAACAAAGTTAGTTTTGAAGGTGAAAAGGTAAAGAGGTGTGTCAAAAGCTATTTTTGATAATTGCTTTGTTATGTGGCACACCCTCTTTTTATCGGAAAATAGAGAAGTAGATTATTTATGAAAAATAAAAAGTTGCTTATTGCCATTTTGTGCATATTTGTATTTGATTTGCCGGGGGCTGCTAATCGCATTCGGCAGAATTTTGACTTTGACTGGCAGTTTAGATTAGGAGAAAATGGAGATTTTAGAGAGGTACAATTACCGCATGACTGGAGTGTGGAGTTGGATTTTGATGAAAAAGCAGGAGGAGCGAGTGGTTATTTGCCGGGTGGCATAGGTTGGTATCGCAAATCTTTTATGATTCCGGCGAGTTACAAAAATCAAAAAGTTAGTCTTGTTTTGATGGTATTTATCATAAAGCTACTATTTTTTGAATGGAAAGGAGATTGCTTATCATCGTTATGGATATACTTCGTTTGAAACAGATCTGACCCCTTTTCTGAAATATGGAGAGAGTAATGACTTGAAAATCAAGGTAGATCATTCAGAAATTTTCTCGCTGGTATACTGGTTCCGGCATTTTATCGGCATGTCTGGTTGCAAGTGACTAACCCTGTTCATGTAAAAATGTGGGGAACTTATGTTACGACACCGGAGATAACTGAATCCCAGGCAACGGTCAAGATTGTCACTACTATCGAAAAACTCCATGGAGTTACCGACAACAGTGATTGTCCAGCAACGCCTGTTGGATGGTGATGGAAAAATTGTAAAAGCAGAAGGTAAAGAGGTGATGGCCCGGACTACGTTGAAACTTGATAAAGAAAAAACAGCTGAAGTAGTTCAGAATTTGTTAGTCAGCCATCCTAAATTATGGGATTTGGATTTTCCCTATCGTTATACGGTGGAAACCATTATAAAAAAGGAGGAAAGACAATTGATAAATATCTGACTCCTTTTGGAATACGTTCAGTGAAATTTGATAAAGACAAGGGTTTTTTTCTCAATAACAAACATCTTAAGCTGAAAGGCATGTGCCTTCATCAGGATGCAGGATGTTTGGGAACGGCTGTACCGGATAGGGCTTATGAACGCCGTTTGCTTATTTTAAAGGAATTTGGCACGAATGCTATCCGTTGCTCGCATAATCCTCCTTCTCCGGAATTTCTTAACTATTGTGATTCTATTGGCTTTTTGGTTATAGATGAGGCTTTTGATAAATGGAAATCGGGATATTATGAAGAATTTTTTGATTCTAGCTGGCAGCAGGATATCAGCGATATGGTAATTCGTGACCGTAATCATCCTTCTGTTATCTTGTGGAGTATAGGTAATGAGTTGGCTGAGGCAAAATTAAAAGATGATACAGGGATTGAACGTGCTGGTATGTTGCAGGATTTTTGTACATCAACTGGATCCGAGCCGTCTTGTTATGCTCGCTTTGCAGCCGGGATTTGAAGATAAATTTGCTTCGGTGACAGATGTACTAGGGTATAATTATATGGAACCTCGGTTGATTTATGATAAAAAGAAATACCCGGAACGTATTTGCCTGATCAGTGAGAGCTATCCTTATTATAGTAGCATACGTGAATTTGATTCACGTGATTATGATGAGAAAAATCCATGGAATTATGTAATGGAACATGAATATATTTGTGGCTCTTTCATGTGGACCGGTGTGGATTATATTGGGGAGAGTTCAGGTTGGCCTAGTAAGGGATGGCCTTCTGCTCCGTTTGACATGTGTATGTCTGAAAAACCTAGAGGAGGATATTTTCGGGCTTTGTGGAATGAGAAGCCTTTTTTGGGACTTTATGTCATAGATTATAATTTGGATGAAGATCCGGGTAAAGACCATTGGCAAGCACCGGGAATGGTACACGATTGGACTTTTCCTTATCAGGATGCGCGTGTCATGCAGATTCAAACGCCGTCTAATTGTGACGAAGTGATGTTGATAGATCCTAGAGGAAAGGTATATGGACCTAGAAAGCCACGGGATTATATAAATAATACGATTAAATGGAATCAACCTTATCGTCCGGGTAAGGTGGTGGTGATAGGGTATAAAGATGGGATAGAAGTGTGCCGTGACAGTATACAGACTTCCGGAAATAAAGCTGTCCGTTTTACTCTGAAAGCGGATCGGGAACAGTTAAAGGCTGACGGGCAGGATTTATCTCATATCTCTTTGAATTTATATGATGAACAAGGCATCCCCATACGGATAGATGACAGACAAGTGAAAGTGACCGTGGAGGGTAACGGACGTTTGATGGGGATAGATAGTGGCGAGATGCGTCGTAGTGAACGTTTTAGCAGTCATACTTTACCCACTTATTTGGGTCGTGCCCAAATAGTAGTACAGGCAGGGCGTATGCGGGGACAGCTCAAAGTAAAAGTGGAGGTCGAAGGAATGGCATCGCAGGAACTTGTTCTGCTTGTTGGTTAGTAAAGGCTTCCTAATTAAAAAAGGTATTTTAAAAATCACTTTTAAAATACCTTTTTTAATTTTGCGGTATTATTCTGATGTTAAACCGAATGATATGAAAAATCGTATATTTTTTTGTTGCTCTTCTTTGTTTGTCTGGAATGGAATGCATATGCAGTTATTGATATACAATCTATTCATATTACATCCAGTGACGGATTGGCCAATAATACAATTAGAGATATTTTTCAAGATAAGAAAGGCTTTATCTGGATTAGTACCACTAATGGACTGAGCCGGTATGATGGTCACTCTTTTATAACATTGTTACCGGAAAAGGATAGTCCGATTTCATTAGCGGATTATCATGTCAAGAAGATTGATGAAGATAAAAATGGTTTTTTATGGGTGCTTTCTACTTCAAATGTATTCAGTTGCTATGATTTAAGACATAATTGTTTTGTGGATTTTACAGGATGTGGGGAACACGACCAAGCTTATGCTTATCGTGTAGAAACTGCTAATGGTGATAATTGGTTATGGGATGGACAAAAAGGTTGCAGAAAGATTTCATTTGAAAATGAACATTTTTCCTCTGTGACATTTCAATGTGAAAATGGCAAACTACCTTCTAATAAAGTGAATAGTTTGATTGAAGATTCTAGAGGGAATGTTTGGATTTGTACTCAGGAAGGATTGGTGAAAGTAACAAGAAACAAAATCGAAGTAATTTCTGATATGCATAATTTCAGAGCAGCATTTTCTTATGAGAACGCATGCTTTTTTCTTGCTGATAATGGTGATATTTATGTTTATGATGAGGATGAAAAACTACATTTTGTTCAAAGAATCGGAAAGGATGACGTTGACTTTCATTTTACTACTCATTTTGGCACGAAAGATGATTGGTGGCTTTTTACAACAAAAGGAAGTTACAGGTTTCATTTATCTACCCGGCAGGTAAGATTAGACAACCCGATTAATATCCCCAACGCTCGTTTTGTCAGAGATAATCAGGGGGATTTCTATGTTTTTAATCAGACCGGTGTGTTGCATTATTTTCAGAAGGAAACCGGAATATGTAAAATACTGTCATTGATAGATGCCGCTCAGATGATGCCTGCTGCCGAGGAACGCTATGAAGTAATACAGGATAACAGAGGATTGATATGGATATCTACTTTTGGCTATGGTTTATTTGTGTATAATCCCCAAGAAGATATAATCAGCCATTACACTTATCAGGAGACTGGTAAAAATCTAGTTCATTCCAATTTTCTGCATAGCTTATTACTCGATCACTCGGGAAATGTATGGGTAGGATCGGAGTTTGCCGGTGTTACACTTTTGTCCGTATTAAGTGAAGGATCTTATCGTATTTATCCGGAACATGAGAGTATAAATGATTATGTGAATGCTATACGTACAGTGGTAAAGATGCCCGATGGTGGTTTCTGGTTTGGTACGCGTCAAGGGAATGTTTACGCTTATGATAAAAATTTGGAGGCTGCATCTTGTTATAAGATGCCATACAATTATATTTATGCGGCTTCTTGTGATGGAGATGGTAAATTATGGTTGGGAACCCGTACGATGGGTTTATGTATTGACGGACGTTGGTATCATAAAATGGCAGGTGATACCTTGTCATTGGCACATGAGAATATATTCGATATTTATCGTGATGATAAAAATAGGATGTGGATAGGAACTTTTGGGGGAGGACTGAATTTGGCGGTTTCACGAAAAGACAGGTATGTTTTTCGTAAGTTCCTGACTGGATCCGGTCGTTTGCAGGAAGTCAGGATGATCACTCAGGATAATAAAAAAAGGTTATGGGTAGGAACTAATAAGGGATTATGTGTTTTTTATGGAGATTCCATTATTGCTGATGCTCATAATTATAAACTTTATAATTATGAAAATGGAGATTTGCCCGGATATGAAATTAAATGTATTTTTCGTGATAGTCAGAATCGTATGTGGATAGGAATGTTGGGAGGCGGATTTTCTGTTTGTAACCCTAGTGAGGATTATAGGAACTTGAAATTTGTCCATTATTCCACAACTGATGGTTTGGTCAATAACATGGTAGAGTCTATTATCGAAGATAAGACTGGAAAAATATGGATTGCCACTCAGTATGGTTTATCTCGTTTTTCACCTGATACGGAAACTTTTGAAAATTTCTTCTTTTCAGCTTCTATGCAAGGAAATGTATATAACGAACATGGCGCTGCCATAACTGAAGATGGACTTTTGCTATTTGGAACAAATCATGGAGTCATAGTCATTGATCCTTTGAAAGTAACTTCATCTCCTATGACCCGGAATGTTATTCTAACTAATTTGAAAGTGAACGGAATCACAGTACAGGTTGGTGAGAAGGATTCTCCTTTGACACAGGCGTTAAGTTATACACAGAATATAAAATTAGATTATGACCAGAATTCATTCATTATAGAATTTTCAACATTGGATTATTCTTTGGCATTTCCTTCAAGGTTTATTTATAAATTGAGTCATTTTGATAATGAATGGAGTACCCCTTCTTCTTTGAATTTTGCTTCTTATAAAAATCTTTCTCCCGGCACTTATCATCTGCATGTAAAAGCATGTAATTCTGCTGGGATATGGAGTGATGAAGAAACTGTGCTCAATATTGTTATCACGCCTCCGTTTTGGGAAACCACTTGGGCTTATCTTTTTTATTTTCTTGTCGTTGTTATTGTGTTGTATGTTGCTTTTTGTTTGATACGGAATTTCAATAATTTACGGAATCGCATTCAGGTAGAAACACAGTTGACAGAGTACAAACTCATGTTTTTTACTAATATTTCACATGAATTCCGTACTCCGTTGACAATGATTCAGGGAGCTTTGGAAAAAATAGAGAGCTTGAATAAGATTCCCAAAGAGATGGTTTATCCCATACAGTTGATGAATAAAAGTACGAATAGGATGCTTCGTCTGATTAATCAATTGTTGGAATTTCGTAAAATGCAGAACAATAAACTTTCCTTGATGCTGGAAGAAACAGATGTGATGGTGTTCTTTTATGATATTTATCGAAGTTTCAAGGAAACGGCAGATGACAAACAGATTGATTTTCATTTTGCTCCTTCTACGTCATCTTATAAGATGTTTGTTGATCAAAGTAAATTGGATAAAATAGTCTATAATCTTCTTTCGAATGCTTTAAAATATACTCCTAAAGGAGGAAAGGTTGTTTTTGCAATTATCGTTAATGAGGAAGTGGGGAAATTATTTATATCGGTTAGTGACAACGGCGTAGGGATTCCTAAGGAGAAGCAAGGAGAGCTGTTTTCCCGTTTCATGCAAAGTGGTTTTTCACATAACAGTGTGGGAATCGGTTTACATTTGACTTATGAACTGGTAAATGTACATAAAGGAAGCATTTCATTTGATGAAAATGAGGGAGGTGGTTCTGTGTTTACTGTTATCTTACCGTTAGATTCCAGTGTTTATGGAAAAAACGATTTCCTAGTATCAAGCATCCTTCAGGAAGAATCGTTTGTTCATGAGCAGTGTGATACCTATTTAACAGTAAATCATGATTCAGTGACCCCGGACCCTTTGAATAAAAAAGAATATTGATAATAGAAGATGATGGAGATGTGCGTAAGTTTTTAGAAACGGAACTTGGTATTTATTTTGAGATCATAAGTGAACCGGATGGGCTTTCCGGTTTACAAAAAGCTCAGTCTTTTGAGGTAGATTTGATTATTTGTGATGTATTGATGCCTGGTATGAATGGCTTTGATGTGACACGTAAACTGAAACGTGATTTTGAGACCAGTCATATTCCCATTATTTTGCTGACTGCTATGAGCACTTCGGAAAATAAACTTGAAGGGGTAGAAAGTGGTGCGGATGCATACATAACGAAGCCTTTCAGTTCCAGATTGTTATTAGCACGTATATTTCAACTTATTGAACAGAGGGAAAAGTTAAAACGAAAATTCTCTAATGACCCTGCTATGACAAGTCAGGCTTTATGTTCTACAGAACTGGATAGGAAATTTGGTGAAAAATTGCAGACTATTTTGGAAAAACAATTGGACAACCCGGAATTCACTATAGAGGATTTTGCATCTGCGGTGGGGTAAGCCGTGCTGCTTTTTTTCGGAAAGTAAAAGGAGTGACCGGATATACACCTAATGAATATATGCGTATCCTTCGTATGAAAAGGGCTATGGAACTTTTGCAGGAGGGTATATACAATGTAAGTGAAATAGCTTATAAAGTAGGAATGAATGACCCTCTTTATTTTAGTAAATGCTTCAAATCTCACTTTGGAGCACCCCCTTCGGCTTATCTGCATAAAAAATAAA
>ENA-OQOA01000386-OQOA01000386.1-human-gut-metagenome-genome-assembly--contig:-NODE-386-length-20431-cov-5.250148_pt1 | contig 20431 bp, 17 predicted proteins | sample MGYA00242633_ERZ504888 | MGnify/ENA primary metagenome ERZ504888 (study PRJEB26092, sample SAMD00036372) | human gut metagenome | host: Homo sapiens | study: EMG produced TPA metagenomics assembly of...
ACCGACTCGCTGCGTTATTGGGTCACCGAAATGCACGTCGACGGCTTCCGCTTTGATCTGGCCGCCACGCTGGCACGCCAGTTCCAGGAGGTCGACAAGCTGTCCGCATTCTTCGACATCGTCGAACAGGACCCGGTCATCTCACGTGTCAAACTCATCGCCGAACCGTGGGATCTCGGCTCCGGCGGCTACCAGGTGGGCGGGTTCCCGTCGAGCTGGTCCGAATGGAACGGCCGTTACCGCGACTGCGTGCGCGACTTCTGGCGCTCGCAGCCGTCCACGCTTCCCGAGTTCGCCAGCCGTCTGCTCGGCAGCTCCGACCTGTATCAGGTCAACGGCCGCAGGCCGGTCGCTTCGGTGAACTTCATCACCGCGCACGACGGCTTCACCATGAACGATCTGGTCACGTACAACAACAAGCACAACATGGCCAACGGCGAAGACAACCGCGACGGCGAAAGCAACAATCGTTCATGGAACTGCGGCGTGGAAGGCCCCACAACCATTAGCGATGTCAACAACCTGCGCCAGCGGCAGCTGCGCAACCTGTTCTCCACGCTGCTGGTCAGCCAGGGCATCCCGATGATCTGCGGCGGCGACGAGGTGGAACGCACCCAGCAGGGCAACAACAATGCCTACTGCCAGGACAACGAGATATCGTGGCGCAGCTGGGACTCCACGCCCGAGCAGGAGGACCTGCTGCAGTTCGTGTCCAAGCTGATTCATCTGCGGCTGGAGCATCCCGTGCTGCACAGGCGCCGCTTCTTCTCCGGGCGTGAGCCGGGCGAGGACGTCTCGACGATCCCGCAGATCGAATGGTTCGACCACACCGGATCAATCATGGACATGGATGACTGGTCGAACACGCACGCGTTCTCGATGATGGTGTTCCTCAACGGCTCGCGCATCCCCGAGACTGACTGGTACGGTTCGCCGATGATCGACAACGATTTCATCCTGATCTTCAACGCGCATTACGAGCCGATCATGTTCACGCTGCCCAGTGAGCGGTATGGCAAGAAGTGGCAGCTGCTCATCGACACATACAACCCCAAGGGGCCGGAGCTGAGCTATGAGGCGGGATTCGCCATCACCGCTCAGGCGCGCAGCTTCCTGCTGCTCAAGAGTTCTGATTGCCCGGCGGTACGTCGCGAGGACAGCTGAGATCTCGTGGCAGGTGCTTCGCATCTGCGCGCTGTGTGCGCTACGCTAGGCAGGCGCCGACCGGTGACTTGCGTGTTACCGGTCGTTCGACAGGCGGGATTGCAGTTCCGCGACCTGCTCGTTGGGGCCGGAGCCGTCCGCGTCTCGGGCTGGATTGCCGGGGCCGGCACCGGTGCTGTCACCAGTGCCGGGCTGCAGCATCATCAGCTGATCCTGCAGACGATCGGCCTCGACTTGCCGGCGATTTGCCTTGAGAAGACGATGAACCATCCCAGAAACAGCAGTCCGGCGAGCGCTTCGAGATTGGTGAGCGTTCCCTGGCCCATCAGCATCCTGATACCGATGGCAGAGCAGATCAGAATCGCCAAGGCGGAAATCACCGACATCACCTTCGGTATCCGCGGGGCGAGCCACGGCAGGGAGAGCATCAACACGCCCATGATGACCGTCAGTCCCTTGGCGCACACGTTGTGCATGATCGGGTGCGGCGTATAGCGGAACGCGCCGATGCCTATGAACATGAGCCCGGATATGGTCAGCAGCAGCGACAGGATGGCGATACGCAACGTGAAATGCGTGATGTCGCGGTCATCGGCGGCGGTGCCGGTGCTTTTGTTCATCTGATGGCGTGCTCGATGTATGCGTTCGGTGGTGATCAGCTCCGAGATGGCGAAGTAGCTGACGATGATGATGCACGTTCCGGCGAGCATCAGCGTCGAGTTGAACATGCGGGCCGCGAACGTGGTGCGGTCGCCGAGCTGCGAGAAATTGTTGTGGTACCAGTACGGGTCGTCGGTGGTCAGGCCGGCGGTGCACACGCCGGAAATCACGAAGAACGGCAGCAGCGAGGCCAACGTCTTCGCGTTCATCATCTCCGCCTGCACGAACGTCATATAACCGACGACGCCCGCGAAGCCGGCGCAGATGGGGGTGAGGTATCCGCTGAACGTCGCCGACCCCATCATGCCGTTGATTGCGCCGAGTAGGGCGAATGACGAGAGGAACACGGTCGCCGCGTACACGATCGACAATGCGAGGATTTCGAACACGCGACGAATCGGGGCGAACCAGCCGCGATGCAGGTTGAGCGAATGGGAGTGGCTGGCGTAACCGACGCAGAATGACAGGGCGGCGCAACCGGCCAGAATGCCCGCGCACACCATGAAACGTCGTTGGGTGATCTGCCAGATCGCCGGGGCGAACTGCATGTACAGCGACATCATTATCGCGCCGACCATCGCGCAGATCAGGAATGAGATCAGACCAAGGGTCTCCGCTCGCTGATGACGTCCCATGACACCCCTTTCGCCGTCCGGATATCCATTGTACTCGTGCGGTTTCGCGGCTGTGTTGCGTTGGTGGCCGGGGAGGGGGCGGTGCGGGACGAGATTGTGACGCGACGGTACGGGGTTATGACGGGGCGGCGTGGGACGATGACCGGTATGCGGCGTGGTGCCTGTTCGTGCGTGGGATGTGTCGTCCGGATTTGCGTTCCTAAGTGCGCGCCGAAACGACGACCGTTGCGCACATAGGTACGCAAACAGGGCCATTTGCGTACCTATGTTCGCGCACTCGTCGTTTCGGCGCGCACTTAGGAACGCAATGGAGGGGCCTACATTGCGCCGATTATTTGGACCATCGGCGGGGTGGAAGATGCGGGTCGAGTCCAATGGCCTCGGATTCGGTTGCCAAGGCCTACGGAACCCGGCGATAATTGAACCCGGGTTCTAAAATAGAAGTGCAACACCTTGTCTAGGGTTGGAAGTGTTCGAAGTTTCTAACTTAAGAAGGTGTTGCACTCATGGGTCAACAGTATTCGCACCTGTCGTCCGAGGAGAGGATCCTGATCGAGAAGCTGCATTGCGAACAGCATCCGGGCATCCGTCGGACCGCGGAGAGGATCGGCCGGGACAAGTCCACCGTGAGCCGCGAGCTGAGGCGCGGCCTGTGGTTCGCGTCCAACGAGAACGGGTCGTACCGTCCCTATCGGCCGAAACGGCTGAAGACCGGGCCGTGGACCTCGGGTCCGTTCTATTCGGCGCTGGCCGCGCAGAGAAAGGCGGACCGGCGTCGGCGCGAGTCCAGGAAACCGCGTCGCATGGATTCGGGCCCGTTGCGCGCCTGGGTGCTTGACGCGCTGCGCAGGGGGTGGAGCCCGGAACTGATCGAGGGACGGTTGAAGGCCCAGTACGCCGGCGACCCGTCGATGCGGATCAGCCACGAGTGCCTTTACCAGTGGATCTACGCCAAGCCGCAGCGGGCGCTGGACCTGCGCCAGTACCTGGCGCGCGGCAGGAAACGCCGGACGAGGAAAAAGGGCAGGAAGGCGAAGGGGCCGCGCATCCCGATGCGCGTGCCCATCGCGGACCGGCCCGAGGCGGTCGGATCCAGGAAGGGGTTCGGCCATTTCGAGTCGGACACGGTGGTCGGCGCCGCGCCGTCGAGGCGCTGCGTGAACACGCAGGTGGAGCGCAGGAGCCGCAGGCTGTTCGCCCGGCTCGTCGATGACAAGAGCGCGTCCGCCACGGCCAGGGCCGAATACGAGATCTTCAAGGACATGCCGCCGGCCGCGCGCGTCGACCGCACGTGGGACAACGGCACGGAGGCGAGCCTGCACATGCTGGTGGACGAGGCGCTGGGCATGCTCACGTACTTCGCCGACCCGTACAGTTCCTGGCAGCGTGGCAGCAACGAGAACAGGAACGGCAGGATCCGCCGCTACCTGCCCAAGGGAACCAGTTTCGAGGATCTCACGCAGGACGAGCTCGACGCGATCGTCGGGGAGATCAACGACACCCCCATGAAGCTCCTCGGCTACAAAACGCCCAACGAGGTATGGGACGAGGAGATGGCCAAGCTACAATCAAAACAAGCCGACCCGAAACCAGCCGTTGCACTTACAAGTTGAATCCGGGGAAGACGGGCTCAGTCTCGGCCTATGGTATACTCAACATTTGTGCTTTGCCTTGGGCTGGGCACATCGGGCTGTAGCGCAGTTTGGTAGCGCGCCTGCTTTGGGAGCAGGATGTCGCAGGTTCAAATCCTGTCAGCCCGACCGGCGGCCCTACTTCCGCTCGGGGAGTGGGGCTTCTGGGTTAAGTAAAGAAACGTGGGTCTTATCCGCGCGTGTTGATGGGTTAGCGCCGGCGTCCGGCCCAGTCTTTTTCTGATGCCGAACCCGCTTTCGTAGGCGTCGATGCCGTAGGCCGCCTACATCGTCTAAGGAGGATTATGCGGATATCGGCACCGTGACCACGCTCGGGTCCGGGTTCGTGGCGTTGATCGTGCCCGCGTTCGTGCAGGCATTCAAGAAGTACATTCCCAGCGGTTACGTCGGACCCGTGTCCCTCGCCGCTTCCATCCTGTTCGGCACCATCGCCATCGCCGCCACCGGCGGATTCGACGGCACCTACACGTGGGGCATTGTGCTTGCCGGAGTGGTCGGCGTTGCCCAGACCGTGTACACGCTGGTCAATCAGGCGCTAGAGGGTAAATTGGCTAAGGATAATATGGGGGTGTAGTCGACTAAGCGTATTCGTTCGTTAGAACGCTCCTGTAGAGTATTTGCTCCGCCATCGGCACTCGGCGACGCTCAAAAAGTATCGAACAGTGTCGATGACGGAATCTTTATTTATCAAACGAGTTTGTTTGGCTTGCTTATCTGCTCGAATAAATCCGATCCAAGAATCCTCAATGAGGTATGAGCAACGTCTAGCATGACTTCAAGCATGTCTTCATTATTCCAATGGCCACCTTCACCCTTAGTGTAGATAGAAGCTGCCTGAAGCATGATTGTAGATGAATTGCACAATACGAACTTGTTTTTGCAGAGATTTGTATTAATTGGCATACCGTAATTGGCTGCAGTTAGTCGGTCCAGGCGGTTCAGTCCACCGTCGTTGTATCTGAGGGTGACTTGTCTTCCATCTGGGCGAGTAACAGTAACATCTTGTGTGAGGAAATTAGAACCTTCAAGAAAAAGGATATAGGGGAAATATTTCTCATTTAGCATGAAATTAGCAATCTCATTCACATTCTTATGTGCCCGTTCAATTGCATTTCCAGCCACCATGGTGTCTTGGTCTTTATTCTTTCCAACGAGAATACCCTTGCTGATGTTTTCTATGTCCTTGCCTTGGTGCTTGGCTTCGGACACAACTACAACTCTCCATCGGCCGTAATCGTCTAGCACTTCAATGAGTCCACCGTCCGGCTTGATAGTTGCAGTCTTGACGAACAACTCTTGCCCTAGTGAGCTATCAACCTTCCGAAGCGCTTCATTTATTTCTTCCTTTTTAAGTTCCTTTCGATACCTAAACGTGAGGCCAAGGTATTCCCGTTCCAAGGCTTTCATGCAGATATGGGAGATGGAGCCAACCTCATGGTCGTGTTCCACGGCATCAAGGTGGAAGATGGTGACGGGGCCTTGTCCCTCGACCTGCTGAACACTAAGGCGGTCAGATTGCCCTTTATTCATTGCTGCTCCTTCTCTTGGCTGACTTCCATGAAGAATTCAGAAACATCGGCCAAATTTGTATAGAGTGGTTTCCTGCCCATTACAGTCATCTGTTCTATGTGCTTCTCGAAATAATCAAGCGATGCTTTATCGCTATCGCACATCAAGCAGTTACGACCCTCGTTTATACATACACGACCAACTGTGCCGCTGCCTGCAAAGAAGTCTAGAACAGTTGATCCGGGGTACGATAAGGCCTTCACGAATCGCTCGATAATAGCCACTGGTTTCTGAGTCGGATGTCCGACACGCTCTTTGCTGTTGCCATTTAAACGACCAATTTCCCAAACGTTGGTCGGATTCTTGCCCTTTTTAGTGTTTTCTGGGTTAAGTCGTTTATCCTTTAATGCCTGTTGCAATTCGTGCGCTGAATATGGCACGCGCACGCTATCCAAGTCAAAGTAGTAATCGTTGGTTTTGGCTAGCCATATGGCTTCCTCATGTCGATTAGCAAAGTATCGACGAGATGACATGCCGTTTTTGTAGTACCAAATGATTGTGTTAATGAGTTTGAACTTTGTGCTGGCGCGAACATGGTGGATCATATCGATTAAGTCGCCCGACTTAGAGTCTCTGAACTGTATGCCTCCAAAGATAACCATGTTCCCGCTCGGTGCCAGCACGCGATAAGCCTCATCAAGCCACTGTGCGGCCCATTCGATGTAGTTATCGTAGCTATCCCACCCTGCCAGCTCTAGGTTGTAGGGAGGGTCAATGCATATCAGTTGAACTGAGTCGTCTGGAATCTGCTTCAGAAAGTCGCAACAGTCCATGATGCTCAGCACAACCTTGGGAGACTCTGGCTTCTCGAAGTCGCTGGCCGTCATATGCTTCAGTGACGTTTTAGCAAGTCCAGCGTTCAACGACATCAGACCGTGGTTGTGGTGCGATTTGTTGTGTATGGACAAAGATAAGCCTCCATCGTTACTTTGTGCTCCTATACATAGGAATAGTACCGCATGGAGTTTGCAGCCACTCTGGTCGTCTACTGATTGTCTTGCGCTGACCCGCCCATGGTACGCTCATCCCACCCAGTCCGCTTGTCAAGGTCTCCAAAGATTAGCTCACGGGTACGGATGGCGGCTTCATCGTCGCTTATCACGTCCATGTTGGCTAACTCGTCTATGAACTTCGTTTCTGACTCGAAACGCAGTATGTCGTCCTTCTCGTCATCGGATAGCTCGTGGTAGAAGTGCTGTGGGTAGTCGCTCATACTACCAACGATAGGCTCAGCACACGGACAATCTAGAAATCCGCAGGCAGTACGTCGCGCTTAGGGCATTTCTTCGTTTGCAGCCATGCTTCGGCAAGCTGCCTCATACGGCTGTGAAGACTTTCACTGGTTTTGCGAGCATATACGCATTGGGGGTTCCACTTGTAATCGGAACAGGGCAACGGCCTATGCGCAGAAGTAGTCAAAGTAGTTGTTGTGTCCAATTAATGATCGAGCCGTAATCAATGATAGAGAGCGCGGTACACAGCACGGCCGCGCCCAGGAACATGTATCCGCCTTTAATCCAACGAATGCGCCTGTTTTCGTCGGCGCGCGCCTTGCTTTCGTTTCCTGTTTTGTTGTCGATCTGATAGAGCAGCACGGATTGCAAGCTCTTTGTACAGGCTTCATGGCGCATCTTTCCCACTGGAAGCTCGTTCTCACCACGAACCGGATTGAATATATCAATCAGGCCGAATATCACGGCTAAGAACAAGAAAAATAACGCAATGTACTTCAGCCACTGTATCTGCACAGACGCTAGTGCGGTGAATGGAGAAGTAAGAGAAGCAAATCCTATCAATTGCATGCTGAGCTGTACTGATGTATCGACTTGATGGCGACGATAATCTTGTTGCCGATTGGCTTCGGCTAGCACATGTTCCAGAGATGCGATGACTTCCGCCTCGTTTCTTGGCTGATCGGTATTCTCCGGATTCGCTTCCTCTGGCGAATCGGATGACGCCATGTTGTCGGACATAACGGAATGCCTTACGCGATGTGGAAGTGGCTCAGATCCATGGAGTGCTGCACAATATGCACTTGATTCTCCGGATCGGCATGACTGGGCGGTACAGTGGGCTTCCAGGTTTGCTCTTGCTGCTGGTCTGGCATGTTCATCCTTCTACTATACGGGGTGGCACTGTGTTCTGTATCAGAATCGTCTGATCTGTTCTCGCTGTCAATTCACAAGGTTGTGCGAACAATCACGAGGAGTCAAGGCAGAGATTGAACGTTCAACACGCTGAGCGCCACCAACCCCATGGCGTTTGATCCCAGTAAAAAGCCAGTAACAATGATTCTATGATTCGGGATCCTACATAAGGTTGGCGTTTACTTCGCCGTGGTCAAAGCCGCCTGCACGCCTTCACTGGGATTGATTTGGCAGTTGCCTGACCGCGGCAATGATTTCGCTCACGTTCTGATAACGGTGGGGGATTACTCGCTGAGCATTTTTGCACGACTCTGCTCACCGGAGAATCATCTTCAGGAAGATTCTCTCTGCCTGTGAATATGTAGTTAAGGATAAAGCCAATTGCGTATATGTCGTTGACTGCCCGGAAATCTTTGAATGAGCCGAGTGCGGGATCTTTGATTGATCCTTTCATTGCCGAACCAGTGCTGGTCAACTCGGAATATTCTGTCTTAGCCAATCCGAAATCAGACACTTTGATGACAAATGCGCCACCATTCTTGTAAGTGTGCACGAGGACGTTCTTATAGCTGAGATCCCGGTGCATGACGCCGTTATTATGAAGGAAGTTCATCGCGTATAGGAACTGGACGGCCAGTTTACGTCGCCACTCGAAGCGAAGCTTTGCGTTGTTGTGAGAAATGAAGTCTTTGAGCGTATGCTCACAGTACTCCATGATGTAGCTGTTATCCGATTCGTTAATCCCATACACCTTCAAGATGTAGGGATAGTCGAATTGCTTCATGAGGGAGTATTCTTGGCGGAAACGTTGTCTTTCCTTTTCCTCAACCGTTTTCTTTAGTTTCTTCCGGGCAAAGGTAATCCCATATTCCGGGTCAGTGAACTTGTGAACCGTGGCATATGATCCCGCTCCTATGAGGTGGAGCTCAGCATGTTTGGCGCTGCCGATGCTGATACTCGTATCCTCGATATTGAACACTGAGTCGTATTTCTCAATGCGAATTGGAGTGAGACCCTTAGGAATTTCACTGCCATAGCTAGGAAAGAGCCATTCGCGAGAGCTGTCGATGACCCTTTGATAGTCGGCATCGATGTGAAGAGCTTTCCCCGACTTATCGGTCAGCCTTTGCAGATCCGTAAGCCTTTCGTTTGTTTCCATCATTCGACGGCTGTCTTCTGCGTTGAAATGACCTTCGGATCCGTGGGGTGCCTTGTAGTTCATGAAATCAAACGCATTGTTGTATCGCTCATGCAGCCAAGCGAACACGCGCTGAAAATCTTGCTGGTCGCCGTACAAGTTCAGGTAAGCTTGGCTGACTTCCTCGTCATCGAATTCATGCAGGAACTCTCCCAGCTGTAGTTGCGGATTCAATATACCCTCCTCAAAGCCGTATGTCCACCACCTTAGTGCTCGCAAGGCCTATAGCATAGGGTTCAAGAGAGTCGTCCACTAGCGATTCAGCAAAGACTGCGCATTGTCAGTATAACGATTTTATCGAGGCTAACTGTGGTTCCAAAACATTATTTCGACACGCCGAATAACTCGACCACTGACGAGACCTGACTTGAATACAATCCGTTAACAATGACCGTCACGGTGAGCCAATCCCAGTCGGCTCAACAAAGACAACCAAAAATCAAAAACCGCCATTTTCCAACGATATTGGGCTCAATAAAAGCCACTGGTTTCAACAAAGAAACACCCCGCGAAAACAGGATGTCGCAGGTTCAAATCCTGTCAGCCCGACCGGAGCCCTTGGAAACATTAGGTTTTCAAGGGTTTTTTCCGTCGAAAACAATCTGCATACAAATGCATACAAACGCCGCGGGATCTCCATGCCCGATTCACACGAGTTCGCGCTCGCGGAGGGCTCCGATCGCGTCGGCCACGTCGTCCAATTGTTCCGGCCAGAGCGCCGTGTAGGTGTTCAATGTGATGCTGGGAGAGGAGTGGCCGAGCTGCATCTGCAGGGTCTTCGCGTCCGCGCCCTGGGCGATCGCGAAGCTCGCGTATGTGTGGCGCAGACTGTGTATGGTCACGCCCGCGTCCTCCATGCCGGCCGCTTTGACGGCCTTGTTCCAATCCTTGTCCGCCACATGTTCGTCCAGACGTTCCCGCCACGGGTGGCACGGAACAGCCAGTCGTCATCACCCATGCCATCCATCTGCGCCTTGATCTGCGGCATGAGGAACCGTGGTATCGCGATGTTGCGGGCCTTTCCGTTCTTCGGGGTACCGAGCATGCTGCCGCCGTGCCCGTCGTCAGTCCATGTGCGGCCTATCCTGGCGCGCCGCCTGGCCGCGTCCACGTCACCGACCTTAAGGGCAAGCGATTCGCCTATGCGGCATCCCGTATAGGCCTGCCATCTGACCAGCAGACCGTCCACCGGCTTCCCGATCTTCTCCGCCTCGTCCGCGAGCAACTCGACCTCGCGGACCGAGAGGAACACCATGTCGTCGTCGGAGGCGATCTTCGGCACGGTGACCCTGTCCATAGGATTCTCACCGATCCACCCGTTCGAGACGGCGTAGTCAAAGATGCCTTTGAGGACGAATTCCATGCTGGTCCCTTCAGTGGCGCCGGTGGTGATTGCGGTGCCGGCTGCTGTTGACCATCCTATCGTCGCCAGTGGGCCGCGCCTGAATAATTCCGAATGGAAACGCGGTCCCGGGCTGCGCTAATCGCCGTTTGAGGCGTGAAATCGGGATTAGCGCGGGTGAAATTGGTGGTATCTACATTTCGAGGGGTTGATCTGATGGATCAGGAACATCTATCTGCATTTCAGGGGGTTGCCCAAACGCGATATCCAAAGTACTAAGCGCTTTCTGCTACTGGGATTACGCGGTTTTGGGAGCGTTCATACTTGGCTGGCACCCCCTCGAAACGTAGACAGATGTCCGGCGAGACCGAAATCAACCCCTCGAAACGTAGATACGGTTCAATGACGATGTGATTCCGGGCTTTTCGCCCATGACCGGGGGGAGAGAAGATGGCGAATCGCGCCGGAAAGGGGTCGTGTCCGAACCGTGATGCCTCGTCATGACTGCAACATGGTGATGCCGCCGTCCCTGACGAGCAGCGATTGACGGTCAGTGAGCGCGCGTAGGTCGAGCTCCGTGGAATACCGTTCGACGATGAGCCGTGCCGCCTGACCCATCGTGGGATTGCCCAGATGCGGCACCACGTGGAAATCCGTCAGACCAAGTCCTTTGTAGTCGCGCAGACCCGGAGCGCGATCCGTGCGGTCCATGATGGAGCAGTAGCCGATGTCCGGCGACATGATGACCGAACCGGCTGATTCGCCGATATACGGGATCCCGTCGGCTATCCGTTCGGCGAGCAGCGCATCCGCGCCGCTCCGCCGCAGTTCCTGCAGCAGAAAGAACGAATTGCCGCCGCCGACATATATGCAGTCGGCGTCCGAGAGGGTGCTCCGCACGTCGGGGGCAGCGGCCGTTGAAACATCCAGTTCGGTGACGCGGAATCCCAGTTGACGCAGTTGGCGGCGGGTCAGCATCGTATGCGCGAACCCCCATGGCTCCACGGCCGCGGCGGTCGTGATGTACGCCAGTCGACCGCCGTACAGCCCGGGCAGTGCATGCGGGATCATCCCTGTGGCTCCGCGCAGCGTCGATGTGAGCATCATGGTCGCCATCCTGGCCTCCTTTCGTATCGCCCAGTATAGGACCGCGTTCATGAGAGCGCTGACAGATGAAAGGTCGAATGCGCGCGGTGGCGTTTGGCGCTCGCCTGGCCCGGTTGCCGGAAATGACGATATGGGCGCGAACGATTCCGCCGATGCGGACGGAAAATGCCATAACTCGAACGAAGACGATACGATTGGACGCATGAGCGAAACGAACAATGACAACCTGTGGCCGGCCCCGACCGCTGACGGCCCGCTGAACGCGACCGTGACCATCCCCGGCAGCAAATCCCTGTCGAATCGGTATCTGATCCTCGCCGTGCTTGGCGCGAAGCCCGTCACGCTTGTCGGGCTGTTGCGCTCGCGCGACACCGAACTGATGATGGGAGCGCTGTCGGCGCTTGGTGTGCGCTGCGACATCGACCCGGAAAACGATACCACAGTCACGGTGACGCCGCCGGAATCCGGCCGATTCAGCGGCAATGTGGGCGTGTACTGCGGGCTCGCCGGCACGGTGATGCGTTTCGTGCCGGGACTGGCGCTGTTCGCGGACGCCCCGGTGCGGTTCGATGGAGACGATCAGGCATACGCGAGGCCGATGCAGCCGGTTCTCGACGGGCTCGAACAGCTCGGCGCCCGCGTCGAATACCACGGCGAGCACGGCCGGTTACCGTTCACCATCACGCCACCGCGTCATGATGGTGAACGGGCCGATGACGGTTCCGCTGCCGCCAAGGTGAGCATCGACTCGTCCGGCTCTTCACAGTTCATCTCCGGCCTGCTGCTGATCGGGTCGCGCCTGCCCGGTGGGCTGGAGTTGCGGCATACGGGGGAGAAGACGCCGAGCCTGCCGCATATCCGCATGACCGTCGCTGATGTGAACGGCGCGAGCGGCAATGCGACCGCTGATGAGGAGTCTCGCGTCTGGCGAGTCGGCCATGCCGCGTTGCAGCTGCCGGAACGCGTGGTCGTCGAACCTGACCTGTCGAATGCGGCGCCGTTCCTCGGCGCGGCTTTGATCGCCGGAGGCACGGTGCGCGTGCCGCACTGGCCTGCTGAGACCACCCAGCCCGGTGGACTGCTGCCGGGATATCTGGAACGCATGGGCGCGCGCGTCTCGTTCCCCGAAGAGGACGGCGTGCGGTATTGCGAGGTGAGTGGCGACGGCCATGTGCATGGTCTTGGTGATTTCGACCTGACCGCGGCAGGGGAGATCGCGCCGTCGCTCGCGGCGATACTGGCGTTTGCCGATGCTCCGACCCGTATGCTCGGCATCGGTCATCTGCGTGGTCATGAGACAAACCGTCTGGAGGCGCTGGTCACGGAGATCACGCGCATCGGGGGAGAGGCCCGCGAACTGGAGGATGGCATCGAGATCACTCCTGTGCCGGTTGAGCGTCTGCACGGTGAGGTGATGGAATCCTACGCTGATCACCGCATGGCGACGTTCGCCGCGATGATCGGGCTGGCCGTGCCGGGCGTCCGAATCGTCAACGTGGAGACCACGCGCAAGACACTGCCCGATTTCGTGGGCATGTGGACCGGCATGTTGGATCGGTGACCGCGACGAATATCACGGATATACGATGAGGGGCTGATTCCCAGCGGAATCAGCCCCTCATTTATGTTCGTCCGTTTGCGTTAGACGGACTGCGGCCTGCTAACGGCAGTTCGTCACTTGGTGAACGTGTTGCCGTAAGTGTCCGCGCCGTTCTCGGCGATTTCGGCGGACTTGCGGGCGATGGCCAGCTCCTCGTTCGTCGGGATGACGGCGATGATCACGGAGGAGTCCGGGGTGGAGATGATGCGCGGCTCCTTGGAGCGCTTCGCGTTCTTCTCCTCGTCCAGCTTGACGCCGAACGGGGCGAGCTTGTCGCACACCATCTTGCGCACGATGTCGTCGTTCTCGCCGACGCCGGCGGTGAAGGTGATTACGTCGCAGCCGCCCATCTGGTAGGTGTAGTTGCCGATGTAGCTGACGATGCGGTGCACGTACACGTCGAGGGCCAGCTTGGCGTCCTCGTTGCCCTCGGCCACCAGACGGTGAACCTCGCGCAGGTCGCCGAAGCCGGTCATGCCCATCATGCCGGAGCGCTTGTTGAACAGGGTGTCGAGCTCGTCCACGTTCATGTGGGCGTTGCGGATGAGGTGGAAGACCACGGCCGGGTCGATGTCGCCGGTGCGGCCGCCCATCATCAGGCCTTCAAGCGGGGTCAGACCCATGGAGGTCTCGACTGGCTTGCCGGAAACCTCGGCGGAGGCGGAGGCTCCGTTGCCGATGTGCAGCACGATCTGCTTGAGGCCTTCGGCCGGCTTGCCGATGACGCCGGGGACCACGGAGGAGATGAACTCGTGCGAGGTGCCGTGGGCGCCGTAACGGCGGATGTGGTACTGGTCGGCGATCTCCTTGTTCAGCGCGTAGGTGCTGGCCGCCTTCGGCAGCTGGAAGAAGAAGGAGGAATCGAACACGAAGATCTGCGGAACGTCGGGCAGCAGCGCGCGCATGACTTCGGCACCCTTGGCCTCCGGACCGTTGTGCAGCGGGGCGAGCACGGCCAGGTCCTTGACGGCGTTGATGGTCTTGTCGGTCACGAGGGCCGGCTTCGGGAAGAGGGATCCGCCCTGAACCACACGGTGGCCGACGGCGACGATGCCTGCTTCGGACAGGTCCGGGCCGTACTCCTTGAAGAAGCCGAGCACGCGCTTGAGGCCCTGCTCGTGGTCGTGGATCGGCTCTTCGAGCTCGTGCTTCTCGCCGTTGTACTCGTGCTTGTAGTGACCGTCGACCGGTTCGCCGATCTTCTCGACGAGACCGGAGGCCAGACCTTCGCCGGACTCAAGATCGACCAGCTGATACTTGATAGAGCTGGAACCGGAATTGATGACAAGGACGGTTTTCGCCATTGTGGGCATCCTCCATGATTGATACGTACCGCGAAACACGGCTTTTCATCTGATAGATTACTCGCTGCTTGCTACAAATCAGCGCCGCAGGTTTCGCCGAGAGCCACCAAAGAGAAAAGCCCCGCTGACGGGCTGAGCCGTGAAGTAAACAGCGGGGCTGGTTATAGGTGAAGAGCAAACGACAGATTGCACGTGCCCCCGCTGGCGGGGGCTGTCGCGAATCGACTGGGGTGGTCGTAAAGAGCGGCTGTATCGCGTGGAGACCGCTAAAACACCCGCGTCACTGGGCCTCGATGGCGGTCAGTGCGATGGTGTTGATGATGTCCTGCACCGTCGCGCCGCGTGAGAGGTCGTTGACGGGCTTGTTGAGGCCCTGCAGCACGGGGCCGATGGCGAGCGCCCCGGAGGAACGCTGCACGGCCTTGTAGCCGATGTTGCCGGAGCACAGGTCGGGGAACACGAACACGTTGACGTGTCCGGCCACGTCGTTGCCCTTGGCCTTGGTGGCTGCCACGTCGGGCGACCATGCGGCGTCGAACTGGATGGAGCCGACGACGGGCAGGTCCGGAGCCTTCTCCTTGACGATTCGCGTGGCCTCTTCGACGATGTCCACGTCCGGCCCCTTGCCGGAGCCGAGGGTGGAGTAGGAGAGCATGCCGACCTTGGGCTCGATGCCGAACGCCTTGGCGGTCACGGCGGACTGCAGCGCGATCTCCGCGAGCTGTTCGGCGTCCGGGTTGAGGTTGATGGCGCAGTCGGAGAACACGGTCACGTGGTCCTTGAAGCACATCAGGAAGGCGCCGGAGACGAGCCTCTGCCCGGGCTTGGTCTTGATGACCTGCAGCGCCGGACGCACGGTGTTTGCGGTGGAGTTGACCGCGCCGGACACCAGACCGTCGGCGTAACCGAGCACGACGAGCATCGTGCCGAAATAGCTCGCGTCGGTCAGCTGCTTGCGGGCCTGCTCTTCGGTCATGCCCTTCTTGGCGCGCAGCTCGCACAGCTTGGCGACCATGGGCTTGAGGATGTTCTCGTCGTCCATGGCCTGGAAGCGCGCCTTGCCCAGATGGGTCAGACCGAGTTCCGCGCCCCGGGCGAGGATCGCGCCCTTGTCGCCCACGATGATGAGGTTCGCGATCTCGCGCTCCAGCAGGTAGTCGGCCGCCTTGATGATGCGGTCCTCTTCGCCTTCGGGCAGCACGATCGTTTTCTTGTTCGCCTTGGCGCGGCCGAGCAGGCTGTACTGGAAGGCGTACGAGGTGATCGGGAAGTCGATCTCGACGTTGATGGCCCGCAGGACCTCTTCGGTCGGCACGTTCGCCTGGAAGGCGGCGAGCGCCGCATCGGCCTGTGACGCCTCGGTGAACGGGATCTGGGGGATCGTCCACACCGGCAGCCCGAAGTCCGCGAGCGTGTCCTTGACCGAGACGGAGTGGCGCGGCTCGCAGCCCGTCACAAAGATGCCCAGCACCTTGTTGCCGGCGGCCTCCATGCCTTCGATGGAGAGACGGACGGTGTCCTTGAGCTCGTCAGGCCAACGGTCGATGGTGCACACGGCGAGGAAGACGCCGGCCTGCAGGTCGGCGGCGATGTTCGCGTTGAACTCGTAGGCGGTTGGGTCGTTGACGTGTGACTTGTCGGTGCCGACGATGAGCGCCGCGTCCGCGCGGGACACGTTCATCGCGTCGTTGAACGCCGCGACGATGTCGCCGCGGGAGCCTTCCTTGTCCTTGCGCACCTGGTGAATGTCCAGTCCGGTGGACAGCGCGACGCCGAGGCCGGCGTTGGAGGCGTTCAGCAGGATGGGGGTGAAGTGGTCGTGATTGGAGACCGCGGGGCGGAACACGGTGGTCTTGAATTTGGTGGTCAGCGCCTTGAGCACGCCGTATGCCACGACGTTGCGTCCGTTTGCGCCTTCAGGACTTGCGATGTAGATGTTCGTTGTTGTCACGTTTGTCTCCTCGTCGGGGATGGTACTGCTCGTGTGACCGCCTTGTTTCACACTTACTGACATTGTAGTACCCGATCGTTCGCTGCCGGGCGTTGACATGGCGGTAAACGCGGCCGGGGCGGTTCGACCGGGCGCGTGCGTCATTTGTGATACAGGCTCAGCCGCTCGTATTTCGGCTCGCAGCATACGTTGATGCCGAGTTTGCGGTACAGCTCCTCGTCGGTCGACGAGATGATGACCGAGAAGAATGCGTCGCAGCCGCGCAGCTGTTCCAGCCCGCCGATGACGCGGGCCGCGGTCGGGCTTTGCGCGCTTGTCAGCGACAGGGCGATCAGCGTTTCGTCGGAGTGCAGGCGGCGGTTCATGCTGGACAGGTGCTCGGTTTTCAGCCGGCAGATCGGTTCAATGGCGGATTCGTCGATGACGCGCTGGTTCTCGTCGATGCCGGTTACGGCTTTGAGCGCGTTCATCAGCAGCGCGCTTGCCGCGCCGAGCAGTTCGCCGGTCTTGCCGGTGACCACGCGCCCGTTGGGCAGTACCATAGCGCCGGCCGGTGCCCCGGTCGTCTCCTCCTTGAGCAGCGCGGCCGACCGCGCGGGCGACAGGTCCTTGTCCACTCCGGCCTTCTTCATGATGGAGCGAAGCCGCTCGACCTGGTCCTCGCCGGTGCCGGTGCGCCTGAGATGCACGGTGGCAGCGAAGTAGCGGCGCACGATCTCCATGCGGGCGGCATCCCGGCACGCCTCGTCGTCGACGATGGCGTAGCCTGCCATGTTGACGCCCATGTCGGTGGGGCTCTGATAGGGGCTTTCGCCCATGATCCGCTCCATCATGGCCTTGAGGACGGGGAACGCCTCGACATCGCGGTTGTAGTTGACCGTGGTTTTCCCGTACGCCTCTAGGTGGAACGGGTCGATGATGTTGGCATCGTCTAGGTCGGCCGTGGCGGCCTCGTAGGCGATGTTCACCGGGTGATTGAGCGGCAGGTTCCAGATCGGGAACGTCTCGTATTTCGCATAGCCGGCGGCGATGCCGCGCTTGTTCTCATGGTAGAGCTGCGACAGGCATGTGGCGAGCTTGCCGGAGCCGGGGCCGGGCGCGGTGACCACGACCAGCGGGCGCGTGGTGACGATGTAGTCGTTGCGCCCGTATCCGTCGTCGGAGACGATGTGCTCGATGTCGTGGGGGTAGCCTGCGATGGGGTAGTGCAGGTAGCAGGTGATGCCGAGCTGGTCGAGGCGCCGGCGATAGGTGTCCGCGGCCGGCTGCCCCGCGTACTGGGTGAGCACGACGGAGCCGACGTGGAATCCGCGCGAGCGGAAGATGTCGATGAGTCGCAGCACGTCCTCGTCGTACGTGATGCCGAGGTCGCCGCGCATCTTGGCCTTCTCGATGTGGTTGGCGTTGATGGCGATGACGATCTCCACGTCGTCGACGAGGCTTTTGAGCATGCGGAATTTGGAATCCGGCTCGAAGCCGGGCAGCACGCGTGACGCGTGATAGTCATCGAACAGCTTGCCGCCGAACTCCAGATAGAGCTTGCCGCCGAACTGCGCGATGCGCTTTCGGATGTTGGCGGCCTGTAGCTCGATATATTTCTCGTTGTCGAATCCCTGTCGCATGTGCAGTGAGAGTCCCTTCCGAACGGAGCGCTGTACCTGCACGATTATACCGGGTTCTTTACGAGGGCCACCCCCCACCAGTCGCGAAGCGGCTGGTGTCTTACAAGAATCTACGAGTGAAATTCGGCGATGTGCGCGGTAGCATGGCGCGGGAAGCGAAGGCGTACAAGGGTACGTCGAGCTTCCCGTAACGCAGCTAACGCACACATCGCCGAATTCCACCGGTGAATTGGAATAACGTGTGTGGCCTCTAGGCGCACCGAAGGAAGCTGTACAAAGGTACCGCGACTGAGGAGCAACGACGAGGATACTCCGTTATTCCAAATTCGCTCCCACTCGCCCTCTGAAACCGTGACCTAAACGATTTTGTATAGACCGTTTAGGTCCGATTATCAGGATTACTTAGATTATCCAAGAATTACGGTGTATCATAATTCCTGTTGTCATTTTGTTGTCACGCTGACAAGGATGTTATACTTAATTGCACCACATAAATCAAGTGGTTATTGCCATTCTGTATCTGTCATTGTTAATTCACCCTCAGCGGTCATTCTGCCAATCGTAGCGAGTGACAAACTTTCATCTTGGGTGAGTGAACGCTTTTCAGTTTTTTCGCTTGCATATCATAATACAAACAGAAACGATGAGAAATAACATACACAAAATCAAATAAGTTTGCAGACTCGTCAAGCAGTTCGGTAATCCACTCAGATAAGTGATTTTCTGCATAAGAGGTCGGAATTTCGGGCAAAAGTATGGCAAGTCCCATCCTCTTAAAATTTGATCGGTACTGCTGAATTTTTTTCGTCTTTCTTCGTATGCTTTCTTGAAAAAAGCATTTCTCTCCGTCGGCAGTTCCGGAGGTAGATATCGCAACCTTTTCATCTTTAAGAGGAACAAAGAAATATCCGCTTGATTTGATGTTTTTTTGCGTTTTTCTATATCCTTAGGTTTACCCTGATTTAATTCGGAAAAGGCGCGAGATACTTTCATATCATCTTCTTTTACAGCGGCGGTAACCTCAATTCCCGTACTACTTGCACTGTCTTGAAGATCGGGAGCTTCGCCTGTAATCATTGTATCAAACTTTGAAGGATACAAGTAACGCAAAGTGGCAAGCACCCTATATTCCTGAGAATGTTTAAGAGTGTTTGGTTTAACCGCAGAGGAATATTTTTTACCTTTAACTAAGTCTGTATTTATCTTCATAATTATTCAACCGGAGGAATAGGTGGCATAACAACAAACATTGATTTTAATTCATCAATAGTGCCTGCCTTAACCCACTCAGACATTTCATTTTTCCATACCAAACTATCAGCATTGAACTGACCTGAAATAGCCATTTGTTGCAATACATCTAAATCAAAAGGTCCGGTTGCTTACCCGTTCACCGCAACGTGATATGCAACAACAGGAACGGGTGGAGGTGTTGCTCTGCTCGGTGCGGTTTGATTAACACCAGCCATTGAGTTGTTCATAATTCCGGCAATATTCTGACCGACAGAACCGCCGAGAGCCATTTCCGCCATCGTAGCGGCAGGATTAAACCCTGCGCTGCCGTTTCCTAAATCAACTCCGCCTGCACCGTTTTCACCCATATGTCCCAGGGCCTCAGCACCGGCAATGCCGACTTCAGCCTGTTTTTCAACCCGAAACGCACCAATATTGGCAGATTGAGTTTGCTTATACATAACATATTATCCCTCTTCACGCTGAATACGTAATCTTTCTACATAGTCAGCGGTTTCGGCCTGAACTTTAGTTGCAGCAATATCTTTTGTTGCGGACATAAGTTGCCTGTAACCATTGCTCGACTTATCAATCTCAATTGCACCAATATCTACGCCGGAAACATCGACACCGAAGGTCTCTTTTAACCTTTGAGCTATATCATATTCAGCCATATCATTTATTTGTGCATTTATGTAATTCTCCGTCATAAACGGTTTTTCTTTGTTCTTTTGCACCATTTTGCGATGCACCTACCGCATTACCACAACTGGCGCAGAATTTTGCTCCCTCCGCAAGCTCTTGCCCGCAGTTAATGCAAAAAACCATATTGCACACCTCCACAGAATAATTTCAAAACGCAAAAACTGTCATTTTTTCAAATGAGGGCATTCTAGACAAGCGGATTTGTTTTCATCTCATAAGCTGCATTTCTTCCTGATCCTACCACAGAATCTCAGCGATGCGCTGGTACCCGTTGTCTATTTGTAAGTGCAACGCCTTCGTCAGAGTTGTAAGTCTGGCAGCTCGTCGGCAAACGCCTCGGCGGGTGTGCGGTAGCCGAGCGCTCGCATGGGCCGGTTGTCGGTCTCGTCGACGATCTCCTGGAGCTCCCTCGCCATGCCCGGTTCGATGATCGTGCGTTTGGGCAGGTAACGGCGGATCAAGCCGTTCCTGTTCTCGTTGCCGCCCCGCTGCCAGCTGGAATAGGGGTCGGCGAAGCACGTGGCCATGCCCGGCTCGTCGCG
>ENA-OQOA01000388-OQOA01000388.1-human-gut-metagenome-genome-assembly--contig:-NODE-388-length-20372-cov-3.682193_pt1 | contig 20372 bp, 19 predicted proteins | sample MGYA00242633_ERZ504888 | MGnify/ENA primary metagenome ERZ504888 (study PRJEB26092, sample SAMD00036372) | human gut metagenome | host: Homo sapiens | study: EMG produced TPA metagenomics assembly of...
GTTCTGGCGGACTGTTTGGCAAGGGATTTGGAAGTAATACGATCTCAAATGTATCTGCAAGTGATGTAAATTTGGTATCAGAAAATCAGACAGACTTTATTTTCTCTGTGATCGGAGAAGAATTTGGGTTTGTTGGATGTGTGGTATTGATCATTGTTTTTGCATGCCTTGTATATCAGTGCATGAATGTGGCGAAGAAATCAGGAAATCTGATCGGAACTTATGTGGCTGTAGGAGTTGCGTGTTATATGGGATTTCAGTCTTTTATCAACATTGCAGTTGCTACAGGAACCATGCCGAACACCGGACAGCCCCTGCCATTTATCAGTTATGGATTAAGTTCCTTAATGTCGGCGTCAATCGCGATAGGAATGGTACTTAATATATATTTACAAAGAAAAAGACACTAGGAGGTTCTATCTATGAATGTAGGATTAGTTGCCCATGATGGCAAAAAGAACCTGATGCAGAATTTATGTATCGCGTATCAGGATATTTTAAAAAAACATAAATTATATGCTACAAGTACGACTGGACAGATGATTGAAGATGTTGCAAACTTAAAGATCCACAAACTTCTTGCCGGCCATTTTGGCGGTATGCAGCAAATGGGATCTAAGATCTCCAATAATGAAATAGACCTCTTGATCTTTTTACAGGACCCGGCAAAATAAGAAGAGAACACCAGATTTTTTATAAATGTTTTAAAATCTCTGTGATCAGTATAATATTCCGTGTGCTACGAATCTGCCAACGGCAGAAGTATTGATCCTGGCACTGGACCGAGGAGATTTAGATTGGAGGAATATGTATAAATAGACTGTCACACGACGGTCTTTTTTACAGAAAGCATAAAATGAAAAAATTAATTTGTATTTGTATGTCCGTCATGATGATCACATTATCTGGCTGCCAGACATCGGCGAAGACAGGTGGATTTATATCATATGATGAACATTATCAGAAGAATGAAACGGCATTAAAAGGAGATGCATTGAGTGACCGTTGGGAATCCAGAGGTTCTAAGGTAGCGGTTGTATCCAAAGAAAAGGCGGATAATAACGACTATCCAGAAGCCAAGGAAGTTCTGTTGGTTAATAATACAAAGAATAAAGTGATCGTTAGTCAGAAGGTTTTTGACCAGGCTTACCCGGCAAGTACAACAAAGATCATGACAGCATTGCTGACTTTGGAGAATTTAAATTTAAGTCAGGTTGTAACGATCAAACATGACATTACATTCCCTGATGGAGCAGCTGTGGCAATCCACCTAAAGAAAGGGGATAAGATCACAGTGGAAGCATTGTTAAATGCATTGATCATTATGTCAGCCAATGATGCAGCCGTTGCACTTGGAGAGGCAGTGGCTGGAAGTGAAGCAAATTTTGTAAAAATGATGAATAAGAGAGCCAAAGAACTTGGAGCAACCAATACACATTTTGCAAATCCGAATGGACTTCATTTAAGTGATCATTATTCTACAGCGTATGATCTTTATCTGATCTTTAAAGAAGTAGCTAAACATAATGAATTCTTTAATATTGCAGGAAGATCAAGCAGCAGGATTGAATATCTTGGTTCCAAGGGAGAACAAAAGATTTATGATATGGCTTCCACAAACCAGTATATTGCCGGAACATACACACTTCCAAGCCAGGTATATATGATCGGAGGCAAGACTGGTACAACAACACAGGCGGGTTCTTGCCTGATTCTTCTTACAAAGAATAAAGACGGTGAGGAATTCATTTCCGTGGTGTTAAAAGGCGTTACAAAATCAGCTCTTTACCATACAATGACAGATATATTATCAAAGGAAAACTAAGATGGAACGATACAAAGCTTACAGCACACATTTAAAGGAATTATATGGAGAAAAAGTATATAAATTACCAGTTAATCTTCCGGTGACTTGTCCAAACCGTATGGATGGAGATGGGTGCACTTTCTGTGGAGGTGTGGGAACCGGCTTTGAAGCTATGAACAGTGAGGTATCTGTAAGTGAACAGCTGAATGCGACAAAAGGAAAGATCACAAAACGCTATAAAGCAAAGAAATTTATCGCATATTTTCAGAATTATACGAACACATTCCTGCCGGTTGACAAGTTTGAAAAGTATCTGGTAGAAGCAGCACAGACGGAAGATATTGTAGGAATTTCGGTATCCACAAGACCTGACTGTATTACGAAGGAATATTTAGACTGTTTAAAGAAGATTTCTGAAGAATATCAGGTGAAGATCTCTATGGAATATGGACTTCAGACAGTCAATTATAAGACTTTAAACAAGATCGATCGAGGACATACACTAGCAGAATATCTAGATGCTGTGTTAATGACAGCACCATATGGATTTGAGATCTGCACTCATATTATTTTGAATCTGCCAGGAGATGACATGACGGATGTGATCGAGACAGCAAAGATTCTTTCTGCACTTCCAGTGCAGATCGTAAAATTACATTCTCTTTATATTACCAAAGGATCAAAAATGTATGAGGAGTATAAAGAAGGAAAAATAACTCTTTGTGATCCAGAAGAATATCTGGACAGACTGGTAAACTTTATCTGTTATGTACGAAAAGATATGGTGATCGAGCGTCTATTCAGCAGAGTGCCCAAGGAAGATGCATCATTTTCTAACTGGGGCATCAGCTGGTGGAAATTAAAAGATCGATTTGACGAGATCATGGAAACAAATGACTATATACAAGGATGTAAATTTGACTATTTAAATGGAGCAGCGCTCAGGCGATGGGAGATTTAAGAGATGGCAGCAAAACGAAGACGAACAACAAAAATACATTGGAATATTGGAATGATCATTTTTGTAGTCATATTGGTCTACATCCTGATTAATGTCATCCTGTTTCTAGGCAAGAAAAAGCTGACTGTCTACAAGGTGACGGAAGATAAGATCACCAATACCTTATCGTTTACAGGAATTGCGATCCGTGATGAGGAACTTCTAAAGGCTTCACAAAACGGTTATATTACCTATTATGTAGAAGAAGGAAAACGGATCAAGAAATCAGGAACGGTCTTTACGGTTGACAAAGATCAGAAGGTTCAGGATGCATTTGTAAGTCAGGTGCAGCAGCTTGAGAAAAATAAAAAGTGATCGATGATGAAGAGATTCAGCATAAGATCACAGATTATCAGTCTGTATATAGTGATCATAAATTCAGCACGGTTTATGATCTGAAATATGATCTCAAGAATGCAATCCTCAACTTAAGTGAAGATTCTATGAAAACAGTTATAGAAGCAGTCAAACAAAAGCTTGGGGATACAAGTTTTGAGACACAGAAAAGTACAAGCAGTGGGGTAACACAATTTTATTCTGATGACTTTGACGGTAAGAGCGCAAAAGATATCACAAGCAAGGATTTTGACCAAAGTCAGTATCGTGTTCAGAGGTATAATACGTCCGATAAAGTAAAGAAAGGCAAAGTTGTAGCTAGGATCAACAAAAGCGAAAAATGGCAGATCGTAATTCCACTAGAAGCAGATCAGTATCGGATGTTGAAGGATAAAAGTGAAGTGTCGGTTCGTTTCCTGCAAGATCAGACAACAGCCACAGCAACGGTGGAAGTCACCAAAAAGGGAAGTTCGTATTTTGGATATCTTAAGTTTAATGATTACGCGGTACGCTATATCAATGAGCGCTACTTAGAAATCGATGTGACGCTTGATTCCTACAAGGGATTAAAGATTCCAAACACATCCATTGTAAAGAAGAAATTCTACCAGGTTCCAGTAAAATACCTTACAAAAGGAGATAACAGTGCGAAAGAACAGTTTACCGTACGTGATACAAGCAACAAAGGCGATGTGACGGTGGAACAAAAGAGCTTTACGATCTATGGAAGAACGAAGGATTACTGTTATCTTGATCCAGAAGAAGTTGGAGAGAACGTAGTGCTTCAGGCAATGGATTCCAAAGATACATTTTTGATTGAAAAAATGAAGACATTAAAAGGAGTTTATTGTACAAATCAGGGATATGCGGATTTCCGTCCAATCGATATTCTGATCGAGAAAGATGATTATTCGATCATTGCAAATGATACCAATCAGGGAGTTAGTCGGTATGATTTCATTGTTCTTGATGGAACAACGATCAAGGAAAACCAGATCATATATTAAGGCATATAAATTTATAAGAATTACAGAAAGAAGGAATTGGATATGTTGATCGAACGCTATAATGAAGTAAAGAAACATGTAGAAGAAGCTTGTAAACGTGTAGGACGTGATCCACGAGAAGTGACAGTGATCGCAGTCAGCAAGACCAAACCATTAGAAATGGTAGAAGAATTAAGAAAAGAAAAAGTACTTGATTTTGGAGAGAATAAGGTACAGGAGATCAGAGATAAGTATGCAAATATCAGTTGGCCGGTAAGATGGCATCTGATCGGACATCTTCAGACCAATAAAATTAAATATATCGTGGATAAAGTAGCATTGATCCATTCTGTAGATTCCATAAAACTTGCACAGGCGATCGACAAAGAAGCTGCAAAGCATGATGTCAAAGAAGTTCCAATTCTGATCCAGGTGAATTTTGCACACGAAGATACCAAATTTGGATTGAATCCAGAAGATGTTTTTGATGTGGTGAAAGAGATTTCTGCCTTAGAACATGTAAAGATTAAAGGGTTAATGCAGATTGCACCATTTGTTGACGATCCAGAAGACAATCGTAAGTATTTCCGTGCGATGAAGCAATTATCTGTTGACATCAACAACAAAAACTTCGATAATGTAGATATGAGTATACTTTCCATGGGAATGACCAATGATTATGAGATCGCAGTAGAAGAAGGTGCGACAATGGTAAGAGTTGGAACGGCAATCTTTGGAGAGAGAAACTATAATATTTAGTGGAGGAAGATCTATGAAAGGTACAGTTGACAAACTGCTGAACTTTATGAAACTATCAGACGATGAAGAGTACGATGAAGAATATGAAGAGTACGAAGACGATGAGGAAGAAGAGGAAGAACCAAGAAGTACTTTCTCCTTCTTTAAGAAGAAAGAGCCTGAAGTAGAAGAAGAAAGCAGTAACAGCAAGATAAGTCAGCCGTTTGATAATACAATTACAGCAAGCAGAGAAGCAAAGAAACGAAGATTTACAAGTACAGGAAGCAAGGTCGTATCTATGAATGGAAGAGGCGTGGAAGTTTATGTAATAAAGCCACAGGATTTTGCAGAAGCACAGACGGCAGCTGATCTTTTAAAAGAAGGAAGAACAGTTGTGATCAATCTGGAAGGTGTAGAACTTACAGTTGCACAGAGAAGTATTGATTTTGTGGGCGGAGCAACTTATGCGATCAATGGATCCTTACAGGCAGTATCAAACAATATTTTTATTGCAGCACCAGACAGTATTGAAGTTAGCGGAGATTTAAAAAGCGAGATCATGAATGAGAATACGATCTCACCACAGTTAAAATAAAAGGTCATGAAGGAAGAAGAGTTATTAAAGAAACGTCTGATGGAATTATGTGAGAAAGCATATAATCAGAATATCTATACATATACACATTTTCTGAATGAATATGAACAGAGTATCTATCAGGATATGAAGCAAGAACTTGCTTATGCACATCCAATACTTGTTGGAGGGCATAAGCATTTTACAAGGGCAGTGGTGATGTTTGGCTCAGAAGAATTATTTGGTTATCAGGGTGAGGTTCCAGTGGTTTGTGCCAGGATCTCACCTGTTTTTGATAAATTCGCAGAAGAATTAAGCCACAGAGATTATCTTGGAGCATTGATGAACCTTGGGATCGAGAGACATTTGATCGGTGATATCCTGATCGATGGGAGATATGCCTATATTTTCTGTATGGAACATATCATAGGTGTGATCAAAGAACAGCTTGATCAGGTAAGACATACACGAGTTTTTGTGGAAGAAGTTTCATGGGAAGAGACCGGATATGTCCAAAAATACAAGAAAAAAGAAGGATTTGTTGCGTCCATGAGGCTGGATGTTCTGGTTTCACAGGCTTTTTCTTTATCCAGGAATATCAGTGAGAAGCTGCTAAAGAGCCAGAAAGTATTTCATAATGGAAAGATGTGTTTATCAGGTGGACAAAAGATCAAACAGGGCGATATCATATCCGTGCGCGGATATGGGAAGTTTCTGGTGGAAGATTTAGGAAAAACATCAAAAAAAGGCCGTCAGTTTATTACGTTGGCGATCTTTCAATAGGAGGATATATGATTACACCAGTTGAAGTATTAGGAAAAGAACTAAAAAGAGGATTTGGATATAAAGCAGTCGAAGTTGATGAATTCTTAGAAGAATTAGCAAAAGACTATGAGAAAGTTTATAAAGAAAACAACGAACTGCGAGAGAAAGTATCTGCATTGACAGAGAACTTAAGTCATTACCGTACGATCGAAGAATCCTTAAAGAGAGCATTGGTTCTTGCGGAAGAGACATCTAAAGAGACGATCGAGAATGCAAACAATAAAGCACAGGCATTAGAAGCAGAAGCATCCCGTAATGCAAAACAGTTGGTATCAGAGGCAGAGGATCAGGCAGAGAAGATCTTAACAAGTGCGAAAGAAGACTTTAAAGAAGAGAAAGAACAGCATGAAAAGACGATTGAGAATTATCAGAAGCTGATCCGTAAACTGGAAAGTGATTATCAAAGCTACAAAGCCAGAATGAAGCAGTTTATCAATGGGCAGATGGATATTTTAGATAATCCTGTTTATGAGATGGAATTCGAAATTGCAGGATGCGAGCAGACAGATGGAGATGAAGAAGATGAACAGCAAAAACAATTTGGAAATGAACAATAAGATTGAGATCCGCAATGAAGGAAAGAAAGCATATGATATCGTATTAAGAGATTCCTTTGCAGACCTCTTGGACCAGATGGAATTCCTTGAAATTGAGAAGAAAAAAGTCTGCATTGTGACAGAAAGCAATGTTGCACCAATCTATTTAAAAGAAGCTTGTGAACTGATCTCATCCAAGGCTTCCAAAACAATCACATTCAGTTTTGAAGCCGGGGAAAAACATAAGCAGTTAAAGACGATCGAAGCATTATATGAAGAACTGATCATCAATCATTTTGACCGACAGGATCTGTTGATCGCTTTAGGTGGAGGAGTTGTCGGGGATATGACAGGATATGCTGCTGCAACATATCTTCGAGGCATTGATTTTGTACAGGTTCCAACAACACTTCTATCTCAGGTTGACAGCAGTATTGGTGGAAAGACTGGTGTTGATTTCTTACAGTATAAGAACATGGTTGGGGCTTTCCATCAGCCAAAACTTGTATACATCAATACAACAACCTTAAAATCTCTGCCAGAGAGAGAATATTTCTCTGGAATGGGAGAAGTGATCAAACACGGATTGATCAAAGATGCCGATTATTATGAATGGATCAAAGAAAATATAGATGCGATCAAGGCAAGAGAGCATGAAGCAGTGAAAGAAATGATCTATCAAAGTTGTCTGATCAAAGGCGGTGTGGTAGAACGTGATCCAAAGGAAAAGGGTGAGAGAGCGCTATTAAACTTTGGACATACTTTAGGGCATGCGATCGAGAAACTAAAGGATTTTACATGGCTTCATGGAGAGTGTGTGGCAGCTGGGTGCTGTCTGGCAGCAGAGGTTTCTTGTATAAAGGGAATATCAGTAAAGAAGAGGTTGATGATATCAAAGGTGTTTTTGAAGCATTTGATATGAATGGAGATATCAGTGAACTTTCAGCAGATGATATTGTAAAAACAACCAAATCCGATAAGAAGATGGTCGGAGATAAGATCAAGTTTGTATTGTTAAGATCTGTCGGAGATGCATATATTGATATGAGCGTGACGGATGATGAAATGAAACAAGTATTACAGGGATAAGTTTTTAAGGACGAGACATGAAGAAACAGATTCGTATTTATATATATATCATAGGGCTGATCTTGATCGATCAGTTAAGTAAAGTCTGGGCATTATCTGCACTTCGAGGTACAGAAGGGATCGCTGTGATTCCCAATGTATTTGAACTTTCTTATCTGGAGAATCGAGGGGCGGCTTTTGGAATCCTTCAGGATCATCAGATTTTCTTTGTATTGATCACAGTAGCTGCTGCAGTGATCTTAACATGGATCTATCGGAGAATACCACAGACGAAGAAATATATACCACTTCGTATCAGTTATGCATTGATCATGGCAGGAGCGTTTGGAAATCTGATCGACAGAGTATTCAGGGGATATGTGGTTGATTTCTTTTATTTTAAATGGATTGATTTTCCAGTCTTTAATGTTGCAGATATTTATGTGACCGTAACAATGATATTACTTTTGATCTTGATCTTATTTTTCTATAAGGAAGAAGATCTTGATTTTCTTAACAGGAAAGGAAAACATGGACGAGACAATAGAAATTAAAGTGACAAGTGAAATGGCAGGTAAGCGTCTGGATGTGGTGCTTTCGGAGCAGTGCAGCGATCTTACGAGAAGTTATATCAATAAATTGTGTAAGGAAGAACGTGCAGCATTAAATGGCAAGACTTCCAAAGGCAATAAAAAGTGTAAAGAAGGAGATGTGATCACCTTACAGGTTCCAGAACCGACAGAACTTGAGATTTTGCCAGAGGAGATGAATCTTGATATTGTCTATGAAGATCAGGATGTTATTTTGATCAATAAGCCCAAAGGCATGGTAGTGCATCCGGCAGCAGGACATTACAGTGGTACGCTGGTCAATGGATTGATGGCACATTGTAAGGATGATCTGTCAGGAATTAACGGAGTGTTAAGGCCTGGAATCGTGCATCGTATTGATAAAGACACAACAGGGATCCTGATCGTCTGTAAGAACGATATGGCACATCAAAGCATTGCCAAGCAGTTATATGATCATTCGATCACAAGAAAATATCATGCGATCGTTTATGGAAATATCAAGGAAGAAGAAGGGACAGTCAATGCACCGATCGGAAGAAGCTTAAAAGACCGCAAGAAGATGGGAATCGTCATGGATGGAAAACATGCAGTGACGCATTATAAGGTATTAAAACGTCTAAAAAAAGGTTTTACTTATATCGAATGTCAATTAGAGACAGGAAGGACCCATCAGATCCGTGTGCATATGGCATCGATCAAGCATCCATTGCTAGGAGATGATGTCTATGGACCAAAGAAGTCAAAGTATACACTGGAAGGGCAGTGTCTTCATGCGAAGGTCCTTGGATTCGTACATCCAAGAACTGGAGAATATATGGAGTTTGAAGTGCCTTTGCCAGAGTATTTTGAAAAATTACTGAACAAGCTGGATAATTAGAACAATCATAGGAGGAAAAACGGAATGAAACTTGGATTTATCGGATGTGGAAATATGGCACAAGCAATGATCACTGGAATTTTGACACAGAAAGTCGTAAGTCCACAGGAATTGATCGTATCCAATCCACGAGAAGAAAAAACAGCGAAACTAAAAGATGAATTTGGAATCATTACAACAACAGACAACAAAGAAGTGGCAAAACAATCAGATATTTTGGTGTTATCTGTAAAGCCACAGGTATACCCAGCTGTGATCAAAGAGATCAGAGATGAAGTAAGCTCAGAACAGATTATCGTAACGATCGCAGCAGGTGTTTCTATGGAAGCAGCAGAGCGTCAATTTGGAAAAGAAGTTAAGATCGTACGTGTGATGCCAAATACGCCAGCTCTGGTAGGAGAAGGAATGTCAGGACTATGCTGTAATGAATATGTAACGGAAGAAGAGTTTGACCTGGTACATAAGATTTTTGAAAGTTTTGGAAAAGCGGAAAAGATCACAGAGAATCTAATGGATGCCGTTGTTGGAGTCAGTGGAAGTGGTCCAGCCTATGTTTATATGTTTATTGAGGCAATGGCGGATGCAGCAGTTGCACAGGGACTGCCAAGAAAGCAGGCATATACATTCGCTGCACAGACATTACTAGGAAGTGCAAAGATGGTTCTTGAGACAGGACAGCATCCAGGAGAATTAAAAGATGCTGTATGTTCTCCAGCAGGAACAACAATCGAAGCGGTTAACGTTCTTGAGAAAAAGGAATGAGAAGTGCAGTGATCGAAGCTGTGACTGCAGCAGCAAGAAAACCATCAATTAGGAAAAAGAAAGAAAATAAAAAAGTTCTTTACAAATCATAGAAACCTATGATATTCTATAAAAGTTAGTGAAACCGATACTCAGATTTGGGCACTCCAACCCTTTCCTGGTATCAGGCGATATAAGAATTTTAAGGAGGAAAACACAATGATTTCATCAGAAAAGAAAGCAGAAATCGTAGCTAAATACGGTAAAGACGCAAAAGATACAGGTTCACCAGAGGTTCAGGTAGCAATCTTAACAGCTAGAATCAACGAACTTCAGGATCACTTCAATCAGCATCCAAAAGATCATCATTCAAGAAGAGGACTTCTTAAGATGGTTGGTAAGAGACGTAACTTATTAGCTTACTTAAAGAGCAAAGATGTTGAAAGATATCGTTCATTAATCGAAAAATTAGGATTAAGAAAATAATCTTATCAATGAAGATATTGAAACTGCCGCATGGAATGTCATGCGGCAGTTTTTTATTGCATAGGAAATTTCGATGAAATCGCCAATAAATAAAAATCATCTGGTTTTTTTAAACAAACCATGCTATACTAACTAAGTTACTGAGGCGTTTTCCGAGACTGCTGAAAAGCTTATTACAATATGAAGGAAGACAAGTAGTCGGTTTTTCAGTTGTTTCGGCGCCTTAAGACAAAAATATAAAGGAGACGAACTATGACAAAACAGTTTAGTATGGAACTTGCAGGACGTACACTGATGGTAGAAGTTGGACGTGTTGCAGCACAGGCAAACGGTGCAGCATTTATGCACTACGGTGATACTGTTGTATTATCTACAGCAACAGCATCTGAAAAGCCAAGAGATGGAATTGATTTCTTCCCATTAAGTGTAGAATATGAAGAGAAATTATACGCAGTAGGTAAGATCCCAGGTGGATATTTAAAGAGAGAAGGAAAACCTTCTGAGAATGCAATTCTTACAGACCGTGTGATCGACCGCCCAATGAGACCACTGTTTCCAAAAGACTACAGAAATGACGTTGCATTAAACAACTTAGTTATGTCTGTAGATCCAGATTGCAGCCCAGAACTTACAGCAATGCTTGGTTCTGCGATCGCAACAGCAATTTCAGATATCCCATTTGACGGGCCTACAGCATCTACAATGGTAGGACTGATCGATGGAGAATTCGTGATCAACCCAACTTCTGCACAGAAAGAAGTTTCTGATCTTGCATTAACTGTTGCATCTACAAGAGAAAAAGTTATCATGATCGAAGCTGGTGCGAATGAAGTACCAGAAGATGTGATGTTAGAAGCAATCTTCAAAGCTCACGAAGTGAATCAGGAGATCATCAAATTCATCGATACGATCGTTGCTGAATGTGGAAAAGAAAAACATGACTACGAGCATCATATCGTAGATCCAGAGATGTATGATGATATGGTAGCTTTCATTACTCCAGAAGCAATGGAAGAAGCTGTATTTACAGATGACAAACAGACAAGAGAAGCAAATATCCGTGCGATTGAAGAAAAATTAGAAGAAAGATATGCTGAGAATGAAGAATGGTTAGCACAGATCGGTGAAGCTGTTTATGCATTCCAGAAGAAGACTGTCCGTAAGATGATCTTAAAAGATCACAAACGTCCAGATGGTCGTGATATCAAACAGATTCGTCCACTTCACGCAGAAGTTGACTGCCTGCCAAGAGTTCACGGATCTGCATTATTCCAGAGAGGACAGACTCAGGTTATGACAGTGACAACACTTGGATCATTATCTGAAGCACAGCGTCTTGATGGAATCGATGTAACAGAAACAACAAAACGTTATATGCATCACTATAACTTTCCTTCTTACTCTGTAGGAGAAACAAGACCAAGCAGAGGACCAGGACGTCGTGAGATCGGACATGGTGCATTAGCAGAGCGTGCGTTAGTTCCAGTATTACCAAGTGAAGAAGAATTCCCATATGCGATCCGTACAGTATCAGAGATCATGGAATCTAACGGATCTACATCTCAGGGAAGTATCTGTGCTTCATCTCTGTCATTAATGGCAGCAGGTGTTCCAGTGAAAGCTCCAGTTGCAGGTATCTCTGTTGGACTTGTAACAGGAGAAGGAGATGACGATTACATCATCTTAACAGATATTCAGGGACTAGAAGACTTCTTTGGAGATATGGACTTTAAAGTAGCAGGTACAGACAAAGGTATCACAGCGATCCAGATGGATATCAAGATTCATGGATTGACAGAACAGATCATCCGAGAAGCGATTGCAAGAACAAAAGAAGCAAGAACACATATCCTTCATGATGTTATGAATCCAGTGATCCCAGCTGCAAGAGACCACGTCGGAGAATTTGCTCCAAAGATCTCTCAGTATACGATCGATTCTGAGAAGATTTCAGAAGTTATCGGTAAACAGGGTAAAACGATCAATGGAATCATTGATGAAACAGGTGTTAAGATCGATATTGACGAAAGCGGACGTATCGATATCTTAAGTGAAGATCAGGCAATGATCGATAAAGCGATCAGCATCATCAAATCCATCGTAGAACCATTGAATGTTGGAGATATTTACGAAGGTGAAGTTGTAAGGATCATGAACTTCGGTGCATTTGTACAGCTTTCTCCAAACAAAGACGGAATGATCCACATTTCAAAACTTTCTAATGAAAGAGTTGAGAAAGTAGAAGATGTCGTGAATATCGGAGACAAAGTAGCTGTCAAAGTATTAGAAATCGACAAGATGGGAAGAATCAATCTGAAATTAGAAGAAAAGATTGAAGATTAATTAAGAATGACAAAACAGCTTTTTGTATGCGAAAGTGTATGAAAAGCTGCTTTTTTGTTCTATAGGAAAATTTGATAACTCAAGTAAAATAAACCCAAATAAGAGGATAAAATAAATGAAACATATTATATTAGCATCTGCTTCCCCAAGAAGAAAAGAAATCCTGGAACTTGCCGATCTGAAATTTGATGTTATGCCAAGCGATGCACAAGAGATCACAACAAAAACAGCGCCAAATGAAGTAGTTATGGAATTAGCATCGATCAAAGCGAAAGACATATATAAGAAATCAGAGAAACAAAGTATGGTCGTGGGAGCAGATACTGTTGTAGCCTATCAGGGGCAGATTCTTGGAAAACCAGCAGACGAAGCGGACGCAAAAAGAATGCTTACGATGTTAAGCGGACAGACACATGAAGTGTATACAGGAGTTTGCGTCATCGAAGATGGAAAAACAAAAACATTTTATGAAGAAACAAAAGTTACATTTTATGAGATCAGTGATGAGCAGATCGATCGTTATATCAAGACTGGAGAACCTATGGATAAGGCTGGATCTTATGGGATTCAAGGAAAAGCAGCTGTCTTTATCAAAGGGATCGAAGGAGATTACTACAATGTTGTAGGATTTCCAATTGCAAGATTTTTGCAGGAAATCACAAAATAGTTATGTATTTTTTCAAAATATGAGGGGAAAACCTTTGACGATATCTATGAATCTCTGTTATGATGTGAGATAAAGGCAAAAAATAGATATATTGATAGGAAATTTAAAGAAAGGGATTAGAAGAATGGGCAAGATTGCGATCGTAACAGATAGTAACAGCGGAATTACTCAAAAAGAAGGTAAAGAATTAGGAATCTCAGTGATTCCAATGCCATTTTATATTAACGAAGAATTATATTTTGAAGATATTACATTAACACAGGATGAATTTTATCAGAAGTTAAACGAAGATGAAGATATCAAAACATCTCAGCCTGCACCTGGAGATGTGTTGGATCTGTGGGAGAAGTTATTAGAAGACCATGATGAGATCGTGCACATCGCGATGTCCAGTGGATTAAGCAGTTCCTGTGCGACAGCGGCAATGTTAGCAGATGATTACGATGGAAAAGTTCAGGTTGTAGATAACCAGAGGATTTCTGTCACACAGAGACAGTCTGTCTTAGATGCGGCCAAATTAGCGGAAGAAGGAAAGTCAGCCAAAGAGATCAAAGACATCTTAGAAGCAGACAAATTAGATTCTGGAATCTATATTATGGTAGATACGTTAAAGTATCTGAAGAAAGGCGGACGTGTTACAGCAGCAGGAGCAGCCATCGGTACAGTGCTTGGAATCAAACCAGTTTTACAGATCCATGGCGAGAAGCTGGATGCATTTGCGAAGACAAGAGGTGTCAAACAGGCAAAGAAAAAGATGATCGCAGCAGTAAGAAAAGAGTTAGAAGAGCGTTTCCAAGATGGAGATTTTGGTAAACACGCATATCTTCAGTCTGCATATACAAAAGATGAAGAGGCAGCGCTCAAAATGGAAAGAAGAACTGATGGCAGAATTTCCAGGAATGGAATTCCAGCAAGATCCGTTATCTTTAAGTGTTGCATGTCATATTGGTGCAGGTGCATTGGCGGTTGCTTGGACACATAAGATTGATGATTAATAGCATTAATCTTCTTTTCATCTCGAAGAAATGTAAACAAAACATGAATTTTACATGAAATCCTTGTGTGATCATAGCACAAGGGTTTCTTTTGTGTTACAATACAGTCAATTTCGATACAATAGATAGCAGGAGATAGATGTTATGGAAATGAAAAAAGTATTAAAATACGCAATGGAGATCGGAGAATGCATGCTAGTGTCAGGAGCAGGTGTTTCAAGGGTAGAAGATACGATTTCAAGAATCTGCAAGGCGTATGGAGCAAAAGAAGCCAATGTATTTTCTATCACATCAAGTATTGTAACAACGATCGAAGATGAAAAAGGAGAAATCTTAACGCAGACAAAGCGTATCAGGTCATATAAGACAGACTTTACCAAACTGGATGAGTTAAATCAGTTATCAAGATATATGTGCAAAGAACTTCCGGAAGAAGAGGAAGTAAAACGAAAGATCGCAGAGATTAAAAAGGGAAAATTCGTCGTTTTTACAGAGGAAGTTCTTACATCAGCGGTCATTGCAGCAGCATGGACTTCATTTTATGGAGGTGGTGTTACAGAAGGGATCATAGCAATGATCGCAGGGGCATTTGTCGCGGTTCTTGCAAGATATATTAAGATCTTAGCACCCAACGAAATGGTATTAAACTTTCTATTATCATTTTTTGTTGCAGCATTTGCATATATCAGTGCAAAATTCGGACTGACGGAGGATTATGGAAAGATCATCATCGGTAATATCATGCTGTTGGTTCCTGGAGTTGCATTTGTTAATGCACTTCGGGATATGATCGGTGGAGACATGATGTCAGGAATCTTAAGAGTCTGTGAATCGATACTGTTAGCTGTATTCCTTGCAGCAGGTTCTTTTATGGCATTGATGTTCTTAGGAGGTGTATTATAAATGAAAGCAGAGATCATACAGGTACTGGCAAGTTTTGTTGGAAGTTTTGGATTTGCAGTACTTTATAACCTTCGAGGGAAGAAACTTTGTATGGCTGGGATTTCTGGGATGGTATCATGGATCGCCTACCTTATCGTGTGGAATGAGATGCCAAGTACATTTGTGGCGAACCTGGCAGCGGCCGCAGTTGCGACGATCTATGCAGAAACAATGGCAAGGATCTTAAAGACTCCTGTAACAGTATTTTTGATCACGGGAATCATTCCATTAGTGCCAGGTGGAAATTTATACTATACGATGAATTATGTCTTGGCAAAACAGTGGCATTTATTTTATTTATATGGGCAAAAACATTGCTGATCGCAGTGGCAGTTGCAGCAGGGATCATGACAGCATCTTCTGTTTACGGAATTTGTGCATCCGTATGGAAATACTGCAAAAAAGAGATATGAGCAATCTGAGAATAAAACCCACAGATTTTGCATAAGATAAGAAAAACGAAAGTGTGCAGGTATCGTATGGAACAGGATGAAAAGTTTGAAAATCAATTAAATCTTGCTCTGGATCTTAGCGAAGAAGAACGGGAGAGGTCCAAGGATTTAGATGCAGGATACGATAAAGAAACGGATCAGTGGGAGATCATATTTCGCTACGCAGGCACACTTGATACGATCAGATGGTCAGACACAACGAGGATCGAACCGTTGAGTATGGGTTATGCGATCGCCTATATAAAAGAAGACGAGTTGGAAGCATTTGGGGCAAATGAACAAGTTATTTATATAGAAAAACCGAAAAATCTATTATTAAGCCGACAGCCATCGATAGCCGCATCTTGTATGTTGTCGGTCAAGAATCCACCTCTTTCATTGACTGGAAGAGGTGTTTTTGTCGCTGTGATCGATACAGGGATTGATATTTTTCACCCGGATTTTATAGATGAAAATGGAGATACTAAGATTTATGCACTATGGGATCAAACGGTCAAAGGAAGTCCGCCTAAACCATTTCTTAACGGAAATCTCTATACAAAAGAAGAAATCAATAAAGTATTGCACTCAGAAAGTGGAAGATACGATTTTCGGAGCAGAGATCGATCTGGGCATGGAACACATGTAGCTTCAATCTGTGCCGGGATAAACGGGGTTGCACCAGAGGCAGAACTGATCGTTGTGAAATTGGGAGATACGAGAGAAAAAGGTTTCCCAAGGACGACACAATTGATGACAGCATTACAATATGTGATCAATGAAGCATCACAGGCAGGACGGCCGGTTGCGGTCAATATCAGTTATGGACATAATTATGGAGATCACAGAGGAAATTCCTTGTTAGAAAGATTTATATCACAGATCGCACAGCAATGGAAATGTACGATCTGCATTGGAACAGGAAATGAGGGAAATAGTGGAAAGCATAAACAAGGAAAGCTGATCAAAGAAGAACAAAAAATCTTATTGGATATTGCACCATTTGAGCAGAATCTAAATCTCCAGATATGGAAAGATTTCGTGGATGAGTTAAGAATACAGCTGGAATCTCCATCGGGAATATCTTATGAGATCACAGATAAACAGGGAAAGTCACAATATGCATATGGAAATACGATCGTCTTTGTATACAATGGTTATCCAACACCGTACAATGTAAGGCAGGAAATATTCCTTAGTTTTATTGTGCAGGAAGGAAATCATATAGAGAGTGGACAATGGAATCTTACATTGATTCCACGAAATATCAGAAATGGGGAATATCAGATGTGGCTTCCGGTATCCTTAGGAAGTAATCAGGAAACTAGATTTTTAGAGCCAGATAAAGAGTTTACTTTAACAATCCCATCAACTGCAGAAAAAGTGATCTCAGCAGGTGCGTATGATGTCAGATATCAGTCCTATGCAGATTTTTCGGGGCGGGGTGATCAAAGATATGGTGTAAAGAAACCAGATCTTGTGGCACCTGGAGTTGGAATTTTGGCAGCAGCACCGGGAGGCGGTGAAAACAGTTTGTCCGGGACGTCAATGGCAACGCCATTTGTCACAGGAGCGGCAGCTCTTTTGATGGAATGGGGGATCATAAGAAAAAATGATCCTTATTTGTATGGAGAGCGGATCAAAGCTTATTTTCATAAAGGTGCAAGGAAAATGAATGGATTTTTGGACTATCCAAACAATGAAATTGGATATGGAAAATTATGCGTGGCAGCTAGTTTGTATAATTAGAAGAACTTACGAAAAAAAATACAAATGATATTTGTAATTTTTGTATCATATTTCCAATTTATATGATAAAATTAATAACACACTGGGAACACGAAAGGGGAAGAGACAATCATGAAAACAGAAAGATTTGATAAGAAACTGTTTAAACAGGAAGTACTCAATAATCTAAAGACTCAGTTCAGAGTTGAGCTTGATAATGCATCCCAGCAGCAGATTTATCAGGCTGTGGCTTATGCCCTGAAAGAGTGGATCATTGAGGACTGGATGGATACTCAGAAGACCTACGAAGAGAAAGACCCAAAGATTTTATATTATATGTCCATGGAATTCCTGATGGGAAGAGCACTTGGAAATAACCTCATTAATATGAGTATGTATGGAGAAGTGAAAGAAGCACTCGATGAATTAGGCGTAGATCTGAATGCCGTTGAAGACCAGGAACCAGATCCAGCACTTGGTAATGGTGGTCTTGGAAGATTAGCAGCATGTTTCCTTGATTCATTGGCAACACTTGGATATGCAGCCTATGGATGTGGAATCCGCTATCAATACGGAATGTTCAAACAGAAGATCAAAGACGGATATCAGATAGAAGTACCAGATGAATGGTTAAAGAATGGAAATCCATTTGAATTAAAACGTCCGGAATATGCCAAAGAAGTACGTTTCGGTGGAAATATCCGTACAGAATATGATGAAGCAACTGGAAGAACCAACTTCATTCAGGAGAACTATCAGTCAGTTATGGCAGTCCCATTTGACTATCCGATCGTAGGATATGGAAATCATATCGTTAATACATTAAGGATCTGGGATGCAGAAGCGATCACTGACTTTCAGCTGGATTCTTTTGATAAAGGTGAATATGACAAAGCAGTAGAACAGAAGAACCTTGCAAAGAACATCGTAGAAGTATTATATCCAAACGATAATCACTACGAAGGAAAAGAGCTTCGTTTAAAACAGCAGTATTTCTTTGTATCTGCAAGTTTACAGGCAGCAGTAGCCAAATATAAGAAAAACCACGATGACATTACAAAACTTTACGAGAAGATGACGATCCAGATGAACGATACTCATCCAACAGTATCTGTTGCAGAACTTATGAGAATCTTAATGGATGAAGAAGGTCTTGGATGGGATGAAGCATGGGAAGTTACAACAAAGACTTGTGCATACACAAATCATACGATCATGGCAGAAGCGTTAGAGAAATGGCCAATCGACTTATTCTCAAAATTACTTCCTAGAGTATACCAGATCGTAGAAGAGATCGACCGTCGTTTCGTAAACAAGATCCGTGAGATGTATCCAGGAAACGAAGAGAAAGTCAAGAAGATGGCGATCCTTTGGGATGGACAGGTACGTATGGCACATATGGCGATCGCAGCAGGATATTCTGTCAATGGTGTTGCAAAACTTCATACAGAAATCTTAAAGAATCAGGAATTAAAAGATTTCTATCAGATGATGCCAGAGAAATTCAACAACAAGACAAATGGAATCACACAGAGACGTTTCTTAATGCATGGAAACCCATTACTTGCAGACTGGGTAACAAAGAAACTTGGAACAGACACATGGGCAACAGACCTTTCTTTAATGTCAGGACTGAAGAAATATGTGGATGATCCAAAAGCTCAGAAAGAATTTATGGATATCAAACTGCAGAATAAAAAACGTCTTGCAAAATATATCTTAGAACACAATGGCGTAGAAGTTGATCCAACATCCATCTTTGATGTACAGGTAAAACGACTTCATGAATACAAACGTCAGCTGATGAATATTTTACATGTGATGTATCTGTATAATCAGTTAAAGAAGAATCCAAATATGAAGTTCTATCCAAGAACATTCATTTTTGGTGCTAAGGCAGCAGCTGGATACCTTCGTGCAAAACAGACGATCAAACTGATCAACTCTGTAGCTGATAAAGTAAATAATGATGCATCCATTAAAGGTAAGTTAAAGGTTGTATTTATTGAAGATTATCGTGTATCTAATGCAGAATGGATCTTTGCGGCAGCAGATGTCAGCGAACAGATTTCAACAGCATCCAAAGAAGCATCAGGAACAGGTAACATGAAGTTCATGTTAAAATGGTGCACCAACACTTGGAACAATGGATGGAGCGAATGTAGAGATCGTTGATGAAGTTGGAGCTGAGAATGCATTTATCTTCGGTATGAGCTCAGAAGAAGTTATCAATTATGAGAATAACGGTGGATATCATCCATATGAGATTTACCAGAAAGATAAAGACATCCATGAAGTCTTAGATCAGTTAGTAGATGGAACATATGCAAATGGTGATCCAGAACTTTACAAAGATCTGTACCAGAGTCTGTTATTTGGTGATACAGGAAGCCAGGCAGATATGTACTTCATCTTAAAAGACTTCCGTTCATATGCAGAAGCTCAGAAGAAAGTAGAAGAAGCATATAGAGATACAAAAGGATGGGCTAAGATGGCGATGACCAACACAGCAGGATGTGGCAAGTTCTCATCTGACCGTACAATTCAGGAATATGTTGATGATATCTGGCACTTAGATAAGATCAGATAGTCTTATATAGAGTCTTGAAATATAGTATTGAATATGATAAGTTAAGAGGAAGAGTTCCCAAAGAGGATCTTCCTTATTCATGTAAAACAGATGATAAATATTTACAAAAAAAATTAGACAAAAAATAATT
>ENA-OQOA01000389-OQOA01000389.1-human-gut-metagenome-genome-assembly--contig:-NODE-389-length-20346-cov-3.647757_pt1 | contig 20346 bp, 23 predicted proteins | sample MGYA00242633_ERZ504888 | MGnify/ENA primary metagenome ERZ504888 (study PRJEB26092, sample SAMD00036372) | human gut metagenome | host: Homo sapiens | study: EMG produced TPA metagenomics assembly of...
GGCAGGAAGAACTGGCAGGAAAAGCATGGAACAGCCTTTTTCCTTGGCAACCATGACCAGCCAAGAAGTGTATCCAGATTTGGAAATGACAATCCTGCTTACCGCGATATTTCAGCCAAGATGCTGGCGACCTGTCTTCATATGATGCAGGGAACCCCTTATGTTTATCAGGGTGAAGAGCTTGGAATGACTAACATCTATTTCGACAAGCTGGAGGACTACCGCGATATCGAGAGCCTTCATTATTTCACTGAGCTGACAGAGACAGGCAGACTGACACCGGAGTATATGATGAAATGCCTGATGCTCAGAAGCCGCGATAATGCCAGAACACCTATGCAGTGGGACACTTCCGCAGGTGCAGGTTTCACTACAGGGGAACCATGGATCAAGGTAAATCCAAATTACCAGCAGATCAATGCAGCAGATCAGTTAAAAGATCCGGACTCTGTTTTCCATTATTATCAGAAGCTGATTCGTCTGCGTAAAGAAATGGACATCATTGTGTACGGAGAATTTGAGGCTCTGTACCGCGACCATGATCAGATATTCGCTTACATAAGAAAGCTTGGATCAGAGAAGCTGCTCACAGTATGCAATTTCAGTGCACAGGAAGCGGAAAATGGAACTTCCGGAAACATTCGCAGAAGGAGCTCAGTGCCTGATCACAAACATGGGAAGAAAAGTATTTGACAGGAAAATCATCCTGAATTCATATGAGGCGTTTGTGCTTTACAAAAAATAAAATAGTCTGAAAAAAATACCCTTTCGTATGACATGACGAAAGGGTATTTTTGCTTTTATTTAGAGGAGAATACTGATAGAGTATAAAAAGTGCTTGCCAGTATATATCTTTTCGCTTTAACTTCTCATTTTAATGTATACCTATTTATCTGCCCCATAATATCTGTCATCGCCGAAGCCAAGGATCAGCATGAAGATTGGCGGTAAGAAGATAAGGCCAATGGCGAATCCTGTGCCTCTGCCAAAAGCTCTTGCAAGCTTAACACTGTACATAATGCTGATTATGGCAAGTATGATTTTGATCAGTACGATGATCATGGAGATCATTAAACTGTCGTTTGTTTCAAGAGTTCCCTGTAAGCAGGAAGATACGATTCCAAGAACCAATGTCAGCCAGAAATATGCAGGTTGCCATGCGATTTTATAAGAAATATAATCGCCATATATTGGAATAATACTTTTCCATCCGTCCTCTCCTGCTTTGGTAAAGATTCTCCAGTTGGCAATGATCTGCAGAAGCCACCATGCGAATGCAATCATCAGATACATACCACCTAAGAATACCATGCTGCTGATAGCTATAAGTCCCATTTGTGTTCCCCCATTTCTTTCTGTGAGATATGATACATGTATCGTTGGTGTAGAAGCATAGTTGAGAACTATGTTTGTTCTCCTGAAGTATTTATGCTAAATCCATTAAAGCATATTCTCAGGAGTTCGTCAATTATCAAAGAAGATTGTACATAAGCGAGGTGAAAACTATGGCAGCAATACTTATGAACTACAAAATACCGGGATATTATATATTTTTCATTTGTCTGGCAGTGATTTCCTGTTTTTCTAATCCTGGAATGGTTGTATTAGCGGGCTGTAGGGTTGATAATATTGATCAGGCAGAGTAAAATTTTATCAATGAAGTGAGTCTCCTGCTTTAATATTACAAATATTCGTCTGACTTATGAAAAGTGCCTGATGAGATGAAAATCTTCTCAGGGATGGGTTGTGAGAACAGAGAAAAAAGAATGGTTTCGGAAAAAATAATGACAAGTTAAACAAAAGCCGTAAAGTGGGAATTTCTAGCTTTGCGGCTTTTGTGGTATCATGAATTGAAAGACATCTCAACAACTTTTCCATTGGTTACCTTAATGCGCAGACCTAATCCATTCATGCTTCTCATGGTAGACATGAAAGCGGATTTTGAGCAATAATCGTTGGGAGCTTCACCTCCGGAAAAAATAGTATTTGGTCTTGGAAGTAAGTTTAAATGTATGTTTTCCGTATTTTATATATGCTTTTTGTTTTGGCTGTTTAATATTCCGTTTTTGGAAGTATTAAATGACGCATACATTGTCAGAGTGTTCCCCTTACATATAGCCTTTCTTGTGCCTTGACATATAGTATTTTGTGCCATTGGTTGTTATTGTTCCGCCTTTTTTTCCATTTTATGCAGGTATCATAGTAGGTTGTACCTGACTTTCCGGTAGCTGCCTGCACATTTGAGAATCCCATGCAGCCGGTAACGAGGCAGATGGCAAGTATCAGTGTTAACATTTTCTGGAACTTCTTTGTCCATGTTTTCATATTGAAAACCTCCTTTCGTTTTCTGGATTTATTATAATAGCCTGGAAAAGCAAAGTCAATAGAGGAGCGTAATGGAATAGTTGTATTGACAATAGATATCTGTATGTAGTATAATCAGACGCAGATAAAGAAAATTCTTCGGGGTTGTGGTGATCAGCATAGCTGAGATTCCCTACCGGCGGTTATAGTCCGCGACCCGCTTCGGCGGCTGATCTGGTGAAATTCCAGAACCGACAGTATAGTCTGGATGAGAGAAGAACACGCGATATTTACCATACGTGCTCATTACCCCGGATATATGATCCGGGGGTTTTTTATATGTTGAAGAAAATCTTCATTATATAAAAAGCTTGTGGAATTTTCTTTTAAACAAAGAATAATTTCAAAGGAGAGAAACAGTATGAGTGAACAGGTATTAAGAAATGGAAATGTGGTAGCAAGGAGTAAGACGAGAACCATCACACAGATAGCCATGCTTGGCGCTATCGCAGGAATTTTAATGAATCTGGAGTTTCCGCTTCCTTTCCTGGCACCGACTTTTTTATCAGCTGGATTTTTCAGAAATCCCGGTACTGGTTGGTTCATTCGCAATGGGACCGATCGCAGGTGTACTGATCGAGCTGGTGAAGATTCTTGTGCATCTGGTAACAAAGGGATCTATGACAGCAGGTGTAGGCGATGTGGCAAACTTCATCTTTGGATGTACATTTGCAGTTCCGGCAGGTCTGATCTACCGCTATAAATCTGTTAAGAGCAGAAAACATGCAGTGATCGGAATGGCAGTTGGAACCGTACTTACAGCAGTAGTTGCATGCTTTATCAATGCATTCGTGTTACTTCCGGCATACGGAAAGGCTTTTGGAATGCCGGTAGAAGCATTTATCGAAATGGGAAGTGCAGTACACAGCTCTGTAAATAATCTTCTTACATTTGCAGCAATGATTATTTTCCCATTCAATATATTCAAATATGCTCTGACATCCCTGATCGTATTCCTGATTTATAAGAGAATACGTGTAGTTCTCAAGGGAGACTGATCTTACATTTGATAGATAAAGAGGAAACTAACATTCTCAATAAATAAAAAAAGAAGAACAGCCGTATGATGAAAAATCTGCAGCTGTTCTTCTTTTTATGTGTAAAAAATAATTACGGAAATTGTCAGACAGACTTAAAAAAGATACGATAATATGGTAAGATAAAACAGACGATATAAACATCGGAATGTGAGGTTTATAAAATGAATGATACAGGAATCAGACCGGAAGTTATAGAAGAAATCCGAAACCTTGCGCAAAAATATGATATTGAAAAAGTAATTCTTTTTGGTTCGAGAGCAAGAGGGGATTTCAGAAGAACAAGTGATATAGATATTGCAGTCACAGGAGGAGATTTTGCAAGGTTTGCGTTAGATGTGGATGAAGAGACAAGTACTCTTCTGGAGTATGATATTGTAAATCTTGATCGTGACATGCAGGATGAATTAAGAGAATCTATAGAGAAGGAAGGGAGGATTTTGTATGAGAAAATATGAGAATTTCTGCAATGCACTGTCTAACATGAAAGATATTTATAATTATGAAGAACCATATGATAATGTAGTGATTACCGGACTCGTAGGATTGTATGAAATTTGTTTTGAGCAGTCATGGAAAATGATGAAAGAAATACTGGAGATTCATGGATATGCAGAGGGAGCAACAGGTTCACCGAAAATCATTCTGAAGACTGCCTATAAAGCAGGAATGATAAGAGATGATGAGCAGTGGCTTCGTGCATTGCAGGCAAGAAATAATGTTACACATTCTTACAATCAGAAAATTGCGTTAGGAATTATAGCTGATGCAAAAGAAGAGTTTTATCAGATGTTTTGCGAACTAAAAACAGAGATAGAAGAAAATTGGCTGTAATAATCAGCGAAGGTATAGAAAGCGAAAGGAAGTATCCATTATGGGACAGATACACAATATTGAAAAACTGACAGATTGTAAATTTTTAAATTTGTATCATTTAAATGCAACAAGCATTCACAACACTCCTGTGTCATATTTTGTGGCATCCCGTGCGAAGAGTATTAACGAATTAAAAATAAAAACAGGTAAAAATACTCCGGATGGTGTAATTATTTACAGTCTTTACGGAGAGAAAAAAGACAGGGTTGTATTGGTACGTCAGTACAGATATGCAATCGGCGGATACATCTATGAATTCCCGGCAGGTCTGGTAGAATCGAACGAAGAATTCCATGAGGGTGCAGTAAGAGAAATGTACGAGGAAACAGGACTGAAATTCACACCTCTGAAAGTAGATCCTGCATTTGAGAAACCTTATTTCACAACGGTTGGCATGACAGATGAATCCTGCGCGACTGTTTACGGTTACGCGGAAGGCGAGATCAGTAAAGCGGCACAGGAGGATTCCGAAGAAATTGAAGTTGTACTTGCTGACAGAGAAGAAGTAAAGAGGATTCTGCGTGAAGAAAATGTAGCGATCATGTGTGCATATCAGCTTATGCATTTCCTTCAGGATGAAGAACCTTTTGCATTTTTGAAAGAAGAACTTTAACCAAATCAGGCAAGTAGCGAAGCGGATGATTTTATCTGCTTGACTAAGGAGAATTAAAGGAGGATTAAAATAATGGCAAAATGGCAGAGAAGCTTTTTCCAGCCAGTGCTTCCGCTGGGGGAAGATGGACGAAGAGTTACAGGAAGTAAAGAACATATTGCACTTTCCAGAATGGCAGCAGGAGAGGGAATGGTTCTTCTGAAAAACGAGAAAAATACACTTCCGATTCGGAAAGGGACGAAAGTCGCACTCTTTGGTAAGGGTACTGTAGACTACGTAAAAGGTGGCGGAGGAAGCGGCGATGTAACTGTAGAATACATCCGTAATCTTTATGAGGGCATGAAGATTAAAGAGGATGAGGGAAAAGTAGAAGTTTTCGATAAACTTGCAAAATATTATGAGGAAGACATTCAGAAACAGTACGCAGATGGTGCAGTACCAGGTATGACAGTTGAGCCGGAGCTTCCGGATGAACTTCTGAATGAAGCGCGAGAATATACAGATACTGCAGTAATTACTATCTGTCGTTTCTCAGGCGAAGGATGGGACAGGAAATGTGAAGCAGCACAGGATGGATATGTTCTTGACGGAGAAGAAAAAAGAAACTCTGAACTGTCAGCGAAGATTTTTGAAAACGGTGATTTCTGTCTGACAAATGCAGAGAATGCCATGGTAGAGAAAGTAAAGAAAACATTCCCACATGTAATCGTAGTGATGAATGTTGGCGGTATCGTGGACACGAAATGGTTCAGAGACTGTGATGAGATCCAGTCAGTACTGATGGCATGGCAGGGCGGTATGGAAGGTGGTCTTGCAACAGCAGATATACTCTGTGGTGATGTTAATCCATCCGGTAAATTATCCGATACTTACGCAAAAGATCTGGAAGATTATCCATCCACAGCAAACTTCCATGAGTCTGCATTCTATGTAGATTACACAGAAGATATCTATGTGGGATACCGTTACTTTGAAACAATTCCGGGTGCAGCGGAAAGAGTAAATTATCCGTTTGGGTTTGGACTTTCCTATACAGACTTCGACTGGAAGATGACTGGTGCTTCCGAAGAAAACGGTGTGATCACAGTTCTTACTGAAGTAACCAATACCGGAAAAACAGCAGGAAAAGAAGTTGTCCAGCTCTATTACGGAGCACCACAGGGTAAACTCGGAAAGCCTGCGAAAGTGCTGGGAGCATTCAAAAAGACCAGCATTCTTCAGCCGGGTGAACGCCAGATCCTTACCCTGAAAATTCCCGTGAATCAGATGGCATCCTACGATGATCTGGGTAAAGTATGCAGATCAGCCTATGTTCTGGAGGCAGGAGAATATGCGATCTATATCGGTACAAATGTAAGAGATGCAGCGAAGATCGACTTTACATATGTAGTAAAAGAAGACACAGTAACTGAGCAGTTAAGCCGGAAAGCAGCGCCATATCATCTTCAGAAACGTATGCTTGCGGACGGTTCTTATGAGGAACTTCCACAGCGTGAATATGTGGAAGAAGAAGGACTTCCGAGACAGGATAAATATGCCATCGGTCTTCCATGCCCTGATACAAGAGGACAAAAAGGAATAGACTTTCTTGATTTTCTTGATTCCAAGGGAGTTCGCTTCCCTGATGTAGCAGATGGTAAAATGACATTGGATGAGTTTATGGATATCCTGACATTGGATGACTGTATCAATCTCCTTGGCGGACAGCCAAACACAGGATGTGCCAATACATTTGGAATGGGAAATCTTCCGGAATACGGAGTCCCGAATGTGATGACTGCAGACGGACCAGCCGGACTTCGTATTCTTCCGAAATGCGGAGTGAACACAACTGCCTGGCCATGTGCCACACTTCTTGCCAGCACCTGGGATGAAGAACTGGTAGAGAAAGTTGGTAAAGCAGGAGCAGAAGAAGTAAAAGAAAATAATATCAGTATCTGGCTTACTCCTGCCTGCAACATTCACAGAAGCCCGCTCTGCGGCCGTAACTTTGAGTATTATTCTGAAGATCCGTACCTTGCAGGAAAGACAGGGGCAGCTATGGTAAGAGGCATCCAGTCTCAGCATATCGGAGCAAGTGTGAAGCATTTTGCAGCCAATAATAAGGAGACAAACCGTAAGGATTCTGATTCCAGAGTATCAGAGAGAGCACTTCGTGAGATTTATCTGAAACAGTTTGAAATCATTGTAAAAGAGGCTCATCCATATACAATTATGTCCTCCTATAACCTGATCAACGGCATCCACGCCTCAGAGAACAAAGAACTCCTGACAGGTATTCTCCGGGATGAATGGGGATTCGACGGACTGGTTACAACAGATTGGTGGACATTCGGAGAACACTACCGCGAGACAAAAGCAGGAAACGATATCAAGATGGCAGCAGGATATCCGGAACGTATAAAAGAAGCATATGAAAAAGGGCTTATTACTGAAGCAGAAATCCGTCTCAGCGCAAGAAGAATCCTGAATATGATTCTGAAAATTGACTGATGAGTATCACTAATATTTTATACAGGAGCAAAAAAGATGATGGATGAGCGTAAACGAAGTTTAAGAAAAGAAATAGTCAGGCTGGCACTTCCGATCGCACTTCAGCAGTTCATGACAGCCCTGGTCGGAGCATGTGATGCGATCATGCTGGGAAAGTTAAGTCAGGATGCCATGTCAGCCGTATCACTGTTCCTCTGGGAGGAATCTGCGCATTTATCCTGAAACTGCCGGTTATGATTGTCTACTTTGTACTCAATCTGGACGAGATCATTAAACTGCCGGTGGTCTATAAACATTATAAGAAATATAAATGGATTAAGAATCTTACATAATTTTACACGTTTCACAGGCACATATACCGGATATCCGGGACTATGTGCCTGTTTTGTTTTAATGATATTTATGCATCCGTACATAATAGCTGATGCATAAGATCACAGTGGCTCCGCTCCATGCTGCAATCTCTGCAAAGAAAATACCGTCCTGTCCGATAAAATGGGGAAGAATCAGTGCAGCACTGATACGCATGACAAATTCAGCCATACCACTTACCATAGGCATTAAGGTATCTCCCAGCCCCTGAAGTGCAGATCTGTACACGTACAGGAAGTACAAAACCCAGAGCATGGCAGCCATAATAGAGAGGTATTTAAAAGCAATTGCCAGTACCTGCTGTGTCTGCTGCGGTTCACCTGAGATGAAAAGTGAGAGAATATTTTTTCCAAATAAAAACATGGCAGCAGAAATGATCAGTGAGGTAAGCAGGGAAAGCAGCATACTGCTGCGGACGCCTTTTCTGATCCTGTCAATCTTTCCGGCTCCCAGATTCTGACCCACATAGGTAACGATGGCATATCCATAGGAAATAGCAGCCATTTCCAGCAGACCATAAAGCTTGTTTGTAGCTGTAAATCCTGCTACAAAAAGGAAACCGTAGCCATTGATCACATACTGGACTACCAGACCGCCCACACCGATGATGATATTCTGGAATACAACAGGAATACCAAGCTTCATCAGGCGGGCATTCATGCCGGAGGCAGGCATAAAATCTGCTCTGGTCAGATGAACGATATCAATTCTGCGTAAAATCAGGAAACAGTAAACAGCGGAGAAGCTCTGTGCGATCACAGTTGCGATTGCTGCTCCTGCCACACCCCATCCGAAGCCTGCCACAAAAAGGATGTCCAGTGAGACATTCAGCACAGATGCGATGATCATTGCGGTCAGCGGTGTTTTACTGTTTCCCATAGCCCTTAGGGCAGAGGCAAACATATTATAGGCTGCTGTGGCGGGGATTCCACAGAAAATGATGCGCAGATATAACAGAGACATTCCGATAATATTGGAAGGTGTATGCAGCCCTGTTAATACCAGCGAAGCAAATGACTGGCTGAGAATCAATACTCCGGCTGCGATGAATGCGGTCAGCCGGTAACTGTGAGCCAGAGATTTACGCAGATTTTCGAAATCCTTTGCCCCATAATACTGGGAGAGTTGAATAGAAAATCCCTGAGTGAGTCCTGTGGATATTCCTGTGACAACCCACATCAGAAAGTCAACAGCACCCAGTGCGGCAAGAGCCTCCACACCTGCAACCTGGCCAACAACCATGGTATCCACCATTGTATAAAGCTGCTGACAGATATTTCCCAGCATCAGGGGAATTGCAAAAAGAATGATCAACCGTCCCGGTGAACCGGAGGTCATATCCTGAATCTTGGTTTTCATTAGTATAAAAGTTCCTTTCCGGAGCATATTTGAAAAAGTTTAGAAATGATTATTCGAATATGCCCTGATATTTACATTAATAATTTGTAACTATTCAGTAGTCTGCTATCCCGCGAGGTGTTTTGGCACGTAAGTACCAAAAATCCCGAGACATACAAGCCAAAATGCCATCACCGCAGGTGATTTTTAATGCATTTTGGCTCGTAACTGTGAAGGTACTGAACAGTTACGATAATTTTATATCATTAACGTGAAAAATGAAATATAATATTTCATCAGAATGATATAAATTTATCTGTTATGTTACTGTTCACACGCCGCTATCCCGCGAGGTGTTTTGGCATGAACATGCCAAAATCCCGAGACATACAGCGCGAATTTATGCGATTAGCATAAATTCTGTGCATCGCGAAGCGTGTTACTGAGAACGGAGTGAACAGTAACTCTGTTATTGTAGATATATTAACTGAATCAGCTGAATAAGTTAAGTCTCCTGCCTCAATTGCAAAAAGCAACATACTCTGCAGAGACAATGGCTATTTACAAATATGACAATAACAGGTATCATTCTTTTATAAATACATTAATAAAAGAAGGTAGAAACAGAATGAGCGGACTGGAAAAGAAATTTGCTACGAAATCAAAAATCGTAAATTATATTATAAATAGAGAATCCACATCAAAAGTGGAAATATCCAAAGAACTGAATCTGAGTATGCCAACAGTTCTGTCTAATGTAAAAGATTTATTGGAAAAAGGTATCATAATAGAAACTGGAGAATATGAATCCACAGGAGGAAGAAAGGCTAAAAGTATTGGAATCAATCCATCCTATCGTTATGCAATGGGAATTGTGATCACTGCAAATCATCTGGGAATGGTGCTGGTAAATCTGAAGTATGAGATTGTGAAATCAGAGCGGATCCGTCTGAAATTTGTATCTGATATGTCATATTGCAGTCAGGTGGCAGATTATGCGACGAAATTTCTGGATCATATGAATGATGCAGAACAGAAAGAAAAGCTTCTGGGTGTTGGAATCTCTATTCCGGGAATCATTAATCAGGAGCAGAAACTGGTGATAAAATCCCACGCACTGAAACTTGAAAACTATAGTCTCAGTTTCCTGGAACAGGCATTTTCTGTCCCGGTTTATTTTTCAAATGATGCCAATGCGGCAATGATGGCAGAAGATATGAACACCTATCAGAATGCAATTTACCTTTCGTTGAATCAGACTCTTGGCGGTGCATTTTGCATAGGGGGAAATTTGTTTTCCGGAGAAAATCAGAAGGCCGGAGAATTTGGACATATGATACTTGTACCTCAGGGCCGCAAGTGTTATTGTGGAAAATCAGGTTGTGCAGATGCTTATTGCGCTGCAGGCGCACTTGTTGGTGAGTCAAAGGATTCTGTGGAACAGTTTATGCAGCTGCTTCAAAACAATGATGAAAAGGCAGAGAAAAAATGGGAAGAGTATCTTGATTATCTTGCAATTCTGATTTCAAATCTGCGCATGGCATATGATATGGATATCATTCTTGGAGGTGAAATGGGTGGATATCTCTCAGATTATATGATACCTCTTGGGGAAAAAGTAATGAAGTATAATGGATTTGATCATGATCTGAGATATCTGAAAAACTGTTCTTATAAGAAAGAAGCCTCAGCTGTAGGTGCAGCAAAGCATTTCCTGCAGGATTTTATCGGAAAGATATAGATTTGCCTATAATCTGCCGATATATCATAGTAAAAAAATATCTGAATAAAAAAATACCCTGATTACAACAATGAAACGTTGTGATCAGGGTGTTTTTGTTGAGGGAATTCCGAAGACAATCAGAAGGATTGCTATAGTAAAATCTGCATAAAAACAAAATCTTTATTTTGTGCAACTGGTAGAAATGAGAAATATTTTTAAATGTTTATTGACAAATTTAGCGATTTGAATAATAATGTAATTACTTTAATAAAACATTTAATAAAAGTTAATAAACAACTAGAGGTTCAAAGTACATTCAACAAATAAGGAGGAAAATATTATGTTACAGCAGGTTATGACAAATCCAGGAGAAATTATTTTCAGAGAGGTTCCCGTACCAGAGATTAAAGACAACCAGGTTTTGGTTAAGATTATGAATATTGGTATCTGTGGTTCTGATATCCATGTATATCACGGAAAACATCCTTTTACAAAATATCCGGTAACCCAGGGACATGAAGTATCAGGAGAAGTGGTAAAAACAGGTGATGCAGTAACAGAATTTCATGTGGGACAGAAAGTAACAATTGAGCCACAGGTATATTGTGGACATTGTTATCCATGCCGTCACGGAAAATACAATCTCTGTGAAGAGCTGAAAGTAATGGGATTCCAGACAACAGGAACTGCATCCGAGTATTTTGCAGTTGATGCATCAAAAGTAACACCGATACCGGAAGATATGTCTTATGAAGAGGGCGCAATGATTGAGCCTCTGGCAGTAGCTGTTCATGGTGTTAAACAGATGGGCGATGTAACAGGAATGAATATTGTGGTGATAGGAGCCGGTCCGATCGGAAATCTGGTAGCGCAGTCTGCAAAAGGGATGGGAGCAGCTAAAGTTATGATCACAGATGTCAGTGATCTTCGTCTGGAAAAAGCAAAAGAGTGTGGAATTGACGTATGTGTCAACACAAGAAATAAAAATTTCGGGGAAGCAATGGTAGAAGCCTTTGGACCGGATAAGGCAGATGTTATCTATGATTGTGCAGGAAATAACATTACAATGGGACAGGCGATCAAATATGCAAGAAAAGGAAGCGTGATTGTGCTGGTTGCAGTTTTTGCAGGAATGGCTGAGATCGATCTGGCAGTTGCAAATGATCATGAGCTTGATATCAAGAGCACAATGATGTACAGACATGATGATTATGTAGACGGAATCAGACTGGTGAATGAAGGAAAAGTGCATTTAAGACCGCTGATCTCTAAGACGTTTGCATTTAAAGATTATCTGAAAGCATACCAGTACATTGACGATAACCGTGAGACTACAATGAAAGTGATTATCAATGTGCAGGAAAAATAAAATACCCTGCTGATCATAAGCATTATGTAAGACAAAGATATAATAAAAAAGACTGCTGTAAAGAAGACATGAGTAAACGGAAAGACGGAGGAGGGCAGCAGGCAGGAGGAATTATGGAGAGTAAAAACGAAAATGTAAAAGTTCCGTTGATCAGTAAAATCGCATATGGATTTGGCGATGTAGGATGTAATTTCAGCTGGATGTTCGTCAGTAATTTTCTCATGATTTTTTACACAGACGTATTCGGAATCAGTATGGCAGCAGTCTCTGCCCTGATGCTGTTTTCGAGATTTTGGGATGCGATCAATGATCCGATCGTGGGTGGACTGACAGATAAAACCAAACAAAATGGGGACGTTATCGTCCATGGCTTCTCATTGCAGCTCCGATCACGGCCGTGCTTCTGATTATGACATTCTGGGCACATCCGGACTGGCCGGACAGATCAAAGGTTATCTATATGGTAATTACATACTGTCTGCTGGTACTTGGATATACTTGTGTAAATATCCCGTATGGCACCCTTTGTGGAGCAATGACACAGGATATCGATGAACGTGCAAAGATTAATACATCACGTTCAGTATCTGCAATGGTTGCAATTGGAATTATCAATATCATTACAGTTCCACTGATTGGAAAACTTGGCAGTCAAAGTGCTAAAATCGGATACCTACTGGTAGCAATCATATACGGATGTATTTTTGCAGCCTGTCATTTCTTCTGTTTCGCAAAAACAAAAGAGCAGGTGATTATGCCGGAAAAAGAAAAAATATCCATAAAAGTGCAGTTAAGAGCGGTGATGCAGAACCGCCCATATATTCTGGCATTAATTGGACAGGTGTTATTCGGATTTACACTTTATGGGAGAAATGCAGATGTTTTATACTATTTCACTTATGTAGAGGGAAATGCATCCTACTATACTACATATTCCATGTGCATTATCATTCCATCCATTATCGGTGCTGCATGTTTCCAGCCTGTATTCCGCAAACTGAACAATAAAGGAAGAACTGCATCCATTTTTGCTCTCCTCACTGGAATTTCCATGCTCTGTATGTTCTTCTTTAATGTAAAAGAAACACCGGCAGCGTTCTATACACTTGCAGGAATTACACAGTTCTTTTTCTCTGGATTTAACACTGCAATCTATGCGATCATTCCCGACTGCGTAGAATACGGAGAGTGGAAAACGGGCTTAAGGAATGATGGTTTTCAATATGCATTTGTGTCACTGGGAAATAAAATTGGCATGGCAATAGGAACTGCGCTACTTGCAGCACTTCTTGGAAAATATGGATATGTGGCAAATCAGGTACAGAATCCGGCTGTCCTCAGTATTATGAGACATTCCTTTACTACAATTCCGGGAGTTTTATGGATAGTGACAGCAATTGTACTGTTTTTCTATCGCCTGAATAAAAACGTTACAATGAAATTGTAGAAGACCTGAAAAAAACCGGGTAAAATAAAGAGTGTCGTGAAGTGAATTGCGAATATCAACAGAGTCTCCTTGAGCAACATTAAAAAATCTGCTTAAGGAGATTTTTATGTCTGGAGTTTTTGTGGTTGTATTTTTGTTTTATATGGGTATAATGGTGAGATAAGTCTGCAGATGAAAGGAAGACAATGTTGACAATATAACGAAGGAGCGGAGTATTATGCTGAAAAGATTCACCAGATATGTAACCCAGAGTGTTGCCGGAATGATCGGGATTTCCGTTTATGTTCTGGCAGATACTTTCTTTATATCTGTATATTCCGGTGCTGATGGACTGGCAGTTCTCAATCTGATTCTGCCGGTTTATGGACTGATCTATGCGATTGGGGCTATGATCGGGATTGGTTCCGCTACCAGGTATGCCATAAGCAGGGCAAAAGGAAAAATACAGAACATTATTTCGTACAGTCAGTAACCTGGAGCATACTGGCTGCAGTTCCATTTATGCTGATCGGAATCTTTATTCCGGACAAAGCATTGGCTTTGCTGGGTGCAGATGCCGGACTGATCGGACTTGGACGAAACTATGTGAGAATTATTCTGATCGCAACACCATTCTTCATGTCAAATTATACATTTACTGCATTTGCCAGAAACGATGGAGCGCCTTCTATTGCAATGATCGGTTCCATCAGTGGAAGTATCTTTAACATTATATTTGATTATATATTCATGTTCCCAGTCGGTCTGGGATTTTCCGGAGCCGGACTGGCTACTGCAATCTGTCCGATCGTAACAATGAGCGTCTGTACCATACACTACAGAAGCAGCAGAAATCATGTAGGATTCTATTGGAAAAAACCGTCATTCAGACACCTGATTTCCTGCTGTCAGCTAGGAGTTTCCGCATTCGTCGGTGAACTATCTTCCGGTGTGATTGCCATTGTATTTAACTTTCTGATCCTGGGAATCGCGGGAAATATGGGTGTAGCAGCCTATGGAGTTGTGGCAAACCTTTCTATCGTGGCATTTGCAATTTTCAACGGTCTGGCCCAGGGAGCACAGCCCCTGATCAGTGAAAGCTACGGAAAAGGCCAGCCCACTCAGGTAAGAAAACTTCTGAAATGGAGCCTGCTCGTATGTCTTGCAGTAGAAGCATTGATCCAATTGATCATCTGGACAGCAACTGACCCGCTAATCAGCATTTTCAACAGTGAAAACAATGTTCAGTTATTGAATTATGCACATACAGGACTGCGTCTGTATTTCCTTGGATTTATAGTGGCAGGAATCAATATTGTACTGGTGGCATATTTCTCAGCAGTAGATGAACCGAAAATCGCGATTGTCGGATCATTCCTGAGAGGAATTGTTGCTATTGTTATCTGCGCAGTTATACTTGCGAAATTATTCGGATTAAATGGAATCTGGATCTCTCTTCTTGCAGCGGAGACAGTTACGTTTCTGACGATTCTGTTTCTGGCATATAAAGACAGAAGAAAAAGAATGGGGCTGTCGGGAAATATGTAAAAAACGTTATTTACCGACAGCTCCACTATTGATTGTGATTTCCTTAATTATGATGTCATAAAACTGTTTCCCTCAAATGGACTTTCGCTTCCCTCTGCGTCATCCATAAGTATATTCATTGCAATAATATATTTTGCAGCATGTGGCTGCTGGTCTATCATCTCCTCCAGAGATTCTTCCAAATCATATTTATGATAACGAACCCAACAAGCTAAGTTACAGGATTGCTGAACAATATCACGAATCATGCTCCGCATGGTTTCTTCATATAAATGAATTGCGTCTGCATCAATCTTTTCGATATTCTCCTGTAATTGCCTGTCTGCTTCTTCTTTCCTCTGATTTAACAATTCATATTGCTCCTGATAGCGTGCTTGGTATTCCTCAGGTAATTGAATAAACGCCCATAAAACCTTTACAACATCTGGATCCAGATCTCTTTTTAATGCTGGTAGCTGAATATATTCTTTTTCCATAATAGTTTCCTCACTTAATAATCCATTTTCCAATTTTGTGTTGTGCTGATTCCAGTATAACTTCCATAAACACTCCGATCCACAGAAAGAACAGCAAGATACCACTGGCAACTGCAAGTAAAGCAAACCGCTCCCATTGTCTGTACCAGAGCAGTGTTCCAATCAGCATAAAACCCAGAATGAGATTGACAATCCCTTTGCCGATGCAGTAGATTTCAACTACGATCTTTACCAGTAAATGGGCAGTGGCTAATAATAACCACACCGGTAACAATAAAATTTTTCCTGCCATTCTTAAAACAATCATAAGTACCTCCTTCAGTTTGCGTACTGTGGCATGTCGTGATTTACCGCTGCTTTATAATAACTTCCAATCGTTGATGGTGCATTAAATAAAGCAGCCAGCAAATATTGTTTTATGTTTCTGACTTTCGTAGTATTTTTATCCATGCACTCCAGCACATACTCGATATGCGAATAATTCAGTTTCAGTAATTTTCCCTTCACAAAGCCTGCCGGATAATATTCGCCGGCGATCCGTATCATATCCTTTTCAGTTTGAACGGTCTCCAGAATCAACTGATATATTTCTTCTACCAGATCCTGCTCTCTGCTATATGTATGCAGTAAACATCAAAATCAATATTTTCTTTACCAGTTCAGCATAAGCATTGATTGTCTGTCTTTTTGATCACATCGAATCCTATCGCCATCTGATTTGATATGATTCGATGTGATATTACTCTGATTATTATAATTCATATAAGTCTTATTATATAGCGGTACCGTTTTGGGAACCTCTTGCAGTCCGTTTTTGGGCACTTCTGAGGTATCTGTTTCGGCACCTCTGAGGTGCTTATTCATCACCTCAGGAGTTCCCATTTCGATACTTCTATGTACCACATCTTTTTCCTGTGAAGTTCCCATTTCATTACTTCTTTGACTACTCTGATGTGCCATAAAGCTCTTAACATATATAATGTTCGGCAATCCAAAGCCTCTCTTTTTCTTTTCAATCAGTCCGATTTTCTCCAATTCTGTGAGATAATCCATTGCTTTTTCTTAGAGAATCCCAAGTCACTCTGTATCTCCGTGATCTGATAGATAATGTACACCTTGTTTTCTTCGTCAAGCCATTTATTTTTCATTGACAGTCCCATTCTATCCAGAAGTACCGAGTAAAGGACTTTAGCTGATAAAGACAGTGCGGAAAATGCTTCATCTAATAATAATATCCTTGGAATCCGGATAAAACTGAACTGATCAGCCTGAGTGCCATAATAGTATTCAAAATTCATACTGTTATCTCACCTCTTTTCCATTGATCCAGAAGTTCCAGAATTACACTTTCCATATCTTCTGCCGTATATTTATCAGAGAAGAAATTTCTCAGTTTTTTCTCTGACAATGTGATTTTCTGTTCCTGCTTCCTTCCAGGCTGGCTGTTTACCAGTATGGAAATCATTTTCGCCTGCGTCATCGGTTCTGCTTCAAGTGCTGTGCGGAGTGCCGCTACCTGAACTGCTTTAACCGTACCATTTTCTTTGATGTATTCAAATAACCATGTTTGAATCTCTTTGTCAATATAGGAAATGTCAACCGCAACGGTAAACTGCAGACGTTTCTTATCTACATAATCAAGAAGGTCTGGAATAAGTTCTGTTAGGCGGATATACCTTCTGACTTGGTTTTTACTTTCGCCAACTTGTTTTCCTATTGCTTCGGCTGTTTCTGACTTCCACCCAATTTGGGTGGAAGTGGAACTTGCAATATCATTTCTGGCACCTTGCCTCTTCATCGCATCCATTTTCATTTTATATGCAAATGCCTTTTCACTCGGAAGTAGTTCTTCTCGTTGGATATTGGCATCTACCATTATGACAATGGCTTCATCGTCTTCCATATCTCGCACAATGGCCGGTATTGTTTCCAGTCCTGCTTTTATCGCTGCGTGCATTCTTCGATGCCCGGATATCATCTCATAGCTGTTATTCTTATCTGGCCTTACTAAAACAGGTGTCAGCACACCATTCTGTTTAATACTCTCTACCAGGTCATCCATCTTATCGTCATCCAAAACCTTAAATGGATGATTTGCAAAGCTATGAATTCTGCTAATCTCAATATCTGTTGCACTTTCCTCACCGGACACTCCCAGCAGTTCATCTATACTAGGCATCTTTATTTTGTCTGCACTCTTACTCTTCATTTCCCAGTACCTCCTTTGCAATCGTCTCATATGCTTTCGCTACTTTTCCATTCAGGCAATGAGAAAAAATGCTGACACCTTCTGCACTTGTTTCAGCTGCTTTCACTGACATAGGAATCACCGTATCAAAAATCTCTATCTTTTCTCCATAAGCTTCACGCACTTTACCAGCCACATCTTTTGCATAGTTTGTGCGGAAATCTACCATTGTGAGAAGTATTCCTTCAAATACGAGCTGCCTGTTCAGACGTTTCTTCACCATTGCAATCGTATGTATCAGCTGCTGAAGACCTTTCACCGGAAGGTAAGCCGCCTGTACTGGAATCAACACGGAATCCGCAGCTACCAGCGCATTAATTGTCATTAGTCCCAGGCTTGGCATACAGTCAATCAAGATATAGTCGTACTTCGTTCTCACAGCCTCAATATATTCCTTCATAATCAGTTCCCTGCTCATCACATTCCCCATTGTTACTTCCAATGCAGACAATTCGATATTTGCCGGAAGCAGATCTACATTTTCTTTATGATGCAGAATGCCATCTGTGATCTCAAATTCTTTTTCATTGATGATAGCCATCATAATTGTGGCAAGTGTAGTTCCTATTTCGTCCGGTTCTACATAACCAAGACTTGCTGTAAGGCTCCCCTGTGGATCTGCATCAATCAGCAAAACTTTCTTTCCCTGTCTGGCAAGTCCAATTCCAAGATTTACGGTTGTGGTGGTTTTTCCAACTCCACCTTTCTGGTTTGATATTGCGATTACTCTACACATAATTTTCCTCCTATTTTGCTGCCGTTTTCTGCGATTTCCATTGATTTAACATGCTCAGTATCTCTTCTTTCATTTCTGCCGGGGTATATGATTTTGGGAAATACCGATACAGTTGTTCGTTGTTAAACATCACTCTGGTAATTTCCCCTTTTTTGATCTCACCCATGATCTCTCTCATTTTTGTTCCCGTCTAGCTTTTTTTCCCGGCTTAATTTTTTTCATTCTCTGTGCCTGAGAAATGGATGGAACTGCCTGTGTATACTCCATAGCATCTATAAATTCCTTTTGTTCCTCTATCGTTAAATACGAAAGTTCCACAGCTGGGTTAAATGAAAGTTCACCGTTATCCAGCTTTTCCAGTAACTCAGGAATCAAATCCGTCAGTTTCAGATACCGCTGTACCTGTTTTGCGCTGTCACAAAATTCTTCACCAATGATTTCTACTGTCTTTTTTCCTTTCAACGGGTAGTCAGACTGGCTACTTTTTCTTCTTCCTCCGGTTCGCTTCATAGCTTCATTCTTCATCTTATAAGCAAAAGCCTTTTCACTGAATGTTATCTGCTGCCTCTGTAAATTGGAATCCACCATATTAATTACTGCTTCATCATCTGACATGACTCTGATAATGACCGGCACCTTCCTGTAACCAAACTTTTCAGCAGCTGCCTTTCTTCTGTGTCCGGAGATAATCTCATAAACACCATCTGGAATCGGTCGTACAATCAGTGGATTTATGATTCCGTATTTCTCAACACTCGCACTGAGCCGAATCATTTCCTGATCCATCCGAACCTTAAATGGATGGTTCCTAAAGGTCCGCAGACGTTCCAGCTGAATCTCTATAATTTTTTCGCCATCTTCTGGAACTGATGCCACTGTATCCATATCTTTTCCTCCATTTCTTATCTGCAACAGAAAGAGCCTGTCCAGATAGATTTCTTTTTGAAATCTGATCCAAACAGGCTTACTGTTGACCTTAGTTTTCACTAAGCAAAGATTTTATTGTATTCACGCCTAATAACTTACCGCCGGATATTTTCCTTCCTCTTTTTTCTTATCTGAGCTTAAATTTACATCCACTTTCTCAAATAAACAGCTGGCTTTTCTCTTTTATTAGAATTTCGATTTATTTCCAGCTATTATACCAGCAGTGCGTTTTATTAGACAGCGGCTAATAGGATTCTTTCCGTATTAGCTGATATTCCATTCCATTTTCCACTTGAAAAAACAAAAAGCGGAAATCATATTAGATATTTTTCTAATACATTCCGCTTTTGATAGGACGTCCCGTGCGGGAATCGAACCCACATCTAGTGCTTAGGAGGCACTTGTTCTATCCATTAAACTAACAGGACAAATACCGGATTTTTGGCTTAAAATCAAGGTTTTCAGCCATTTCAACGGCATTGGATTTTATGATTTAAAACTGACTTGCGTCAGCTGAATCAATCTTATATGATGAAATTTTTTGGTATGAAGCTATCGCCTTTTCCAAAAACGCATGTCCTCTTAATTGTGACATCACATAACAGAATCGAACTCAAATTCATTTTTCTGTTATACGCCGAGGCGATAACTCTGGTCACCGCTTAGGAGGCGAGTGCTCTATCCAGCTGAGCTATGACGACACATGCCGCAAACCCTTGATTTTACTGGGTTTCTGGGATTTTTCCCTTCGGCCATATATAAGATTATCAACTCTTTTTCGAGTTGTCAATCTACAGATT
>ENA-OQOA01000390-OQOA01000390.1-human-gut-metagenome-genome-assembly--contig:-NODE-390-length-20243-cov-3.499006_pt1 | contig 20243 bp, 22 predicted proteins | sample MGYA00242633_ERZ504888 | MGnify/ENA primary metagenome ERZ504888 (study PRJEB26092, sample SAMD00036372) | human gut metagenome | host: Homo sapiens | study: EMG produced TPA metagenomics assembly of...
CTGCATCTATAAATAAATCAGTAGCTAAAGCGGCCGCATTTTTTGATTGACATGTCAATACTTTTCCATAAAAAAATCCCACACCACACTATGTGTGATGCGAGATTTTCTTAACTTAATGCCATTGATGCATTGCACACAGAGTCTTTTTTCTACTTTTATCACAACATAACTATTCTCATATTTGCTGCTGATTATTTTTCTAAATAATCTAATGTATTTCTGTTAAAATATATATTTTCTTAGTTTTTATATAACAAAAAATCTTTAAGCAACTTTTGACTACTTATTCCTTTATTTTGGCAAGTATTTTCCTTTTTGTATTCTATAACAAAAACATAATCAGAAAGGAGATGAACTTCTATGAAAACCAAATTACATAATTTTATAAACAAGTTACTTAGCTTTTATGCAATCTTCTTTACTCATCATTTTTATCCGATGTAATATACATAATCTACCAAATAGTTTTAATTTTTAATAATAACTTTATATCCTCTTAGATGTGGTGATGCATAACACTTTCCATCTTGCAATTTTTGTCTATTATTTTTAGTTTTGGCATGTATTATAATTTTTCGTATTATATAATGACATCGTAAAAAAGGAGATGAACTATTATGAGAATCAAATTCCACAACTTTATTGAAAATTTGCTTAGCTTCTATGAAACTTTCTTCACAAAAGGATATTATCGTTTTTAAATATCATATCATACTAAAACATCTGCTCAACAGGTAAATGCCACTCTTCTGAAGCAAGCCGAATTAGTCTTGTTTGCATGAAAGTAATCTCTGTTTTCTCAATCATCTCCATTGATACATACTGATTTTTCCCCATCCGGGCAAGAATTAAACATATTTTAATTATATTATGATTTAGTTAGATTGAATACCTTTAATTCTAGTGTTAAAACCTAATATAAAAACAATCAATAGTCTGCTTTAGAAAAACAGGAAGATACAAGTGAAATTAACACTGTTATTTATTTCTAATGTGTCAATTTATCGTAATAGCATTCACTATACCATATTTTTTGTTTCCTTTCGTTTAGCTTGCTGTAAAGATACAACCTAAGAACTGGACTTTCAATTTAAAGAAGTGAAATCGTTTTCAGTTAGATTTGTATATTCCACCCATTACATTTCTCCTTAAAAGAATAAAGGGCTTCGCAAATATTACGAAACCCTTTAGAATATTTTTGTTTAGTTTAAAAACCCAGTCAGGCTGTTAAAACTACATAACCTCCAGACTATTGTCACCATTTTCCAAGCCTAGTATTCCCTTTATTGAATTCTCAACCATATCGGACACCGCCTGCTCTGTATAAAATGCCATATGAGGTGAGAGTATTACATTAGGAAAGCTCTTTAAAACTGCCATATTGTCATTATCAAGCTTTTCAGTTTCCTTATTAAGATAGTATAAGCCTGCCTCTCCCTCAAAAGTATCAAGTGCGGCAAATCCTACCTTTCCACTCTTTAATGCAGCTATAAGTGCCTGTGTATCCACTATAAGGCCTCTGGCTGTATTGACTATTATTACTCCATCCTTCATTTTCTTAAATGCTGCCTCATCAATAAGATGTGTATTTTCAGCATTTCCAGGAACGTGTAATGTTATAATATCTGAATTCGTAAGAAGCTCATCAAAGCTTACATACTCTGCATACTTTTTCACTTCTTCATCCTCATAACATGAATATGCTAATATACGGCATCCAAAGCCAGATAAATGCTTAACCACCGTCTTACCTATATTACCCGTTCCTATTATTCCAACTGTTGATGTTGATAATTCTTTTCCGACTTTTCCCTTTAATGAGTAGTCCTGACAATCCGCTTTTTCATTATCCAAGGCATATTGCGGCAGGCCATAAGCATAAGCATAAGCGCATAATTCGCAACACTATTTGGTGAATACACTACGTGGGCTGCTCTCATACCTATTGAATGTGCATACTTAATATCAATATGCTCATAGCCTATGCTTCTCGTTGATATATACTTAACGCCCTCATTGTGAAGTGCATCAAGTATTTCCGGATACATTGGATTGGTTATAATTGATATCGCATCATATCCTTTCGCCAGTCCGATATTATCCATTGACGGATAATCTGATGTAAATGCGTACTCAAATGAATACTGCTCTGCGAATTTCTCAACATATTTCTTCTCATCATATTCTCTAAGGGCATAAAAAATATTTTCATAATAATCCTCCATTCTTGCGTGTGAAAAATCTTATTTTTCACACTAGTCTCCATTTCTGCGTGTTTTTACGCATATCGAGTCTGTGTCAAGTGTACGCATATTTTTGTTGTAAGTAAGTATAGCACCCGTCATTATGAAATGCACTATATTGAATGTAAAAAACATTAAAAAGCCAATAAATAAAGCAAAACTGTGCAAAACTAAAACTGCATTTACGCTCTTTACTTATCAATATAAACGTGTTATAATACTTCAAATTTGAACTATTCATTTTTGTAATTTATATTTCACTACAAGGAGGCTGACTCTCTTATGAACTCAGGAATTGAATTCGCTCAAAAAATCAATCTTGCATATAACTTTGTATGCAAGCCGCTTTTACATAAGTTTAATCTTCCACAGACTGCTTTCGATATTCTTATGTTTCTTGCAAATAATCCAGAATATACCACTGCAAGAGATATTGTGGAGGTAAGAAAAATCAAAGCCAATCTTGTTTCTGTCAATGTTGACAGACTTGTGTGCGATGGTTATATCATACGAAAAGAAATCAAAGGTGACCGAAGAAAAACACAGCTTATATGCACATCTGCGGCAGAGGAAATAATTAAAGAAGGTCAGGCTTTACAGAAAGATTTTCTTGAACATCTTTTTGATAATATGGACACTGCCACTAAAGAGGCTTTTTTTATGGGTATGAAACAGATAGAAGATAATCTTGATAAGATACTTAAAAGGAGGTAAATACCTTATGTCATCATTATTTTTAACTATTATTGTAACTTTTTTTGCAGGTATGGGTGCCGGTCTTGGTACTGGATTTGCCGGCATGAGTGCCGCTGCGGTAATAAGCCCTATGCTCATTACATTTTTTAGGAATGGATCCATATATGGCTGTCGGCATCGCACTTTCTTCTGATGTGCTTGCCAGTGCCATATCAGCGTTTACATACGGAAAAACAAGAATCTAGATATTAAAAATGGACTTATTATGATGGTCAGTGTTCTTATATTCACTGTTGTAGGAAGTTATGTATCAAGCCTTGTTCCATCAGCTACAATGGGAAACTTCTCTGTATTTATGACATTCCTTCTTGGAATCAAATTCATCATAAGACCTGTTATGACTACAAAGGAAGCCATGGAGGGTGTATCTGCTAAGAAACGTGCCATTCAGTCAGTTGTGTGCGGCATATTAATTGGCTTTATATGTGGCTTCATCGGTGCCGGCGGCGGTATGATGATGCTGCTTATCCTTACCTCCGTACTTGGATATGAACTTAAAACTGCTGTCGGAACTAGTGTATTTATTATGACATTTACTGCCCTTACTGGTGCTGTGTCACACTTCGCGATTGGTGGAATACCTGATATAACTGTGTGGATATTATGTATCGTATTTACACTTATATGGGCAAGAATAGCAGCTATCTTCGCAAACAAAGCTACTCCTGAAACACTTAACCGTGCAACAGGAGTTATACTTGTTATACTAGGCATAGTAGTTATGCTTTTCTCATATCTTGGATAATATCACATGACTAATTATCACAATAGATGCTGTACTGACGCAGCAGGAATTATGCTTCTTTGGCTTCTTTCTGCCTGCTGTCTTTTCTTTCAAATATTGCTCTGAAGATAAGACGTACAAATGGTCCACAGTAAAACATCTGATAAAGTATTGCCATAGGGAAATTCATAGCCCATGTTTTAACCCACATACCAAAAGATGGTTCCTTAAAAAGTATTGTTGCAACAAGACTCATAACAGGACACATGATACAGCATATACATATAGATATTGCATATGTGATAAACTGTGGTCTGTCTGTTGGCTTCATAACAGTAAATGCCAGCAGCCTTGCCAGCCTTCCAACTATAAAGAACTCAAGAATGAAAGCAACTGGCACCATTATTGGTAACTCGTGTAATGCTGCAATAAAAGTTGTTCCATCAACTGTTCCTGTGTTAAGAGCTATATTATAAACAACCATCCCGTATACCATAATAGCTGCCATAATAATTGTGAATACTACGTCTTGAAATTTGTTTTTTTGGCATAAAAAAATCCTCCTTAATGATAACTTAACTCAATGTGTTGTTCGTTATCATCCAGGAGGATGTTTCGTTTCCAATAAAACCATTTAAAGCCTGCATATTCTATCATATCGAAAGCTATACAGTCAAGTGTTTTTACTCTATCGTAATAATGCTATTGTAATAATGCGTAATAATGTATTTTACTCTATCGTAATAATGTCCTTTAATATATAGTTAAACGATGGTGCCGAGCTGTCTTTATTTTCCACAAAGCCCTCTCTAAGGTCTATGATATCATTGGGATTATCAGTACTTACACCTATGTAGTCACCTTTAAACACAGTAAGTTTTCCCTTCTTAAACTGCTCGATAACATCTGCTACCATTTTCTTAGTTCCATCTGCAACAACAATATCATTAAACTCAAGCATTGAAACCCAGTCTTCATCGAAGCCTGCTCCCACATCATTACCATGTATATTACCTCTGATGTTCTTCTCAATCACCTTTCCATTAAGAACAGCATCAACTGCTGCCTTCATATATGGTTTCCAGTTAATCTTACAGCCTGTAAGATATGTAGTTGGTGCTACATCAAACATACTCTGGTTATAGCTTACATTAAAAACTGGTACATCTGAGGCTGTTTCCTCACAGGCAGTCGCTGGTCCTGCTGTATCTGAATGCTGTGATATAATAATGCATTTCTCATTTATAAGTTCTCTTGCATACTTCTTTTCAGTACGGTAATCATTCCACTTATATGTATACTTTACTGTCATGGTAGTATTACCCACAACCGATCTTGCTCCAAGCAAAAAAGCTGTATATCCTGATATAACCTCCGCATTAGGATACGCTGCAACATATCCTATCTTAGCCTCATTTTCTGTTATTATCCCTTCTGATATAAGCTCCTTCAGCTTTATACCCGCCGCGACTCCTGCTGCATATCTTCCTTCATATATGGCACCCATAAATGTATGATAATTAGCATAGTATGGCTCCTCATTAGCGTTAGAGCATGTTGCCATGCAAAACTGCACATCTGGATACCTGCCAGCCAGCTCCTTAGTTGTTTCACCATAGTTATAGCTTGTAGAAAATATCAGATTACAGCCTGCATTTACAAGTCTTTCAAGATATTCTCTTTCTGTTCCCTCGGCAACATTATACATATGCATAACTTCTACCTTATCGCCATACTCTTCCTTAATGTCAGCAAGTGCCTCTATGAAATTGTCTGTATATGCAGTACTTGCATCACCTACATATATTATCCCCACCTTGATTCTCTTGTCTTCATCTTTTCTTGAATAAACCATACAGGCACCTATTATGATACTTACTGCAACACATGTTATAAAAGTTATGATACTCTCCCTGCTTACTATATAAGACAGCATCCTACCGGATATTTTCTTAATATTACTTATCTTCATCTGCTTCACCACCCTTATACAGACTATCAATGTCTATCCTGCCACTATCAATAAGTCTAAGCATAATATCCACAAGCTCCGGGTCAAACTGTGTGCCGCTGCCTCTTCGTATTTCCCCTAAAACATAGTCCTTATCAAGTTTCTTTCTATACACTCTGTTAGCTGTCATGGCATCAAATGTATCTGCTATTCCGATAATTCTTGCATTAAGCGGTATTTCTTCCCCTTTAAGACCATACATATATCCTTTTCCATCATATCTCTCATGATGATAAAGTGCTCCTTCCTCAACGTGATTAACAAGAGTAAAGCTTTTAAGTATTTCTGCTCCTTTTTCAACATGTGATTTCATAATGGCATACTCTTCATCTGTAAGTCTATCCGGTTTGTTAAGTATTCTGTCTGGAATACCTATCTTTCCTATATCGTGAAGCAATGCCGCTTTTCTAAGGTTTTCACATTCTTCATCAGTATATCCAAGCTCCTTTGCTATCATAACTGAATACTCAGATACTCTTAGTGAATGCTGGCTTGTATTAACATCCTTTGCATCAACAGTCCTTGCAATAGTAAGAACTGTTTCGTTTCCCATCTCAAGCTGTTTCTTTACGAATTCGAGCTCTTTCTTCTGAAAATCAAGGGTTCTTTTAATCTGTGTATGGAATAATATCCACGTAAGATATGCAACTATAAGTGCAAAATATTCCGACCATATACACCTTAAACCACCAATAGTCATATATCTTAGCTTCCTTGATAATTGTATATGTGTTTTCAGATATTGGTACCTTGCCATTTTCATCAAGAACTGACAAAATGAAAATGTAATATGTGCCTACAGGTATATTCATATATATTATATTAGTCAGATCACTTTGTAATATTATCCTTGGTTCAGCATCATACCCTTCCAGATATATGCTTACATAAGGAGTATTAACAGAATAATTTATAATCTCAGGGAACATCTCTATCATCTGTGCTTTACTATCAATATAAAGTTCTTCCCCTCTTTTTACCCTGAGACTTTCTCCATCTACATTTACGGACTTCATCTGTATACGATATGATCTTATTCTGGCACTATAATCATTGAGATTGACTATCATTACACCATCATCTGTTGACATGTACAGATTATTATTCACATCAATATAATCCCATGCATTAGGTGTTAGTGCTCTTTCAAGTCCACAATCCCCATTAAGAAGCTTATAATCAAGTTCTTTTCCAGAAAGTAAGGCATCCTTATCAACAACATATATTCCGGCTGAGCCCAGCACAAAAAGATTATCATTGTTTCCATTAACTACATTGTAATTATTATAGTAAGGAAAATTATCCAATATTCTTATACTGCCTGACTTATCCATATAACAAAGACTGTTACTTGTTACTATAAATATACCTTCACCAGAATCATCCTTTACCATTCTTAGTATAACCGCTGAGCTAAGACCATCATCCTTATCATAATTATCTATTACTCTTCCATCACTAATAACTTCTATTCCATTGCCATCTGTTCCTGCAAGTATTACTCTTCCATAATCTGGTATATCTGTTTCAAGAGTACATAAAACCTTACTATTTTTCATGGAATAACCCATATTGCCGGTGACAGCTTCATCTACAATATAACTAAGTCCTGTATCACCTGCTGCAAGCATTGTATTATCACTTAACTCTGTTATAGTCCTGTATCTATTTCCACTTAGTCCATTATTCTCATCATATCTTATAATTTCACCACTATGTGTAACCTCATATATTCCTTTGCCGGTTGTACATATCCACATATTATTTTTACTGTCTGTTGTTATGCACCTTATTCTTACGTTATCAAGCTCTTTTACAAGTTTATTTACAAGCTCCATTGAATCGCTGTCCAGCTTCTGAATATGATCACTATTAGCCGAACTACTGCCTGCAGCTGCATATGAAACGGCAATTCCACTGTCTGTACCTATGTAATAATTTCCATTCCACATTGTCACTGTATTTACAACAAGATTTTCATCATTATGTTCATAATTAAGCTGTGTAAACGCTGATCTGCTTAATCTTAACAGCCCAAGTCTTGATGATGTAAACCAGAGATTTCCCTGGTAATCTGCTGTCATATGATCTATTGAATTATTAAAGCTTCCTGTATCAATATTTATAAACCGATTCTGGCTGTCATAATATCCTGTACCATTGTCTGCACATACAAAAAGCGTGGCATTTTCAGTTAATGTGTTATCTACAAAATATATTTCTTTAATATTATTAAGTTCATTACAGCTTACGCTTTCTTTAAGTACATAAGCATTATTATTAAAATCATATTTATCTATATTTCCTTTTGATGTTCCCACATATAACATACCCGCATCATCAAATGAACACGTTGTATATCTTCCACCATCTGATGCACTATATTCTGAAATAACTGCTGCATTTTTTACAATACTAAGCTGTCCATTATCACTAACAGCTGCTATGTTACCGTTCTTATCAGAGTCTGCACTTACAGCATATTTTATATCATCTATATAGCTTTTAACTGTTAATCCACCAGCCAGAGAAACTACTGACATAGCACCTGTTGTACCAATATAGTAATCACCATCAGAACCTTGTGTTATACACTTTACGGAATCAGCTGATAATCCTTCCTTTTCTGATACAACATTTATGATTGTTTCATCAATCATTATCGATACACCACTATCATTGGTTCCTATCCATAATCTGCCCTCTTCATCTTTATACAGACAATTTACAGTCTTAACAGAGGAATATTCATCCACCCATTTAAACTCTGTACCATTATACCTGTATAAACCACCATAAGTTCCTATCCATAGTATTCCATCATTAGTCTGTGCTATATCATTTGCACAGCCGCCTGGTATTCCGTTTTCTCTTCCATAAACGGTCTGAAGATAAGTATTATAATCTGGTGTTTCTTCTATATTATTCTGATTATTCCTACTGTTATCAGAAGCTGCATACACGCACTTAGATGTGCCTGTTTCCACAAGCTGTACTGCTGCCATAGCAGCTATCCCGATATATATACAGGCTGTCATCATCCTTTTATCAAATCTGTTCTTTCCCTTGTCGTACTTTACATATATATAGAGTGCTAGCACAGTTATAACCTTATCAGGAAAATCAATATAAAATTGTCCTGCAATGTGACTTAATAAATCATTAAAGCCTATTCCCAAAAGTGATTCAATAACTCCATCACCCCATATATTATTGGTATAACCATTAAAAACATATAATTAAAAATCACGGAAATAAAACACGAAACAAGTGCAATATAGAAGCTTGATGTCAGTGCACCAAGCAGTGTTTTCATATAATCCTTACTTATGCAGATGCCAGCAACTACTGCTATAGAAACACTTACTATGGCATAACCGGCATATGTCCACGAATATATTATAGAATAAAGAATATTGAGAGTAACACCAACGATAACACCGCATACCGGTCCGCATACATAAGTGGCTGCTACTGTCCCTAGTGAATCAAGCCATAATGGAAGCCTGAAATACCCAGCAACGCACTTTCCTGCCAGATTCAGCAATACACACATTATTATAAACACGCTTATTGTATACCACTTATTTTTCTTCATAGGCTTTTCTCCGTTTCGTATGCTGTATTATCCGTTGGCTGTTATGTTTAATGCATCATGACTGCTATATATGTTTTCAGTACATAATCCAGGCATATCAGTAATAATTTAACTTTTATACTCTACCATAATAAAGTTATAATTATTATATACAAAAAATAAATAACTGACAATGTATAAACGATTATTCTCTGTTTTATAATAATTTTATAATAATATTATATGTAAGAATATCCTATACATTTATATTTTCTTATGTCTTATGACAGCCGCAATTCTTAGTGCTATAACAGCTACGATAGCAGCGGCTGCGGCAATCCATACCCAGACTGGTACATTATGAATATTAAAGCATCTTACATTTATCCACATCTGATTAATTCTCGCTGTTTCGTCATTATCAAAATACTGCATAATAGCACTTCTATGCATTACTTCTTCCGTTGGATACTGTGCTGATAACATTCCTTCTGTCTGCGCCTTAGATGTTCTTAATATATATCTTGAATCATTAGATACTCCTGAGAAGAAATATCCTAAAGAATAATCTATTGCATCAGCCTCACTTATTGTATCATCCTCTTCCATAAGTGACTCAAGACCATAATTCCATTTTAAATAATCATATATAACAGGACTCTGACCACCTGATATAACTGATGTATAGCCAATATAGTACATATTTCTTACTGCATTTTCTGGCATAGATACGAAATTAACAAATGCTTCTGCTGCCTTCTTCTTTTCTGAATTACCATTAATTCCTGATTTTAACATTGCCCAGCCATCAAAATACATATTAGTACATTCTTCTGGAATAGCAAAATTAAGCTCGACATCATTAGCTTCTGCCTGCTGCATTATGTATACAGCATCACCTGACCACTGATAGCCAGCACTGATCTTACCTGTAATAGCATCAATCTTACCACTGTCAGTTTCAAATGAATATACATTATCTTTAACCTGCTGAAGATATTCTAATACTTCATCAACTGTATCCTTTGATGTGTCATTCATCACCTCTGCCAGCTTATCAGTATAATCTGCCTGCTTGGTAAAATCCTGCGACCTTAACTTATCAGACTTGATTGCACCAATTGCCGCAAACATAGTATCTCTTACATTATCCTTAACAGTAATCATACGTCTGAACTTATCATTATTAATAATCTTCCATGTCGATGCCTCTTCCTTTGTAACATCTTCTGGATTATATATAATACCTGTAACACCCCACATATATCCAGCAGCATATTTACTCCAAGGTTCACCATTGATTGTATTATTATCAAAAGTCTGCTTTATAAATGGTGAAACTCCTTTTGCATAATAATTTTCTTTGATTCCCGTGTCGTAGAATTCATCAGAAAATGGTTCAAGCCACGCCCTCTGTCATAAGCTTCATAAACATATATTCTGAAGGACATATTAAATCATACTCATCACCTAATGTAAGCATATTGTAAAGTTCTTCATTAGTTCCAAGACAGCTATATTCGACATTAACCTTCTTGCCATATGTCTTATAATACCATTCAGCAAAATCATCAACCATAGAATTATCGCCCCTGATATCTGTGCTCTCAAGATCTATTGTTTCATCAGCGTTCCAGCCGCCTTCATCTATATACTCTTCCCAGTTACATATTCTAAGTGTAATTGTATCGTTATCTGCCGCCTCTGCTTTAGTAGAATTAAATCCTTTCCACACTCCTGTTATACTTCCAGACAGCATTTCAACAGCCAAAATCATAGCAAGCGAAACTTTTATAACCATTTTAGTCAAATGTCTGATATAAGATGTAATATCTATAATCACATTTTTATTCATTAATGTTTCTCCTTCTGGGCTTCATTCTTTATAGGTGCAAAATTCATAACAACTTCAACTATAACTACAATCAGGAATATAATTGTCGATAATGCCCATAATGCAGTCCTAATATTAGTCTGCGAACCCTTTGTTGCATTAACAACATATGTACTTATTGTATCAAATGTTGCCGGTTTCGTATAAGTCGCCACAAAATAATCATCAAGTGATAAAGTAACTGCCATAATAAATCCTGAAACAATACCTGATGCAATCTGAGGTATAATAATATGAATTAACGTATATCCCGGTGTTGCTCCAAGGTCAAGTGCAGCCTCATAAAGACTTGGGTCCATCTGCTTTAACTTGGGAACAACCGCAAGATATACAAATGGTGCACTAAGCACTGTATGTCCTATTATAAGTGGAATATAAGTATTCTTGCTTACCCCGAATACAACAACCAGAAGAATACATAATGAAAAACCTGTCACGACATCGGCATTAACAACTGGTATCTGGTTAAGAACTGACATTGTACCATTAACATTTTTCTTAGAATAAAATGCTCCAATTGCACCTGTTGTCCCAAGTATTGTAGCAAGCACCGCACTTCCAATTGCAAGTGCAACTGAACCTATAATCATATCTATAAGCTCTGGTGTTGTAAATAATGTCACATAATTATGGAACGAAAATGAATGAATAGCTCCAATATTAGGTGAATCTGTAAAACTATATACTGCTAATATAAGAATCGGAACATACATAAATATAAGTACAAGACCGATAATTGCATATTTAACACATTTTTTAAACATACCTGTCCTCTTTCCCATCACATATATCTACAGCCTGCGTCCTGAACCTTCATTATGGCTGTCTGCTGATATAAGACTGATTATACATATAATTATAAGAAGTATAAGTGCTATCATTGAACCATTATTCCAGTCGTATGCACTAAAGTAGCTTCCTATAAGACTACCCATAATATATGTACTGTTATAAAGCATATCAAGCACTACATAATTAGTCATCGCTGGCAGGAACACCATTGATATTCCACTTATAATTCCCGGTACAGATAATGGCAATATAATCCTTATAAATGTCTGGAAATTATTAGCTCCCAGATCATTTGCTGCTTCTATAATGCTGTTATCCATTTTCGATAATGTTGTATACAATGGGAGTATCATAAATGGAAGAAAATCATAAGTCATTCCAATAACTGTATTAATAAAAGGATAAAATGCAAGATTACCTTCTATTAATGAAAGAACTTCCTTAAGTGCTGTAATTCTAAGTGTAAAGTTAATCCACATTGGAAGCACAAAAAGCATAAGAATAACTGCTTTTCTTTTAATCTCGCTCTGTGCAAGTATGTATGCAACTGGATACGCTATTAAAAGACACACCATAGTTACAACAAATGCCAGTGCAAAAACTGTAACACAATGTTCCAAGTGTGTTAGGATCTGTAAAGAAATTACAGAGATTACTTACTGTAAACTGTCCCTGTCCATTGGTAAATGCATAATATATCAATACAAGCAAAGGGGCTGCAACAAATAATAAAAGGAATATTCCATAAGGAATTCCAAGCTGCTTACGCGATAATACATTATTCATCTTTATTAATTCCTTTCCCTTTACTACTTTTTTAACTGGAACTTCATCTTGTCCTCTGGCATAACAAGTCCTACAGCATCGTCCATATTCCACAGATACTCATCATCTACAATAAGGTCGTGTCCATATTCTGTTCTTACAACGTAACTGTAATGGTCACCCTTATAGATAAGGTTGATAATATGTCCGGATACAAGACCTTCATCCACATTATCGCTCATTCTTATATCATATGGCTGGATTGAAACCATAACCTTTAACTTAGCTGTATCAACAGCCTCGTTATTCTCATCAACTAAAACATTGTCCTTCATACTTGATTTGGGAATAACTTTTGTTAAATCGCAATTAATAACCTTGCCATTAAAATCAAGTGTATAATCACTATTAATATTAGTAACAAAGCTTGTTGTATGATCCTCAGCAAGCATAATATGAATTCCGTCCGGCTCAAGCTTCATACCAATTCTTTCACCGACAGAATAACATTTGGTCGTTCTTATAACCATCTCGTACTTGCCCGATTCAACAGTAACCTCATAGTGCATACCTTTGAATATAACCGACACAACTTCGCCCTCAACAATTCCGTCCTCTGGCTTAGTTATAATTACATCTTCCGGTCTAACAACAACATCGACAAGTGTACCCTCTGCAACATCGTCCATTCCTATGAATTCACCGCCGCAAAATCTTACTTTCATATGTCCTGTCATAATACCTTTGAAAATGTTACTTTCACCGATAAAGTCAGCTACAAATGCATTCTGCGGCTCATTATATATATCCTCAGGCGTACCAATCTGCTGTATCCTGCCTTCTGAAAGAACAACAATCTTATCAGACATTGTAAGTGCTTCTTCCTGATCGTGTGTTACATATATAAATGTAATTCCAAGTTCATCGTGCATATGCTTCAATTCAAGCTGCATTTCCTGACGCATTTTCAAATCGAGTGCACCTAACGGCTCATCAAGCATAAGGATTTTCCGGTTCATTAACCAAGGCTCTTGCAATTGCAATTCTTTGCTGCTGTCCACCCGATAAGGTAGATATCTTTCTATTCTCAAACCCCTCAAGGTCAACTATATCAAGAACTCTCTTTACTTTCTTTCTAATCTCCTCTTTTGGCAGCTTTTAAGTTTAAGTCCAAATGCTATATTGTCATATATATTCATATGTGGAAATAAAGCATATCGCTGGAACACCGTATTAATTGGTCTTTTGTTAGCTGGAAGCTGTGATATATCTTCTCCATTAAGAAGTATCTCTCCGCTTGTTGGCATCTCAAATCCTGCTATCATTCTTAATGTAGTAGTCTTACCACATCCGGATGGTCCAAGAAAAGTGACGAACTCTCCTCTTTTTACCTCAAGATTAAAATCGTCAACAGCCTTAAATCCATTATCACTATATACTTTACTAATATGTCTTAATTCTATTATATTATCTGCCATCGTTCTCCTTTTGCACCTCGTGGTTAATTTATTAATTCAGCATATATGCCTTATTACTTCTATCTGTTATTTTAATAATTATACATAGATTTATCAATAATAATCTTCAATATCTCATTATATTGTTACTTTATTGCCTTATTATTCTATTACTTTATTATTTAGTCTGCCTGTCAGGTACGTTGACTATACTATCTATCTTCTGCTTTAATATTGACAGGCTTCCCATTCTCTTTAATGCCATATCAGACTGCTCCTCCATCTGCTTTAGCTTCTGCGTATTTCCCATTGTCTTATATACATTTTTATAAAATTCCGCATTATAATACTCTGCAACCGCTATGCTTTCATCCAGTTCATTGTCCTGAATATTATCTATCACAATCTTATCCCTGCTGGCATAATCTACTGCCCTGCCATATTCATCATTCTTATACAGGTTCATAAACCAGCGTGTATTATATGTCCTGTTCTCATCATTATAATTCTCTGCTACCGCTATTATCATCGCAGCATTAAGAACAACAAGAATTACAATAATTATATCCATAATAATTAATCTGCTTTTCTTCATAATAATCCTCATTCCTGCGCACATTTTGCGCATATCGGCTTTGTGTCAAATGTATACAAACATAAATCCTGCGTATAAAAAATCCATTTTCACATCTATCCTCTTTGTATAAGGCACTGCTCAATTCGTGCGCTTGAAAATGTATCAATAGCCTCTAAATCCTCATCTGTAATGTGATAATATTTCTTAAGCAGTACTCCCATATCTTCCCGCATTTTGTTAAGATACTTTTCATTGTCTGATGTCATAGTTACTTCTTTATCTTTATATGCCGATAACTGTGTATAGTAGTAAAACTGCGAAAGATAATATGCCAGATTAGACACATCTGACTGTGTAAGATTATAATTATCACTATCGTTAGTATTCATAAATCCCACTGACCACACATAATATCTTACACCCATAAGAACCGAATATTCTTTATCAAATGCTTTATTATCAAGAGCATCTATCTCATCACTATAATCCGATAATTCCTTATAACTACTGCTATCAAGATATGAATATATTTTATTACTTATTTCTGTATAATTATTCGTTATTGCTGATTTCTTTACAGCCTTTTTTACAGAGCCAGTTAATGCAATACCAATAAATGCTATAAGAAGCAGTGCAATAACAACTGCGGGTATTGCAAATGCGTAAGCTTTCTTTGAATTACTGTCCGCCTTATTATGTACATTCTTTTCTGTATTATTGAAATCTTTATCATACCTGTCTATGGCTTTTTTATGACTTTCTGTATAATACTTATCTTCCATCTATTATCTCTTTTCTTATATTATTAACGGCAATGCTTTCGTTGTGTCTGTCAATTGCTTTTACAGAAAATATAGCTGCCACCAGTATGATTACAACCGCCAGTACAAGGACAAGCACTTTTACAGCCTCTTCTACAATTATTTTTTTATTAATATCAGCAAGTTCTGCCAGCCTTTGCCTAAGTCCTGCCAGTCCTTTCATATATGATTTTTCCTGTCCATAATAATTGGAATTGCCACAATATGGACACTGGCTGAGATTTTTATTAAATTCTGCGCCACACGAAGGACATATCACATTCATTTTATTATTCATACTTATTTTTCACACTTTCTTCTATAATAAGTTGGATTTGCGTACTATCCGCCGTCCTTATAGCCTGCACCTGTTCATCACTCACATAAAAATATGTCTTTAATATTGCATCCATATTCTTATAAATCTGTTCTACCTTCTCATCAGACGTATCTCCAACCGCAAGCTTTCCATATATATAATGAAGGTTATCCAAATCATAAAATTCATCCAGCAGACCACAAATATCTGTCAGTGCCTTATTCTTATAAAATATATTATCCGCGGCAAGATATTCACTTATATAATTATTCACAAATATGTATATCTGTGCAGCCTCTATCTGTGGGTGATAATCAAGATACGGACCATCTGACCAGCCTGATATATTAATGCTGTCACTATAATTAAAGAAATCATAGTAATCTTCATTCTCCCAATATCTGTCTAACGTGGCTGTCACCGTATCATATTCACTAACAGCATTTTTCTGCTTAATAAAATACCAGTCGTGTGTAAGCATATACACCACCAGACCAATAAACATTGCAAGAAGCACCGCTATAGCCACTCCACGCACAAGCACTTTTACTGTATACAGCTGCTGTGCGCTTATTGATTTTTCCGCCGTATTAACTTTTGACTGATATTTGTCATAATCTTTTTTATAGGCTTCCCCTGCCCTATTCTTCCTGCCACAATGCGGACACACCTCATCGGTCAGATTAAGCACTGCCCCACAATACTGACATTTCATATTAAATGTACTGCCTTTATAAATATTCTCCCTTTCCACGCTTTCCCTCACTTTTTCTCTCTTTTATGCTATTTATAGATAATTATTTATTGTATATACGAATAAAATGTATTATTTTATACTATACTTTAATATAATATATATTTTTCATATTAACTAAGCGTAATATGCTAAAATCTTCTTTGATGAAATATTCTTTAATGAAACATACGTTATTATAATATATAATCAGTCTTATTGCATTAGTTTATATTTTGTTTTTATAATTCACATTTTACTCACATCTTTTACATATCACGTTCACATTTTCCCTCTAATATAATCATTGTTGAAAGACATATGACATTGCTTTCAATAGACTTTTTCATAAACAGATAACTACTCACTCCCTTAAATTTGTAGTTATCACTCTCCCAAAAAGAACCTGAATGATAATCATATCAATTGCCACTTGGTATCATTATCATTCAGGTTCTTTTAGTTTATTTATTAAATATTGTAATCACTTTAATAACTTTGCTGTTTCTATCAACACATTTTGTGCTATAAGTCCTACTTTGCATTAACCCCTGCAATATCCTTAATCACCTCTCCAGCAATTATAAGCCCTACAACAGATGGCACAAATGCCACGCTTCCTGGAATATCACGTCTTTCTGTACATTTGTGTTCTTCTCCTGGAGGGCATATGCAGTTAGTACGACAGCTTATTGACATATCCTTAATTGGTCTTGTTGGCTGTTCCTCTGAATATACAACCTTAAGCTTCTTAACGCCACGTTTCTTAAGTTCACGGCGCATAACCTTCGCAAGAGGACACACCCTTGTCTTATATATATCTGCAACCATAAATGCTGTCGGATCCAGCTTATTACCAGCTCCCATACTGCTTATAACCGGAATTCCAAGTTCATTTGCTTTCATAATAATTGAAATCTTAGCTGTCACAGTGTCTACTGCATCAATTATATAATCATACTCATCAAATGGAAATTTATCAGCATTTTCTGGAAGAAAGAAACAATTATGAATTCTTACATCAACATTTGGGTTAATCTCTAACATTCTCTCTTTCATAACCTCTGTCTTATACTTTCCAACAGTTTTTCTTGTTGCTATAATCTGTCTGTTAAGATTAGTAAGACATACTTTATCATCATCTATAAGGTCAAATGCACCTATGCCGCTTCTTACAAGTGCTTCACAGGCATAACCGCCTACTCCGCCTATTCCGAATACAGCAACTCTCTTATTAGCTAGTTCCTGCATTGCACTTTTCACCTAGTAATAATTGTGTTCTTGAAAACTGATTTAACATCTTTATCTCCATTCCGAATTATTAATTACCAAACCTACCATTATGGTAGTATTTCAATAAGAGATTATATTATAATCAGCAGTTTCTGTCAAAGCAATACTTTTATTACTCTTCCATACATTTTCTTCTATATATTTTTATTTATATATTCTCATTTCTTATTGTTTCTATAATATTCTGCTTTCTTATCTGGACTATTGAATATTTCATAATTCCAAGAAGCAGTATAATCACGACAACAACCGCAATAACTATAGCCGGCAATGGCAAAGTATATCTTAACTGTGACTCTCCTGCCGCCATATATATAATATAAGAAAGCACTGTTCCTGACACTACACCAATTATAAGGGCTTTACTTCCATAAAATACACTTTCCATCCTTATCATTTTATCAAATTCTCTCTTTGTCATACCTATCGACTGAAGCATTGCAAACTCTTTGCCTCTTAATTCCATTCCGGTTGTAACAGTATTAAATATATTGGTTATGCCAATCAATGAAACAATAGCAATAAATCCATATAAGAATATCTTGATTATCAGAATAAGATTCTCATTGTTCCTTCTTTCCTGTGCCGCATTAACTATGTTATTCTTCCCAATATCAAATTCATTCACAAGTATATCATGTGCTTTATCAGGGTCGTCACAGTTAATATTAAGAAGTACACTGCAATCAATATCCCCGGGATTAAACTGATTCATATAATCATCACTTACAATAAGATAGCCATAAGAAGTATAAGCATTGTCATATCCGAATGGCCTTTCATTGCTAAGCGCCACAATCTTTATATCGTAAAATGTTATATCGCCTGATTGTCTGTTATTATCAGTTGACTGTCCTCTGCCTGTATTTCCAGCCTGATACGTTAATATATCACCAGCTTTATAACCATCATATACATTAAAATATTTTACGTTATTTCCATTATTAATGTACTGATATGTATTATCTACAAGTATGCCTCCGCTCTGTGCAGTTTCCTTGCTGATGCCAAGCTTTTTAATATACTTTTCATATTCTTCATTACCTAATGAAATAATATTAATATAATAATTGTCCGGTTCTGCTAAGCCCCTTTCATAATTATACATCTCATAATAATCAGCACTGTATTTGGGTTTATCCTTTAAAATGCCATTAAAGCCTCTTGCAAAAGTAAAATCTGTTATATTTGTTTCATTATTTATCCTGTTCACAATATTACTTACTTTTTTATCAGCTTCATCTACAGACATATTTTTATATGAAGACATATACACCCTTAAATCTATATTGCCATTAGCGTATCTGTTGGCTGAATCTGTTAATAAACTCATAAATCCATATAAAGCAATAAATGTCATTACACTAAGCGCAATAGAAATAGTGATTACCCTGTATTTTCTCTTGTTACGCTTCATATTCTTATAGGCAAGGACACCTCCTTCACCCCATACTTTACTGATTAATTCCGGTGTCTTTAATGACTTAGATTTTATCTTAATATCTTCACTATGATTGATAGCCATTATTGGTGACATTCGCGAAGCCCTTATTGCTGGTACTAATGCCGACAATACAATCGTAACTATCGCAAGTACAATTGATAAAAGTACTCCTAATAAAGATGGTGCATACACAATGCTCATTTCTAATGTATCAATAAGCATTTTGTTACTCAATATGACAAGAATATAACTTGCTGACAGACCCCCGACTATGCCTGCTGCAACACCTATTACACCCGTAAACGCAGCTTCAAAAAAACCATTTTTTTCTAATCTGGCGTGGAGTAGCACCGATTGAAGCTAACATTCCGTACTGTTTAGTTTTCTGGTTAATAGATATAGCAAAGCTGTTACTTATACATACCGCTGAAGTTATAATAATTATAACCATAACAACAGCCGCCATATTATATACAAATGCAACACTTGAATCATAAAACACTTCATACTTTATAATACTGTTATTAATGTAATATGAATGTGCCTTATCAAGCTGGTTCTTTAATATCCCTGCCTCTTCATCTGTTGGACTGCCTGAATACTGCTTGTTAAATAAAATTCTATCGACACCTAATATATCCGCAATTATATTATATCTGTCTTTAAGTACCTTTTTATGAAACCTGATATATATGTCCGATTTATTCAAAGATGTATCTGACTTATTTGCAAATGTAATGACCGAATAACCCGGTGCAGTTCTTGGTTCTTCACCATATGGAAGCCTGTCACATATTCCCCACAACCTTATACGTCTTAGTCTTCTTTACATCAAGCAGCTCATCTTCTCTATAA